>Ga0325410_1005897_pt1 | contig 13501 bp, 5 predicted proteins | sample PopdelMetagenome_16_FD_206182 | JGI IMG/M metagenome (GOLD analysis project Ga0325410, IMG submission 206182) | Populus deltoides microbial communities from Bellville, Georgia, United States - Xylem-PdIQD-R3 | ecosystem: Host-associated > Plants > Phyllosphere > Stem > Wood/Secondary xylem... | reverse complement strand
TGACAAAAATAATTTTAAAAAAATCATAAAAAAATCATTTAGAAAAATATTATAGTAATCTACAATGTTTTGTAAGGAAAACAACAATGCTTTCATCATATGATTTAATTTTATTGTAATTATAATTCTTAACCAACTCAATATTAAAAAAAATCGACAAAGATAATTTTAGAGAAAAATCATAAAAAAATCATGTGAGAAAACACTACAATCTACAACAATTCATAGTGTTTTCAAGGAAAAAAAAATACAAAGCTAAATTCTCAATATTAAAAAAATAAAATCGACAGAGACAATTTTAAAAAAAAAATATAACAAAAAAAGCACAAAAAATAGGGAAAAAAAACCATATTGGAAACATTGTATCAATTCATAGTGTTTTATGATGAAAGTTACAATGACTTGTAATTGTAGTTATTTATAATGACTTGTAATTATAATTCTCAACCAGCTCAATGTTAAAAAAATAAAATTGACAAAGATAATTTTAAAAAAAATCATAAAAAAACCATGTAAAGAGACATTATAACAATTCACAGTGTTATGTGAGAAAAGCACATGATTAAGCTTTATTACAAAGTTAAATTCTAACCAACTTAATATTTAAAAAATAAAATCGACAAAGATAATTTTAGAAAAAAATATGACAAAAAAAGAAAACACAAAAGAAACTAGAAAACAAAACCATATAAGGAACAACTGTATCAATTCATAATATTTTGTGAGGAAAGTTACAGTGTTTTCCCCACATGATTTAGCCTTACTTGTAATTCTAATTCTGAACCAGCTTAATATTTAAAAAATAAAATTGATAAAGACAATTAAAAAAAAAACATAAAAAAAAACAATGTGGATAGACATTATAACAATTTACAGTGTTTTGTGAGGAAAGCTACAATGTTTTCTTCATATGATTAAGCTTTATTACAAAGTTAAATTCTAACCAGCTCAATATTAAAAAATAAAATCGACAAAGATAATTTTGGAAAAAAAAATATGACAAAAAAATAAAACACAAAAGAAACTGGAAAAAAAAACCATATGAGGAAAAACTGTATCAATCCATAATGTTTTGTGAAGAAAGTTACAGTGTTTTCCCCACATGATTTAGCCTTACTTGTAATTGTAATTCTTAACCAGCTTAATATTTAAAAAATAAAATTGACAAAGATAATTTTAGAAAAAAAAACATAAAAAAAACCATGTGAGAAAAAACATTGAAGCAATCCACAGTAATTTACGAGGAAAGCTACAGTGCTTTCCTCACATATTGTAACTGTAATTCTAAATCAGCTCAATATTAAAAAATAAAACCAAAAAAGATAATTTTAGAGAAAATCATAAAAAAACAAAAACAAAAAAAACATGTGGAGAAACACTGTAGCAATCAACAATGTTTTAAAGAAAAAAAATTACAAAACTAAATTATCAATCAGCTCAATATTAAAAAAATAAAATCAACAAATATAATTTTGAAAAATAAAAAAATCAAATATAAAAATCATGTGGAAAAACACCGTAGCAATCCACAGTATTTTAAAGGAAAAAAATTACAAAGAAAAATTTTTAACCAGCTCAATATTAAAAAAATATAATTGACAAAGATAATTTTTTATAAAAAAAGAAAAAAAGAAAAAGTATTGTAGGAAAAAAAACAAAAGTAATACACTATGAGTGAAAAAAAAAACAAAAGAAAAAAAAGTGCAAAAAAAAGAAAGTAATGCATTGTGGATTACTATTGTAATGCATAGTGTAATAGGTGTGGATGAACAGTGATTTCCCCACACCCTTTAGCGTAATGTACGAAATAGCATGCCTGCGCGCTGCCGTGAATTACAAAAAAATGTGCTTGATAGTATTATAATTACGAACCAATACTAGATAAGTAATAGAAACTAAAGGTGCGATGGAGTCAATATTCTATCACGGAAAAAAAAGTTGTGTTGGTGATAAAAAAAAATAGAGACTGAATAGAATGATTTGTAGCAATCCATAGTGTTTTGTGAGTAAAGATACAATGTTTTCCCCACATAATTTAGTTTTTCTGTTAATAAAAAGAAAGAAAATTACAAAGTTAAATTTTCTACCAGCTCAATATTAAAAAAAAATTTAACAAAGACGATTTTGAAAAAAAAACCCAGGAAGGGAAACACTGTAGCAATCCACAGTGTTTTGTGAGAAAAGCTACAGTGCTTCCCCACATGATTTAGCTTTATTATAATTTTAATTTTCAAACAACTCAGTATTAAAAAAAAAAATCGACAAAGACAATTTTGAAAAAAATCATAACAAAAAAAATCATGTGAGGAAACACTATATCAATACACGATGTTTTAAAGAAAAAAAATTATAAAGCTAAATTCTAACCAGCTCAATATTAAAAAAATAAAATCGACAAAGATAATTTTGAAAAAAATCATACAAAAAAGAAAAAAAACTATGTGGGAAAATACTGTAGCATCCACAATGTTTTAAAGAAAAAAATTACAAAGTTAATTTCTTAATCGGCTTAATATTAAAAAAATAAATCGACAAATACAATTTTGAAAAAAATCGTAAAAAAATAAAATAAAAAACTCATGTGGGGAAACAATGTAGCAATCCACAGTGTTTGTGAGAAAAGACACAGCTGTAATTCTTAACCAGCTCAATATTAAAAAAATAAAAATGACAAACAATTTTGACAAAAATCACAACAAAAAAAACTATGTGGGGAAACACTATAACAATTCACAGTGTTTTAAAAAAAATTACAAAGTTAAATTTTTAACCAACTTAATATTACAAAAATAAAATCGACAAAGATAATTTTGAAAAAAAAAGGAAAGCACTGTAGCAATCCACAGTAAAATATGAGGAAAGTTACAGTAGTTTCCCCACATGTTTTAAAATATCATAACAAAAAAAAACTATGTAGGGAAACAATGTAGCAAATCACAGTGTTTTAAAGGAAAAAAATTACAAAACTAAATTTTTAACCAGTTTAATATGAAAATAATAAAATCGACAAAGAAAATTTTAGAAAAAAGAAAGAAAGATAGCACTGTAGCAATCCCACAGTAAAATGTGAGGAAAGCTATAGTGCTTTCCCCATACCTTTTAGTTATACTAGTTACATGACCCGCGCGATGCCACAGGTCAATGATTTTTGCATAAAAATATCAAAAACAAGTTAAGATTTAAAAGTATTAGGTTTTTTTTTTTGCAAAGCTACACCCAAGAGTCTTGGGTGTGGCTGCAACGCCTAACCCAAGAGTAATATTTATAATATTAATAATAACATTAAACTTGTATGATCCAAGTTTAAGTGGGTCTGACTGCAATACCAGACCCAATAGTCTTGGATGTGGGTCTGGCTGCAAAGTCGTGTCATAAAGTGTGTTAATTAAATAGATTAATTAAAAAGAAAAAAACAAAGAAAAAAAACCAAAAGGAAGAAAAACATTAATGAAGAAAAAGAAAAAAAATCTGAATTAACTGGGTTAACCCTTCAAACCAGGTTAACCCGTCAAACCTTGAATTCATGTCGTGAAAGTTTGATAACTAAATAGAAAAAAAATTGACAGGTTAACACAAAATTAACTGGGTTAACCCGTCAAACCAGGTTAACTCGTCAAACCCGGGATCGGTGTTATGAAAGTTTGATAACTAAATTAAATGAAAAAAATTAATTAAAAAGAAAAAAAAACAAACAAAAAGGCATCAGCCTTTTCACTGTGGACTTAGTATGCAGTCTACAGTTAAAGACATAAAAACAGCAAAAAAACAGAAAAAAACTAAAAGTATCAGGTCGATAACTAAATAGAAAAAAATTTAATATTGATGAACTAAATTAAATAAAAAAAATATTAAATAAAAAGAAACAATAAAAGAAAAAAAACTTATAAGAAGAAAAAAACTAATGAAGAAAAAGAAAAAAAAATCTAAATTAACTGGTTAACCCTTCAAACCTGAGATCCTTGTCATGAAAGTCTGATAACTAAATAGAAAAAAATTTAATATCAAGAAACTAAATAAAAAAAATTAATTAAAAAAAAAGAAGGCATCAGCCTTTTCACCGTGGACTGCATTGTGTAGTCCACAGTGAAAGGCATAAAAAAAACTAAAGGTTTCAACCTTTTCAATGTGGACTGCATATAATATTAAAAGATGAAATCGGAAGAACAAAACTAATGAGAAAAAAGAAAAGAAATCTGAATCAACCGGGTTAACCCGTCAAATTAGGTTAACTTGTCAAACCTGGAATTCGTATCATGAAAGTGTGATAACTAAATAGAAAAAAGATTTATTATTAATGAAAAAATTTAAAAAAATATTAATTAAAAATGAGAAAGCAAAGAGAAAAAAAAAACTTACAGGAATAAAAAAAACTAATCAAGAAAAAGAAAAAAAATCTGAATAAACTGGATTAACCTGTCAAACCTGGGATCCATGTCATAAAAGTCTGATAATTAAATAGAAAAAATTTAATATTAAGAAACTAAATTAAAAGAAATAATTAAAAGAAAGACAAAAACAAAACTAAAGGCATCAGCTTTTTCATTGTGGACTGTACTATGCAATCCACAGTAAAAGACTTAAAAAGGAAAAGAGAAAAAAAAAACAAAGGCACGCGCCACGGGTTAAATTTTTTTTTCTTGCTTAAAAAATATCAAAAAATGCTAAGATCTAAGAGTGTTAGGTCTTTCTACAAAGATATACCCAAAAACCTTTAGTTTAGTTGTAACGCTTGACCCAAGAGTAATATTTATTATATTAATAATAATATTAAACTTACATAACTCAATTTTAAGTGAGTCTGGCTGCAACACCGGATCCAAGAGCCTTGAATGTGAGTCTGGCTGTAAGGTCATATTATAAAAGTGTGATAATTAAATAGATTAGTTAAAAAAACAAAGAAACAAAAAACCAACAGGAAGAGCAAAACTAATGAAGAAAAAGAAAAGAATCTAAATTAACTGGGTTAACCCTTCAAACCAGGTTAACTTGTCAAATCTGAGATTCGCGTCATGAAAGTTTGATAACTAAATATAAAAACAAATTGACGGATTAACCCGTCAAGCCCGGGATACATGTCATGAATGTCTGATAATTAAATAGAAAGAAATTTAACATTAAAAAACTAAACTAAATGAAAAAAAAATTAATTAGAAAGAAAAAAAGCAAAAATCAAATTCTGAGTTAACTCGTCAAACTTTAAAAAAAGAAAAAAAAATTCCGGGTTAACTCGTGAAACCAGGTTAACCTGTCAAACCTGGGATCCGTGTCATGAAAGTTTGATAACTAAAAAAAAAAATTAACATTAACAAACTAAATTAAACAAAAAAAAAGCAAAAAAAAAACCCATAAAGGCATAAAAAGCAAAAAAAAAAATTAAAAATAAAAAAAACAGCTTAGCGTTTCACGTGGATTGCACAGTGAAACACTGAACAATTTTAGTATATGTTATTAATTAAAAAGAGCAAAGCATAAAAAAAAATTTCAAGTTAACTCGTCAAATCAGGTTAACCCGTCAAATCCGGGATCCGTGTCATAAAAATTTGATAACTAAATAAAAAAAATAACATTAACAAACTAAATTAAACAAAAAAAGTTCATTAAAAGAAAAAAACACAAAGAAAAAGGCAAAAAAAAAAAAACCATAAAGGCATAGGAAAAGAAAAAAAACAAAAAAAAGAAAAAGAAGGAGACTGCTCAGCGTTTCACTGTGGACTTGCACAGTGAAACACTTAGCAGTTTTAGTTTATTTTTAATTATAATGGTAATGCAAAATTGTATATGTACAAACAATAAAATAAAAAAAATAAGCGTAGATAATAATAAAAAGAAACTCGAGGACATCGATAAAAGGAAACATGGATGATTAATAATAATTTGGTTTTGATTTTCAAAAAAATTAAAAATAACAAAAAACAAACCCGTAATAATTTTGTTTGTAAATATATGGTAAAAAATAAAAACTAAAAGAATGATATTGAAAAATAAATAGATCACTTTTTTATTAAAAAATGGCATGGTAACATATTAAATCAAATTGGATTAATTTAGGTTAATATATTAATCTCATGGTTTGGATCATGAGATCATTATAATTATATAAAAAACAATTTGGAACAAATTAATCCTACAGATTCTAAAACGAAACGTACCACAAAGACCAATTCAAAATAAATTGAATGCTTTAAACAAATTCAATATGACATTTGTTTTATAAAAAAATATTGAAACAAATAACATATTGGATTGATATAAATTTAACAACTTAACCTATCAAATCTGCAATACGAATCATGAACTCCGTTGGGTTTAATATTTTTACCAAAATTTATAATAAAAAATAATAAAAAAGTTAAATGATGAAATTGTAAAAAACAAATCATGTTATGCCGGGGACTCAATTTGTTTTCATAAAAAAAGAATGTTCATGTCACAAGAAATCAATTGACATTGTTATTAAACCTAAAATGCAGTCGGTTTTTTTTTAAAATATTTTCCATTGAGAAAAATTTTCATTGCAAAATAAAAATGTTATTTTGTTCATTCGATAAAATAAATAAAAAATTATATGTATCAATACATGATAAAAAATATATTGATCTAAACCAAAGATTGTGCCAAAAAGTTGAGATGAATATACATATTAAGAATGAGTCGGACAGAAGACACAAGCTTTCCTAACTTAAATAGAAACATTCTTTTTTGTTAACCACATAAGTTATTTGAAATAAATACAAAAAATATATTTCTCATCTCTTGTTTATCTCATTGATATTTCATTGAGAGCATGTTTCTAAACTAGAATCATTATTTAAAAAAAAATAATTTATGATTGTAGAAGCAAGCTAAGCTAAGAAATGTATATCAAAATAGTATATTTATATTGTTTTATGTGATTTAAATCTAAAAAAAAAATATAAATATGATAAAATCATATTTAAAATCTATTTAACAAATTTTAATAATAAAAAAAGTGATTTTAATCAAATTCTCATGAGCAATTTATTATTGTCTTATGAGATCATCATAACAATAATAATATCAATAACAACAATAATAATAAATAATTCAACTGAAAAATTATAATATTATTTAAAAAATCATATCAAAATTAAAGAGTAAGTGGATTAGCATTTTTAGTGCAAAAAGAAAAAGAAGAAGAAAGAATAAAAAACCAGATGAAAGTTGTAAAAAACCTATATATTGACTAAGATCATTACTTGAAAAAAAAAGTACATATAAAAAAATAAAACAATTCAAATAAATAATCCAAAAAAATATATAATTATATATAAAGAAATGTTAAAAAGACCGAAAACATATAATGTAATAAAAAAATAAAAAAAGTCTAAACTAATAAAACCATATTATTAAAAAAAAACAACTCAATTTGTTTTTTTCCTTTTAAAACTAAATTATCTTTAACAAAACTCAATTAATCATAAAAGACTAAGTTTCTTATACATAAGTTTATTAGATTCTAATTTTTTAATGATATTAAAGACGAGAAAAAACAAAGGAAAAAAAAAAGGCCAAAACAATAAATGAGCTAAACACACGTATCCAAATACAACTTGGATTAAGATATATTGAATCAATTTGAGTCAACCTATAAAAATTATGATAAAGGTCATGGACTCCACTAAATTCAATAATATTTTCTATTTTAATTATATTATAAAAAATATGAGGATCAATTTAAAATCAATCAAATATTAAAAGATAAAAGATAAAAAAATAAAAAATAAAAAATCAAATTTGAAGAATGAAGATGTGAATAAATAAAAATATTTCATGGAATTATAAATTCTATTTTACTACCTAATTGTATGGTAACATGATAATCCCAAACACTTTTTTTTTTTTAAAAAAAACCTTAAAACGTGGGTCACAATATCATTTCATAAATTTGAAATTATATGCAAACATTTTGAGTTCTTATATTTAAAAAATAAAAAAATATAGGGGTGCATGTAAAGTATTAAAGAGATTTTATTTGTAAAAATAAAATTTAACAAAAACAAAAAGGAATGAAGTATATAAAAAAAGGTTTTTAGAAAATGTTTTTAAAAAACATCATCAAGACTTGAACCCGTGTAAATTATTGTTTAATTTTCTTCTCTTTTTATACCAGTATGATTTTTAAGGTAATATGAAGTTACTTTCAAATAAAATTAATTTATAAGGATAATGATTATTGTCACCCATTTTTTGGGACCTATATAAAAAAATAAAAAAAAAGGTATAGAGAAAATACAAAAAAATAAAAAAATATTGGAAGAAAATAAAAAAAATATATCAATGAGAAAATCATCAAAGATTGGTTGAGGAGGATTAAATATATAAGATTGAAAATTTTAACAGTGCATTTTCGACTGATGAAGGCTCTATTGGCAAAGAAAATTCAATTTGAGGAGAGAAATTCAAAATTGAATGCTTAAGGACTCAATTAGAAATTTTCAAGGTTTAGTTGAATTTATTGAGGGCTTAATTGAAAGAAAAATTGATTTTTGAAGTCATTTTAGGCTTTAACTGGAAGAAATTAAAGTCTGAAGGGTCAAATTGCAATTTTTAAGAGTTAGTTTGGTCATATTAAAGGATTAATTGCATAAATATTCAAGTTTGATGAGTAATTAGGGATTTGATTGAAGAAATCCAAAATTAAGGACCAAACTGGGAAAGAAGTGTGGATGTAGGGGTTGAAATTGACTAAATCAGGGGCCAAATTAAAAGAAATTTAAAGTTTGCTGGTCAATTGAGGGTTAAAATGCACAAATCTAAAACCAAGGACCAAACTGGAAAAGACGCGTGAATGTAGGAGCTGAAATTGACCAAATCAGAGGCTAAATTGAAGAAATTGGAAGTTTATTAGTCAATTGAGGGTCTAAATTCACAAATTCAGAACCGAAGACCGAAATGAAAAAGGCAACCAACTTAAAAGCTGACAAATGAGTTTGGCGTGGTGAAATTGCAATAAATTAAAAGTTTAGAGGCAATGAAGGATGCATGTGCCATAATTAGAAGAAAAGAGACTCAATCGAACTTTGTTAAATCCTAAATTAAAAACCCTAATCTCACCCAGATGATGCATCATTCAGACATAAAGAAGAGAAGGTGAGTGACAATTCATTTGATTGACTTAGCCTCTATTTTTGACAGTTTTGGTTGATTGAGTTAGCAACTTCAAACAATTGAATGTGAAGTTATATATCTCTAAATTGAGTAGGATTGGACTTAAATAAAGTTGTGCATCATCTACCAACTTCAGGTGGTCTCAGGTGATGATAACATTAGAATTACCCCAACGAGGCCTGGAAAGTAGGTAACCCAGTCAGCTCTAAATTTTTGGCTGATCGTGTTGGCAACTTCAAATGACTGGGTGTGGAGCTCCAGACCTCCAAATTGATCAAGGTTGGATTCAAATAAAAGGTGTGCATCCTCTTTACCAACTTCAGGTGGTCTTAGGTGACGATGATGTTAAAATTACTCTGACAAAGCCTCGAAAGTGGTCAACTCAGTCAACCATGTTTGAAACATAATTGTGTAAAAACCAACTTTTTTTTTATGTTCACACTAAAACTTTTTCCATGTGTTCTTATTAAGGGTTCTTAAACTTTCCCTTAAGATCAAAAGGTTAAGAATGGATTCAAACCCCCTCTAAAAACCCTATAAATACCCTTTTAAGATCAAAGAGAAGGGGTTGGGAAGAAAAAAGAGAGGAGAAAAGGATAAGAAAGAGGGAAAATATTAATCTAATAGCATAAGAAAAGAGGGTCCAAAAACCTAAGAAAAGGTTTTCATAAGCTTGAAAAGGATAACAAGTTCGAGAGAGGCAAAAGTTTCCAAAAGAAACAAAAGGAGAGAGTAGTTATTCTAGGTATCGTTCTAATCCAAAAGCATGCCCTTGTGGTCTACTTTAGTAATTTTTTATTCATTTTTATTCAATATTTATGTTTATAAGCATAGAAAAGAGGCTTGGAATACTTAACAAATGATTGTGTATTCACCTCTTTGTTGTTGTGTTTTTCATTTAATGATGCTATTTTAAAGTTTTTTTTTTAATGTTTTTGCTATATAAAGTTGTTGTTTTAAGTTTTTTTTTTTATATATAATGTTGTTTTTACTTTGTGTTTGACTTAAGCTATGCATGTTAATGCAAGAGTGTTTACCCTAGTTTTGCTAAGCTTGTTCATGCATAAAATGGGTTAAAAAAAAGCTAATTTTGAATCAATGTTGTATGAACATATAGGTTGTGTTAAGTTGTTTTTTGGATATGATATCTCAAGTTTGATTTTGGTGTTTTGATGTTTTTTTTTTTGTTAGTGTTTTAGATTCAAATATATTTGTGTATGTTAGTATGACTTGTTAGGATAAATAAAGCATGTTTTAGAAGTAAAAAATGTCAGTTTTGGAGGCTTGAAAGGGGCTGCCTTTTCTAGGTTTGCTAGGTTTATAGGCAGCGTTCTTCATGTTCATGCAAAGAACATTACCATAGCTCAATGATTTGGACCAATTTTGGTCCATTTCATTGCCCACAACACTTCTATAGACATGATTAACAAATAATCTAGTGTTTATTTACACCAATAACATGTGTACAATAGATTTTAATCATTGAGTTTTGGTTTTAAAACGAAACCTATTTTGACAAAATCATGAATTTTAAGTGAAAATTGAAGTGATTGGATGCTAGATTATTGTTTCTTGCATAATTTCCAACATGTATGTGCTTTTGTTTTGACCGAATCTAGTTTGTGTTGAGTTCCATGTTTATGGGTTTCATTTTGGTTTTTTGGTGTTCTTCGTTGTTCTTTATTTTTTTTGTGTTTGATCTGTTTTATTCAAGTTTTTTGAGTTTTTGTGTTTTTGGTAAGTTTAATTTGTTTTTTGGCTTTGGTTTTGTTTTTTGTTTGTTTTCGGGTCAAATCAGGATTTTTGGTCCGGTTTATGGTCAAACCAATGATTTCGGATCAACCCAATCGGGTCAACTCGGTTGGGTATAAAAAATATGAGTCAAAGGGTTTATACCTTATTTGGTTTGTCATTTTTTTTTGTTAATGGTCTATTGGTTAAAAGGTGTGTTTGACAAGCACCCTTTAGATCTATTTTGGTTAGTTTTATTACAAAACAAAATAGGTTTTTACCAAACAAAATCTAAAATAATAATAATAATAAATATTTAGTTTTTCTTGCATATGACCAAAAATCTTAAATTTATTTGAGCTTTTTTTTCAAGAAAATTTAAAACACGTTGGCATTTGTTTGAAAAAAATGTTGCATGGATTTTACAATAATTTTGTAAAATTTCAAAGGATTTTGACCTATATTTAAAAATTATTTTTGGCAAGAAAATATAATTTACTTTTAATATAAGGATAAAAAACCTAAAAGGGATTAATATCCAAAATATTATGAGGGATAATAATTATATTATTTACTTTTAATATAAGGATAAAAAATCTAAAAGGGGTTAATATCCAAAATATAATTAGGGATAATAATTTTATTACGCACTTTAATATAAGAATAAAAACATGTGTAAGGTTATTATCCAAAATATTATTGTGAATAATGCAACTCATTCACTTCTAATATAACGATAAAATTTGGAAGGAATTTTATCTGAAATATTATTTGAAATGACGCGGGAGCAAAAATTTTTAGTTTTACCCAAAAAAAAAATCTCAACAATAATTGAGGATAGTTCACATTCCTGTACTAAGTTCTTGACCTAAAAAATTGTTCATAGTATCAAACCTCTCATAGTAAGTCGGTAGAGATAGACATAATCAGACCATAATAAACAATAAAAAACAATGCAACTTATCTTAAGTAAGGCGTATTAGGGGTATTAATACCTTTCATTTACGCAATCAATCCGTTTACTCGAACTTTAAGATCAGTTAGGATTTCCAGTAACCAAAATATCAGGTGGCGACTCTTATTTTTTTATATACTAAAAATGGACAAGAATTTATTGTTCTTTTCCACCCACATCGTTCCAGACTATCTCGACTCGAAAGTATAATCATCGCAATGCTGCACACATGCGACAATGATTATAAATATAACTAAAAAACATGTTATTAGTTTAAATATTCATATGAATAGTAAACCAAATTAATATATTTTTTAACCATTTTATAAAAAAATTGTGTCGTAGCTAAGTTGGTTGAAGAGCACAGGACAAGGTTAAGGTCATGGGCTTGATTCCCACTAGTAGCAATAAAATCCTTTGGTTTATTATCTAATAAAATTCACGGGACTCCCTAAGGCCGATACACTTGGGCTTTGTTGTAGCAAACCATTTGGGTTATTATGTAATAAAATTTATTAATTTGTTAATACCTTTAAACTAATATACATTTTTTTTATTTAATTTATGCTTCAGTATTGAATTAATGATAAATCGAGTTTTATATTTTTTTTATTATATAATAAAATAAAAATTTATAATTTGACCCAGAGGAGTCCATAACTCGAGTTGCACTGTGGCATACCTTGTGAGATTCAATATGTATTGAAAAATATGAGAAAAATAAAAGAACTAGAGTCTCCACCTAGTAATTAAAAGAAACTGTGAATCCTAAAATTGATAATGGTTTCAAAGATTCAGGTATTGAGTTAGTTATGTTAAAAAGAGGTAGCACGACCTTCATTGTATCCTTTCAAATGAAAGGTTATTGTTGCTTGTGTTTTTCTAAATTTATTCTATGCTATAATATTCCAAGCTTATTCGTGATTTACTTGGAATATAATGTCGATTCCTAAAAATAAAAGTCTAGTCGAAAAATGATGTCGGTCCCAAAAAATAAAAGACTCATTAGTTTGGGAATTTTGATGAAAATTGATATAAGTCCTTTTAAAGAAGGAGAATTGTTGATATTTTGAAATAAGTTAATATTAATCACTAAAACGAAAATTTCATCAATTTTAGGGAAATTTTAATAGTGGCTCCCTTTTAAAGGGAGACTTATCGATTATTTTGAAAAATATTGATGTTATTCCCTAAAAAGAAGATTTCATCGGTTTTTTAAAAATACATTCTCATTAATGCATACCACTAATAACACTTCTTTGTGCATTAGTATTTCGGCATGAAGTAATTGGTCAATTAATCCATAAATTTAAATTCCTTCCCTTTTCTTTCACCTTCGCCGACACTAGCTTTAATCATTTCCTTATGATTATTTTACCTTGATTATCCATTATTTGGCAAATTTCTCTCCATATCACATGGCAACTGATTAGTACTTAAAAGTGCATTCTCATTAAGGCTTTATATCATCGTATTGCACTAAAGTATCGTTAAATTCCCTAACTAAAGCATGTTTTATAATAACAAGTATCATAATATAATATATCTTTAATTTATGATAAATGCTTGTTTTGAATGCATGTATATCTCACAATTCAAAGGATTGATTAATGTGATTAACTATTGAAAGTGAAGAGACAAAAAGAGGACTAGGCTAAGAGAAGAGATGGTGGTTCAATTCCAAAT
>Ga0325410_1005896_pt1 | contig 13502 bp, 12 predicted proteins | sample PopdelMetagenome_16_FD_206182 | JGI IMG/M metagenome (GOLD analysis project Ga0325410, IMG submission 206182) | Populus deltoides microbial communities from Bellville, Georgia, United States - Xylem-PdIQD-R3 | ecosystem: Host-associated > Plants > Phyllosphere > Stem > Wood/Secondary xylem... | reverse complement strand
AACTCGAAAGTTAAAGGATATCGTAGATGCTTTTATTAAAGAATATAAATACAACATGGACATTTCTACTGACAGGTCTAGCTTTTCTCTTTTGAAAAAGAAAGATAAGAAGACTATGCATGAACATACTCAATGATATAGAGATTTAACAGTCTAAATATATCTCCTACTTTTAGATAAAGATATGATCACCTTGTTTGCTAATATCACCAAAGCTCCCTACTATAAGCATGCAATGGATAGCTCAACTTAGTAGTTTACAAAAGTTATGACAGTGGCTGGGCGTATTGAACCAAGAATATAAAGTGAAAGAATCACTGCACCCATAGAGAAAAAAGGTTTAAAGGAAAAAAAAAGATGTTAATGATGTCAAGGGTGGGTATAAAGGTAAAAATAAAAATTTCTAAAATTACAACACTCAAACCCCTTCATCCCAAATAGCCAATATCAACTTCAACTCATATTTTCCCACAAAAAACTCAAAACTCAAACTAACTCAACTAATAACCAAACTCAGAATCAACTCAGAAGAAACTATAAAAGAACCCAAGAATAATTACCCCCATTACCCTTACCTTTGAGTGAAATGTACTAGAAGTTACTAAGTATTGGACAAGTAGCTTCAATTCCTATCGCACAACTATAACCACTCAATCCTAATTAGTAAAAACCAAAGCTCACTTGTGAATATTATATGGGCATATCTGGGCATAACATTAAACTTTCAATACGTTCAAAAACAACCTTTTACAATTGATCAAAGCGGGATGAATAACATTTGATAAAGCTTCTAATATAAATACAAATTCTCTGCCTAATCATGCTATATGTAATAGAATTGTAAATGCAGTAAAGACTAGAGGCCTAAGGACTTGAAGGTATCTCTAGATAGGATCTATAAAATGCTCATAAGAGCTAGATATAAGAAGAGTAGTTGTGAGAATAAGCTGATGAATAAGAGTAGTATCACAAAAAAGGGGGTCATATGATTGATCAATATGAAAATTTCCACAATAAAGTTATACAGATGCTAACTTAAGGCACTTTGAGAATCGAATAGGCAACGAGCAAAGAGATACTTATAGTTGATAAACATAGAAAGAATATAAAAGTTTAACATGTATATTTTACTGTCAATGGGTTATCCAAATTCTTTTTGTCCAAACCCAAAGTAGCAAGTAATGGGAGATATAGTGTCTTGCCATATAATTATAGGTATTCTTCTAAAGCTTGTAACCAACACCTGTTTTTCAAGCAGACATTAGAGGCTCGACTCGCAGTGGAAGGTGCTTTACACCTGAGGAGCTTGAGAAGCAAAGAAAAACTAAGGTTAAAGAGGTAGTTGACTTGTCTGAGGAAATAAATAAGCCTGTAATTGAATAAAAAACTAGTGAATTCCTGAAGTTGATAAAGCATAATGAATATAATGTTGTTGAGCAACTCAAAGGAACTCATTCTAGGATATCTATGCTATATTTGATCTTAAGCTTTGAACCACACTGAAAGGCTCTATAAAAGATGATAAACGAGGCATATGTGTCTCAAGATATATGTCAAAAGACCATAGAGCACCTGGTAAGCAGAATTCAAGCCTTAAATTATATGTATTTTGTTGAAGATGAGTTGGACCCCGAGGGTACTAAACACAATGCATTGTTATACATCACGATATGGTGCAAAGATGTTTTGATAGGTATGGTATTGATTGATAATTACTCAGCATTGAATGTGTTACCAAGACACATGCTAAAGGAGATGCTTATCGATGTATCTTAAATGAAACTCAGGACCATGATGGTAAGGGAGTATGATGGCTCATTAAGACAGATAGTTGGGACTTTGGAAATAAAGCTATATATAGGACCACAAATGTTTCTAGTAAAACTACAAGTGATGGACATCCATCTTTCTTATAGCATGTCATTAGAAAGGCCTTGTGTAATGACCCTATTTTTTTCTACCAAGAATCTGGCAGAGTTTCTCTTATATTCTTCCTATACGAAGTTATCGACTCAATAATTTTCACAACCTACAAACAATAATTTTAATATTTATCCTATTATCCTAGATTTCCTTAACTTGGCCATAAGATCAAGTTCCTATTTTTCTTCAATATTCGCTCAATAGAACAATTCTTATAATATTCCATATTTATGACAAATAATAGTAACAACATAATTCAAGACACATGTTCTTATACATAATAAAAGGATATCTAAAGTATAGTGCAACTAAATTATATCATAATTTATAGAGACAATTTCTTTAAATACATCATCCATAATTAGATTAGATAAGTAATTATAATTTTATATACAAATTTATATTACGAAAAATATTTGTTCTTCCAAATACATCGTTTGATTAGACAAAATATACAAATTCATTAAACTACTGTTCGGCTCAGTGCTGCGAGGTACCTGAGAAGTTATTATATATTTTTACACTCAAAGATAATTAAATATTATGACTTACGTATGCATGTGTATATGTATTTGCCACATCCTTTATCAAACAATTTATCTTTATTATTCCCTTACATTCACAAATCAATATCATTAATACCAATTCTTACGGATATACCAAGATCAATAAATCATCTAGATGCTCTAATTGACCATTAACCAATACACTAATCACATTACCCAGGGAATTAGTTTCTTTGATTGCTTTTATTTTCCTGTTTGTGGGCTAAGCCCATCCCATATGACTGGGCAGACCCATAAAAATTTAAGGCCTTGTTTGGCCCATCCTAATTTTGCAAGGGAAAAACTCATTTTTCTTCCTTCGGAACGTGTTTGGCAAACATGCCCTTAGCTCTAATCATGCATTTTTCTCCTTTGTATATCTGACCCATTACTAAACAGACCCCAAAATAATTTTAAAAAATCTAAAAAATTCAGGGATCATTTAAAAATTATTTATAAATCACTCGCATATTTTTTCAACCATTTCATTTAATATTCGGGTTGTAAACTTACACTGTAGATATTGACCCAATATTAAATATACGTGCTATTCTTTAAAATTTCAGAAAAATACAAAAAAAAATCCAAAATTCCTTATTTAAAAAATAAAAAAATATATATAATTATATCTATGTGCATACAACCAAATTCTAAACTTTTCACTCATATTTTATATAAAAAAATAGCATTTTTATCATACTTTGAAAAATACAAAACTTAATTAATGTATCATAACAAGTTTATGATTATCCATTAAGATTTCACCAAAATTTCAAAAACACCACAAAAATCAATTTATTTAATTAATATTTGGAATATGAACTTTACAATGTAATGCATATTCATGATATTAAATTAAATGAATTGAGAAAAATAAAATGGTAAGAAATAATTGTAAACTTTTATATATAGGGGTATAAAATTATACTGTAAAGTATATCCTCGTGTATTAAAGATAAAAAATTAAAATAAATACACTATTAAAACTTAGGCCTTAGAATAGTTAAGTTTTAGCTTGATAACGCAGAAACCTCCTTACTAAGGGGAATATATTTTGAGCCCATAGAGATAGAGACCTCCTTACTAAAAAGGATTTACCTCAAATCTATAAGATAAGGACCTCTTACTGAGGAGAACCTTTTTTAAACCTTAGACAGACCAACAAATAGAAACATAACTTAGATTAAAAAAAATCAATCAATATAGCAACTTATCATAGATAGGGTGCACTGGGGGTGATGTGTCTTTCTTATGTATAACTAGCTCGTTACCTGGACTCTTGCAGATTAGTAGGTTTCCTAGTGACCATAATATAAGGTGGAAACTCCTGAACCCTTCAAATCATAATTTAATAATTAATCCAAACATGTGTGTGTGTGTGTATCTAAAATCCCATTAATCCAAAAGAAAGATTTATCATTCATCATCGTGCACGCCACAACAAGGATTTTAGGATTAGATAAAGAGATCAATTCAGTTAGAAAGGATATTTCCATGACATGGGGAACCATGACGATGTGGATAGGGACTTAAACTCTATTAAATTGAAAATTTTTAATTTCTAAGGCAGAAACAATCATGAGGCTTATTTGAAGTGGGAGAAAAAGGTTGATTAGATTTTTAATTCTGAAAAAAAAAGATGAAGTTGGTGGTCATTAAATTTATAAATTACGCATTGATTTAATGAGATCAAATTATAATTAGTAAGATGAGGAATAAGGAGCGACTTATAGAGATGGGGAGAAGATGAAAGTCTTGATGAGGAGGAGTTTTGTTTCTAATCACTATTATATGGATCTAAATCTGAAGCTATAAGGTCTGACTTAGGGTTTCAAGACAGCAGATGAATATCACAAAGAGATACACATAGAAGTGATTTGAGCCAATGTTGTTGAGGATAGAGAAGCTATCATGGCTAGACTTCTTAATGGGTTAAATATGGACATTGCTAATGTTTTGTAGTTACAACATTATGTGAAGTTAAAGGACATGGTATATATAGTAATAAAAATGAAAAGACAAATTAAAAGAAGAGGTAGTGTAAGACACAGATCAGTTCAATACCTTCTTCATCAGTTTGAAGGACGAATATAAAGATAGAAGGGGTTGCTCAACCGAAGTCCTTTATGTATGCTAAGGCTAAACCACCTAAGACCAAAAAGGAGACTCCTACATATGGGAAAGGTAAAACCAATTCACAAACTATATGTAATTATGATATAAATTATTTTAGGTGTTTAGGGAGTGAACACATTGTTTTTTAATGTCCAAATAAAAGAACAATGATCATAAAGCATGGTGGGTGAGATTGAATCTGAAAGTAAAAAATATGATGATGATGAGATGTTACCTTTAAAATATTGCAATGATATAGAGATTGCATATTCAATTGTGGAGTAGGCCTTAGCTATAAGGAAAACCATTTTTCACACTAGATGACACATCTAAAACAAGGTATGTAATATGATAATTAATGGAGCCAGTTGTGCCATTGCAACTAGTATTACTCTTGTTAGAAAATTTAATTTGAATACTATGAAACATCCTAAACCTTATAGATTGTGGTGGTTAAATGAATGTGGTGAGGTGAAAGTCATTAAACATATGCTGATTTCCTTTGCTATTAGTAGATATTCTGATGATGTGATATATGATGTGGTTCCAATGCATGCAAGTTATTTATTTTTAGGGCATCTATGACAATTTGATAGGAAGGTTATTCATGATGGATTTAGAAATAGATATATTATTGTAAAATATGGTAAAATCATCTCTTGTACCTCTATCTCTAAAACAAATGTATAATGATCAATTAAAGCTGAAAAGAGAATGTGAGGTTCGGGAGAGTGAAAATTAATGTGAGGAAAATTATGAGAGAGGACAATCAGATTTGGTTAATTCTAAATCAATAATTAAACCAGTTGAGAGTGGAGATAAGACCCAGGAATTAAAAAAGTAAGTGTGAGTGATGATTATTGTGTGGAAAAATTAAGAAAACCACCAAGTTTCTATGCAAGAGATGGTGAGATCAAATATATATTTTATACTAACAAGCCAATGATTTTACTTGTGTATAAGAGGCTTATTTTAATGCTAACGATCTTGATCATGTTGTTTCTAGTGTTGTTATTTCTTTATTGTAAAAGTTTGATGATGTATTTCTTTTTTTTTTTTTATCAAATGTAAGAATATATTAAGATCAAAGGTAACAAAGCCACAAAAGTAGCAAACAGAAAAAGTATATACAGAGATGAGGGTAACCAGTACCCTAAACAAAAACGGGAACATGCTCCCATTGAAAAGAAACATAAAACAAACATCCTTAAGGCCAGAAGTAGCCACACATATAACAAACATGAGGGACTGAACCAGCATTGATGATGTATTTCTTGAAGACATTCCTAGTGGATTACCACTATTGAGGGGGATAAAACATCATATTGACCTTGTAGCCGGAGTTGTAACTCCTAATCGACCAACTTATAGAAGTAATTCTGAGGAGATAAAAGAGCTTCAATGACAAGTTGATGAGCTGATGATGAAGAGGTACATTCGTGAGAGTATAAACCCTTGCGTTATACCAATGCTACTTGTGCCTAAAAAGGATGGAACATAAAAAATGTGTGTTGATTGCATGTATTTTGTCAACACCATAACGATAAAGTATAGATACCATATCCCTAGACTTGATGAAATGCTACATTAGTTACATGAATCATGTATTTTCTCTAAAATTGATTTGAAAAGTGGGAACCATCAGATTGGGATGAAAGAAGGGGGTGAATGGATAATTTTATTAAGACTAAGCATGGTTTATATAAAAGGTTAGTCATGTTTTTTGGACTTACAAATATACCTAGTATGTTTATGAGGCTAATGAATCATGTGTTGTGTGTATTTATAGGTAATTTTTTTGTTGTATATTTTGATGACATCCTGATCTATATCAAGAACTTGAATGAACATCTTAATCATTTGCGTAGTGTACTTGATGTATTGCATAGTAATAAATTGTATGTTAATCTTAAAAAGTGTACCTTTTGCATAGATAGAATTATGTTTCTTGGATATATTATAACTGCACAGGGTATCGAGATGGATGAAGACAAGATTAAGGCCATCCGAGATTAGCCTACACCTAAATTTATGATTGAGGTAAGGAGTTTTCATGGTCTAACTTACCATATTTGCATCATTAACTGAGATTGTGAAAAAGTCTATTGGTTTTAAATGAAGTGATAGACATGACATGGCTTTTAACCAATTAGAAGATAAATTATATACTACTCCTATTTTAGCTTTGCCAGACTTTATAAAAGCTTTCGAGATTAAATGTGATGCTTCAGGTATAAGTATTGGAACTATGTTAGTACAGGATAAGAGGCTCATTGTCTATTTCAATGAAAAGCTCAACGAGGAAGAATTGAATTACCCAATATACAACAAGAAGCTTTATACCTTGGTGAGGACGTTGGAGATATGGTAGCATTACCTTGGGCCTAAAGAGTTCTTATTCATTCTGATCATGAATCCTTGAAGTACTTAAAAGGCAAGGTAAGTTGAGTAGGCAATGTGATAAATGGATTGAATTTATTGAGATCTTTTCTTATGTGATCAAATACAAGCAAGGAAAAGAAAATATTGTGATTGATGCACTTTCACGTAGGAATATTCTTTTATCTATATTGAATGCTAGATTACTAGGATTTGAACATATAAAAGAATTATACATGGATGGTGATTTTGGCAATAGTTGTGATGCTTATAAGAATTTTACCTTTGGTAAGTTTTATAGGCTTAATTGATCCTTGTTTAAAGAAAATCATTTGTGTGATCCATTAAGTTCTATACGTGAATTGCTTGTACGTGAAGCACTTGGAGGCGGGTTGATGAGGCATTTTAGTGTAAGACTTTGGATGTGTTGCATGGGCATTTTTATTAGCCTAAAATAAAAAAGGACGTGCAGCGCATATGTAAAAAATGTATAACTTGTAGAAAAGAAAATTTTAGGATTCAACCACATGGCTTATATACCCTTTTGCACGTACCTAAAAAACCTTGGGTAGACATTTCTATGGACTTCGTATTAGGTTTGCCTAGGTCCAAACAGGGCAGGGGTTTGATTTTTGTACTTGTTGATAGATTTTTTAAATTGACGCATTTCATTACTTGTCACAAAATCGATGATGCCACTAACATCGTTGATTTGTTCTATATGGTGGTAATATGGATTTATAGGGTCCATATGAACATTGTTCCTGATACAGATGTTAAGTTTCTTAGCTATTTTTTGAAAGTGTTATGGGGAAATTTAGGTACTAAGTTTTTGTTTTCGACTGCATGGCATCCTCAAATAGATAGACAAATTAAGATAATTAATAGGATCGTAACACAACTATTACATATTATCATTCAAAAGAACTTAAAGAATTAGAAAGATTGTTTGTTATTCATAAAGTTTGCATATAATTGTAGTTTGTATTCTACTACTGATATTTCACAATTTAAGATTGTGTACAATTTAAGATTGTGTATGGCTTTAACTCTTTAACTCTTTAACTCTCTTGGATTTGATTTCTTTGCCTATTGATGAAAGAGTTAGTTTGGATGGTAATTGTAAAACACAAATTATGAAAACACTTCATGAGAGTGTATAACAATAAATAAAAAAAAAAAGAAACTGCATATATGTAACTAAAGCAAATAAAAGGCACAAACAAGTTGTCTTTCATCCTAGAGATTAGGTTTGGGTGCATATGTGTAAGGAGAGATTTTCAACCCATAGTAAATCCAAGTTACAACCAATAGGAGATAGGTCATTTCAAATCCTTGAAAGGATCAATGACAATGCTTATAAAGTTGATTCACTGGGTGAGTATGGTGTTAGTACTATTTTTAATATTTTTAATTTTTCTTTGTTTGATGTAGGTTATAACTCGAGGTTGAATCCTTTTGAAAAGAGAGAGGATGATGAGGATTAGCCCAACACCATGACTAAACACACTATTGACCCTTTAGAGATAGCCAAGTGGGCCAATTACAAGGGTTAGAGCAAAAAAGTTTAAGGAAGCATTATGTTGCACGTGTGCAGCGTCGCAGCGATCGTCCTCCTGGAGCGGGATTAGCATGAAAGGGTGTGGTGGAAAGAACAAGAAATTTTTATCCTTTATCAATGAAACTAAAGAAATGAGAGTCAACTAGTATTATGGTCACTAGAAAACCTATTGGTCTGCGAGAGTATAGATAAGAGGCCAGGTTGTGAATATAGAGTACGTATCACCCCTAAAACATCTTACCTAGGGTAAGCTGCATTATTATTTGTCTGAAAAAACTAAGGTTGTTGTGTTTTCTAACCATTTGTTTCTCTAAGGTTTAAGAAAAATCCTTATCAGTAAGGAAATTCTTATTTTATCAAATTAAAACCTAGCTATTCTAAAGTCAAAACATGAAAAAGAAAAAAAAACTATCTTTTTATTTAATACCGAAAATATATCTTACGTATAAGTTCATAATTCCAGATATTAAAAAAAATAAAAATTTTGGTAAAGATTTAAAACAAATAAAATAAATGATAAAAAAAACTCTTTTATTTAAAATCAGGAATACGTCTTACGAATAAGTATGTAATCCTAGATATTGAAAGAAACCAATTTTTTTGGTGAATTTGAAATATATGTCAAATTCTATGATTTAAATAAACTAGTTATTAAATCAAATAAAAATACATGCAAAGTAAAAACTATTTTTTATGATTTTTTTATATAAAACAATATGCAGATATAATCAATTTTTGAGAGACTTAGTCATATGCAACTTAAATAAAAATTATATTTTTAAAAGAAAGATTTGTTTATAGAAGGGAAGCAATTTGTTTAATACTGAAAAAGTACCTCACATAGAGGTCACAACTCCAAATATTAAATATGTGAGGGTAAAAAAAAGTGAGGAAATAAAAATCGATTGCAAAAAAATTTTCCAAGCATTTGAAAATTTTGTTAAAGCCACGTTTGGCAAAACATAAAAATCTCAACAAAATATCAATTTAAAACAAATTATTTGCTAATCAAACTCAACTCAAAGCAAGCAAACACCAAACCTAAACATAATCCATGAATTAAAAATCTAAACTCAAATCAACATAAATTCAAACATAATCCTCAAATCAAACATTTAATGTTCAAATATCAATACAATCTTACAAAATAAAACTCACAATCCAACACAAATTATCAAGTCATTTCAAAAGCAAAACACACATCGAACCAAATTAATAGTGTCCAAAATGTTCAAATATTATACAAAATAATGAGCATTTTGGTTCCAAAATTTCACAATTCTATAGTAATTTGTCCAAAAATGATTTGGGTTAATAGATTAACCTTCTAAGGCATTTGAAGGGTCCAGGGACTAAAGGAATGAGGTCTGAAGTCTTTTAGAGGTACATGAATAGTACTGGAAAGCTCCTGAAAGTGGTGGAATAGTGGTGATGTGTGTAGCCACACGCCATCGCCATTGTCAGCACATGAGTTCACGCATTTTCGCGGGTGAAACCTAGAAATAGGTGGATCTAGAACTTTCTCTTCTTCTCTTTCTTCCTACATTGGCGGTGATATACTATTAACTGTAATAGACAAGAAATTCACACAAATAATTAATTTTATTTTCATTTCTTTTTTAGATCTGATTCCTTCTCCCTCTTAGTTTATATTTTTTTTCTTCTTCAGGTGGTTGTTGTTGCTATCACAAGTGAATGACGTTAGGTATTACTAAGAAATGGCTGGCAATAGTGGCTAAAGGAGAGGTAAAGACAACTTTTCAAGATGTTAGTGGCCACGGTCTATAAGGACGAGAAAGTGAAGTGTGGGGGAGGATGAGAGAGTGAAGTGTGGGTTGTTGCTGGTTTGTTGGTTTTGATCGAAGAAGAGGGAAGCTTGATTTTCATTTTTTTTTGTAAGGTCGTTTCGGCCAAAAGGTTGGTAAAGAATAAGGAGATCATGGGGGAGGATGGCAGCCCATGGTATCTCTATGGTTAATAATGAGAAGGAAAGGAAATGAATGAGGAAAAGCCCATCTAGAGTTGTCTAGAGATTGAGGCTTTTGGTGCTGAGCCGTAGTGGTGATGAACGTTCTGTGGGTCAATGATGGTGCTTTTTCTGGGTCAATCAAAAGGAAGACGAAGGTGTCAGATCAGTTTTAACATTGTTGTAGTGGGTTCACAGTGAGAGAAAAAAGGGAAGCTTGAAGTAGGTTTGTGAAGAATGACTGTTGTTAGTGTGGAGTGAGGTTGGCTGGTGGTCTCGAGTTAAAGGGTTGGTGTTGGAGGTGGTCTGTTGGGTATTCAAGTAGAAAGGGAAGACTGGTAGTGAAGGTTGTTAGGGTTGGATCTGCAACTGGCGCTGAGTTTGTTTTGATGAAGGAGAAAATAGGGATAGGAGACTAAAATGGTGTTTGTTGTCACTAGTTCAGTGGTGAAGGCAAAGGCAACTGTGGTTAATGGTGGTTGGTCACGGTGGTGGCGAAAACAATCTAGAATAAAGGGAAGGTTGATGCGGTTTTTTGTAGCTTTTAGAGAGAGAGAGAGAGAGAGCATGTGAGGGAGAGGGCTTTACGGGTGAGTTGAGATGGGAAAAAGAAACCGGTCTTTTTTTGTTATATGTGTGCTGGATAGTGTGGGAGTTGTGTGAGTGAGTTTTTTTGTTCCCTAACTAATTCTTTCCTCAAATATCTCCTTTTTTGTGTGTAGTACAACCACTTATTTATAGGCAAAACTAAATTATCTTTTTCCTCACAATTGCATGGTGCCCAAGGAACACAAAATCACTTTGGCCTCTTATTTTTTCTTCTTTGCACTTTTGGTCTCATTATCTAAATATTTTTTGTATTTTTCATTTTTCTTATTTTTTTTAAATGCAACGTCAACATTGACTTTTTAAAAAATATCAATATTTTTTAATGAGCGCGCTAAAAAACTAAACACATTAAAAAAGAAATTTTAAATTCTTTTTTTAAAAGATGTTGAAAATACCGAAAGCGATGCAAATAAGTCAAAATTTTATGTATTTATTTATTATTTGTCGCTATTTTTGGATTTTTTTTAAAAAAATAAAATAAAAAATAAGGGTAAAAAATTGGGTTTTGACACATTAAATGGTCTTGTTCAACATATTTAGGTCAAGATGGACTTAGAGGAGCAAGTGGTGCCAATGGAGCTCAAAGGACAGCTTTTGCATTTAATCCAAATGCAAAAAAGGGTCTAATCCATATGTAACATAGACATGATGTGTTCGGCCCTATAACAGCCTTGTTTGAGCGATATTTCCTAATATTACAAGGATTAAGTTAGCAATTATTTTTCTTTTTATGCAAGGCAAATTCGGCCAAATTAGATCCTTAATGAGAGTGGATTTTTTGCATTCAAAAGAAGTTTTTTAGTTGACTAAGGAAACTAAAGGGTAACATATTTGTTTCTTAAGCAAGGAATGATAGTTAATAATTCTTTTAATTTATGAAGGAAACTAATAAAGTCAACAACTAAGGATGAAATAATCATTATTTTTGTCCAAGTAAAGCAAGGAAACCAAACTCTACAAGGAAAAGCTAGAGGCGGCAGCAAAGATTTCCAAGTCAGAATTGATGCTTCTAGTTTATTTAGAATTTCTAAAGTTGACAACTGATCTTAGAGCTACAAGGAAGGATTATTCGGCTAAGGAAATTATTTAGGCTAGGAAATAAGACTCTTTTATGTTATTTTCTTTGTTATTTATGGCAACATGCTTCAAACCTTTATTTTAATTTTTGTTTCCATGTTTTGGGCTTGATTATTAGTATTTAGGCTTGTTTAATTAAGGTTTTGGGTTCGAATGTAAGTGAACCTTATACAAGTCCATATCATAGGTATTATAGGGTTTAGCTTAGGTTATTACACATATAAAAACACATTTATAACCTAAGTTTTAGTTTTATGTTTTTGCTTGATAATAATTCATATTCTCGCATCTTTATTTATGAGTGTGTGATGGTGAGTTTTCTCTCCTATTGTGGTTCTCTAATGAATTGATCGACTTATCAAAAAATAATTATCTTCGTGATGTCATCATATACTTCTCATTCGCAAATTGTTATTCATTGGGTAGGGGTTTCAAATTACAAAGTGTTGGTACTTAGGTTCAAGGTAATCTATATGTCACACTTTCAAACCTGATTTCTTGGCTTTTCAGGAGTTGTATTGTTTGTGTGTGGGTTATGTGATCAAGAGCTCACGTGTTTTACATCAACTTCTCCATATTATGTTTACCAGAAGCATAACCTTATTTCACAATTTTTTCTCACCTCAATCAATAATCTTTATTGGCCTAATCTTTAGTGTCAGATCTTCTGGAATCTCTATTGGCACTTATGGTAGAACTTGAGATGAATTCAATTCAACTTTCCAAAGCATAGATACATGAAACACATCATGTATATTTGATTGATGGGATGGCAATGTTAACCGATAGACTATTAGTCTGATCCTCTCTATAACTTCAAAGAGACCGATATATCTTGGTGTCAACTTCATTTTCTTTCCAAATCAAAGTACATTCTTCTAGGGAATGAGCTTCAAGAATACTTGATCACCTACATTAAATTTTAAAATTCTTTTTTGATTATCAATATCATAGTTTTGAAACCCGACCTGGTGGTCGACCCGGTCTAATGATCGGATCACGTGTGAGATAGGTTAACCCGGGTCAACCCAAAAAAAACATGAGGATTTGAAAGAACGCAAAGCTCTCATCTCTTATGTTCTCGCGGGGTTCTTCAAGAGCTCATCCATTGCAGACATGATTAGTACTTAAAAGTGTATTTTTATCAAGGTTTTATATCATCATTTTGCACTTGAAGTATCAATAACTCCTTAACTAAAACATGTTTTATAATAACATATCTAATTATATAAGATACCTTTAATTTATGGTAAATGTTCATCTTAAATGCAGGCCTATCACATAAATAAAAGAATTGATTGATTAGTTGAAGTATTGAAATTGAAAG
>Ga0325410_1005895_pt1 | contig 13503 bp, 8 predicted proteins | sample PopdelMetagenome_16_FD_206182 | JGI IMG/M metagenome (GOLD analysis project Ga0325410, IMG submission 206182) | Populus deltoides microbial communities from Bellville, Georgia, United States - Xylem-PdIQD-R3 | ecosystem: Host-associated > Plants > Phyllosphere > Stem > Wood/Secondary xylem... | reverse complement strand
CACTTTGTCTTTCTCAGGGCAGAAAATGACGCTTCTTCCTCGAGGGAAACTAAAATACAAAAACCAAACACATAATTTATTAACCCACCAAGAATTAACCTGCAAGTCACCAAGAACAAGATTGTTCCGACCCCTTTTTGAACCCACATGTAGAGTTCTTCTACCTCTGACTGCTAGTTTTGTCTGGGGAAAAAAAAAAAAAAAACTGTGCAGGGAATTTGGAGCTTTGTCTTGCTCAGTCTTTCATGGGGTAAATAATATTGTCCGTGTAATCATATCTTGAGCTTCCATGAGCAGATATTGATGGTTTTCCCGTGATAAATCTCTTAGAATATTTCCATGTTCTTAACCACCAAATTAATTAATTCCGTTCCTTGTGTTTGCCATTAGTGCCGCTTGTTTGCTGGTAAGCTGCAAATATAGAATGAGTTCGTATAATGTGTGAATCATTAATACCATTTTACCTCTCAGGTTAATTTAATTACTTCAAATCTAGCCTAGATTAAATCTCAAATTAAATTAGATAAGAGTTAATGGTTAACTCAAATTATCAATTTATAAACCTGATTAACCTAGTCAAAACTCAATTTAATTTTAAAATAAATTAAAATAATATCAACTGAAATTTAAACTAAATCATTGGTGAGGTCAAATTGAATAGCTTTATTGTCAAATGACAGGAGTGAGACAAAAGGAATGTAAGTGGGGGGGTAATGGGAGATATTAAAAAATACAACAGTCACAGTCAAATAAAATAACCTTTAGCAAGTAAAACGTGATGTTAAATTGATGATTTTTAAAAATATTTTTTATTTAAAATATTTTTATATATATAATATATTAAAAATATATATATAAAAAAACAGTGTAAAAACACAAAAACTTGATGTTTTTCCACGCCATATTTATTTATAAAAAGCATTAAAATAAATTCAAACAGATTTTTTCTTTCCAAAGAGCCCTAAGGCTGCTGGAGCCTAAATGGCAGCTGACCTTTTCTTCTCAGAATTAACAAAAGTGAAAACAAAGGACATTTATTTGTCACCTTAACTCAACGGTCTGAATTAAAAGCTAAGCTAAGCTACGCTTTTTGGTTGGCGGGGAGAGAGTGTCGCTGTTTTGTTTGCCCCTAAAGCCAAGCTGTCTCTCTCTCTCTCACACGTGTATATGCATGGGTATGCAAAATTTCTCAGATTTGATATTCAAGCCCAAAAAAATAATCTTATGAATTCTTTAACTATAGATAAGAAAAACAATTGATGCAGATATTTTTAAATATTTTTTTATTTTAGTTTATAAGATTACATAATATACTTAATAATTTTATTTTCCTAGTTTGTTTATGGTTTTTATTACTTTTTTTTTATTTTAAGGTTCCAAAAAATAATTTCATGAATGTTTCATCTTTTCGATTTGGTTGAATTTAGAAGATTCATATGCGAAATAGAGAATTGATGAGAAGTTCATATATATATATATATATGCTAAGTATTTTTATCATGCATTTATGGACAAATTTGTTTTCATCTTTCCTCTCACATTCTCAGTGTCCCCATTCACAAAATGGGTCACCAATGTTGGTCTACACTCTACACTGTACTCGATATTTTCACGTTATATCGGTGTTTGTGTCTTCAAAGCTTTTTTTTTTGTCTCACGCATATATAAAGATGGTGGACTACATTGCATTCTTGTGAAGTGTGAACATTCTCTCCCTTGCCCACTTTCTGTTTTTTCTTTTTAGTTAATTATTATTCGTCTTTCTCCCTCCTTGTTTGCTGGCTCTTATATATACACCCCACCAACTATTCCTTGTTTCAAGAACTAGTCGTGGTGGCATATACTTGCTGTGTTGATGGCTTCTATGAGATGGTGTTGCATTTTCTGTCTGTTTCTTGCTGTTTTTGGAGCACAAGTTGGTATTTGTTTTTCTTCTAAGGTTTGTGCTGATTCTTGATATGATATGTGTTTTCTCTCGCTGGTTTCTAAGTGGGTTTTATTTGATGTTTTGTTTTGTTTCTTGAATTTGTAGGTTTATGTGGTTTATATGGGAAGCAAAAGTGGGGATGACCCAGATGATGTTTTGAGCCAAAATCATCTTATGCTTGCTTCTGTTCATGGAGGAAGGTAAAACCTTTGTGCCATTTTTATTACTTTCATGTCATTTGTTGCTTTGCCTCTCTCTCTCTCTCTTTTAATCTACTGGTTTAATGTGGTTTTCTGTTGACAGTATCGAGCAAGCACAGGCCTCTCACCTTTATAGTTATAGACATGGCTTCAGAGGTTTTGCTGCTAAGTTGACTGATGAGCAAGCTTCTCATATTGCTCGTAAGTTCGTAACTTTTCTGCAATTTATTGCTTTGTTTTGGAATGAAAATGAGATTTACAATAACATTTTGGTTTTTCTGGACAGAGATGCCTGGAGTAGTCTCTGTGTTTCCCAATTTGAAAAGGAAGTTGCACACCACTCGTTCATGGGATTTCATGGGGCTCCTGGGTGAAGAGACCATGGAGATACCAGGGCATTCAACCAAGAACCAAGTCAATGTTATCATTGGTTTTATCGATACTGGTGAATGAACTGTTTGCCTTTCAAAATTAAAACTAGTTTCCCTGTGTGCTAATTCTTGATTGAATACCCATGAGCCCGTGTGTTTTGATTAAATGCTGCTGCATGTACAGACACATTTTCTTGACATACCTTCTTTTTGCTGAATGATGTCCTTGATATTAGAGATTCATTCTGAAATTCCATCTTTGCTTGTTTATGGCTCAAGGAATTCTTGAACTCCTCCATTTCAGCGTTGTGTTTGACTCTAGATTTAGATAACATTTATAAATTAGTGCACCGTCTGTAACTGTTCATGCTTTGATCATTTGTGTGGCATTGAGTTGGTTGCATATAATTGTTTTTAAAAAAATTGGATTGATTCTTATGATCAGGAATTTGGCCTGAATCTCCAAGTTTTAGTGATGCTAATATGCCTCCGGTGCCAGCCATATGGAGGGGGGAGTGCGAACCGGGAGAAGCATTCAATGCTTCATCTTGCAACAGGTTCTTCATGCTAAATAATTTATTCAATGATTGATTCCGTGGACATTAATTTATTAGTGAGGGATCTAAATTTATTGATAGGAAAGTTATTGGAGCAAGATATTATATGAGTGGCTATGAAGCTGAAGAAGATTCTGCCAGGATAGTGTCATTCCGATCTCCAAGGGACAGCTCTGGTCATGGCAGTCACACAGCCTCGACAGCTGCTGGTCGTTATGTTACAAATGTGAATTATAAGGGGTTGGCAGCTGGAGGGGCCAGAGGTGGTGCACCAATGGCTAGAATTGCAGTATACAAGACTTGTTGGGACTCGGGTTGCTATGATGTTGACTTGCTGGCTGCCTTTGATGATGCAATCAGAGATGGGGTTCATCTCTTGTCCGTGTCCTTGGGTCCTGATGCTCCCCAGGGAGATTATTTTAAGGATTCTATCTCCATTGGGTCATTCCATGCTGCTAGTCATGGAGTGTTAGTAGTTGCTTCAGTTGGAAATGCAGGGGACCGTGGTTCTGCAACCAACCTAGCCCCATGGATGATTACGGTTGGTGCTAGTTCAATGGATAGGGATTTTGCATCTGATATTGTTTTAGGAAATGACACAAAATTCACGGTAAAAATATTTCTTCATTTATTGAAAAATGTTTGCGGTAAATGGCAGAGCCTTATTAGTTCTCAATCCTGAAAATTAGGGGGAAAGTCTGAGTCTCTTTGGAATGAATTCCTCTGCAAGGATCATCTCTGCCTCTGAAGCCAACGCAGGATATTTCACACCTTATCAATCCAGGTGATGCAACAGGTACTTGAAAGTGAGTGAAATTTATATTTCAATGCATGGGAGAAATCTAACTTATTTTTCGTTCTCCTGCTTGTTCCTGTAGTTATTGTTTGGAGAGTTCTTTAAACAGTACCATAGCCAGAGGCAAAGTTCTTGTCTGTCGAATTGCTGAGGGTTCAACTGAGTCTAAGCTCGCAAAGAGCAAGGTGGTGAAAGAAGCTGGAGGAGTTGGGATGGTTCTTATTGATGAGGCAGATAAAGATGTTGCCATCCCTTTTGTCATTCCTTCAGCTATTGTGGGAAAAGAGATAGGAAGGGAGATCCTATCCTATATAAATAACACACGGTTTGTTTTTTTGCCTCATCAGTATGGAGACTGGGTGTTTAGCTTTCAAGTTTCTCCAATTTTCTTATTCATGGTACTCTGATTGTGAACAGCAAACCAATGTCAAAAATTTCCCGTGCAAACACAGTTTTGGGTTCTCAACCAGCACCCCGTATTGCCTCATTTTCTTCCAAAGGACCCAATTCCCTGACCCCTGAAATTTTGAAGGTAACATTTCAACTTGAGTTCAAGTGATTTTTGAGAATACCTACTGGCATTTTTAAATTATTTCTTTCAACTTGTTTCGTGATTCATATATGATTAATCTAAGTTTTTTCGTCTTTCCTTGTGATCCTACCACTTTGTAGCCTGATGTTGCAGCTCCTGGACTGAATATCCTTGCAGCCTGGTCTCCAGTAGCTGGGAGAATGCAATTTAACATTCTTTCTGGTACTTCCATGTCATGCCCACACATAACTGGAATTGCTACCTTGGTCAAAGCAGTCCATCCATCTTGGTCTCCATCTGCTATCAAGTCTGCAATCATGACGACTGGTGAGTTTATCATACCAACATTCTGATAATCAACTTGATGTTTCCAGTTCAAGGTCTCTAGGTGAGATTGATGAAGTGGAAAAATAGTCTTTTGTCGAGAACTTTCTAAACAAGAATCTGATTTCAAATGGAAAATGCAGCTACCATCCTGGATAAGAACGACGAACCGATCAGAGTGGATCCTGAAGGAAGAAGGGCCAATTCATTTGATTATGGATCAGGATTTGTCGACCCTTCAAGAGTCCTTGATCCTGGCCTCATCTATGATGCCCATCCAATAGATTATAAGGCATTTCTCTGTTCAATTGGTTATGATGAGAAATCACTACGTCTGGTCACAAGAGATAACAGCACATGTGATCAGACATTTACAACAGCTTCCAGCCTGAATTATCCTTCCATCACTGTTCCAAATCTTAAAGACAGCTTCTCAGTTACTCGAACTGTGACAAATGTTGGGAAACCAAGAAGTGTTTATAAAGCTGTAGTGTCTAATCCTGTGGGAATCAATGTTAGTGTTGTGCCAAAGCAACTAATCTTCAACAGATATGGCCAGAAGATCAAATTCACGGTGAATTTCAAGGTGGCTGCTCCATCAAAGGGCTATGCATTTGGTTTTTTGACATGGACGAGTGGAGATGCACGGGTCACCAGCCCCCTAGTTGTCCAGGCTGCACCCTTCCCCAAGGGCTTGATGAGATAACCTGGCTTAGTTTGTACATATCAGCTTAGGAATCTGGAGATCCTGACAACCCTCCACAAATACAGTTGCAGAAATATATTTGAGTTCATAAGTCCACAGGCCCTTACTATAACATACTTGGATCATGCAGCAATTGAGTGATTGATAAGATTGTTAAGCAGGCCACATAAAATGGAATATACAAGCACAAAGTCAAATTTTGGCTCTTTCTATATATTTATTTACTGTTTTTTTGTCTCTCTAGTGTGTTTTCTTTGGCCTATCAATGTAACCTTCAACATAGCATTGAACCCTGATCAGATTGGCATGTGATAGTTATCTTGTAATTCCTGATGACTGATAACAGTTGAGAATTTCTAGTTTGAACAGTGCTGGCTTGGCTTCCAGGGGCATTGGAATTAAACCTTTTTTGTGTGAAAATTAATAGGAAAAGTAACTGAAGTAAAACAGAGTGATAGACGAATCTGTTCAATCCCCATTGCATTGACGGCTTAGCAAGTCTTGCCTCTTGGCATTCATTCCAGGTCTTTGATTTTTCAGAAAGATCAGGCTATTCACTGCTTTTCCGTTCCCTTCTTTTTACAATGCCAGCCTGACCATATGAGCACTGATATTTTGATCCAAAAAGACACCTCAAACACCTTGTAAAACATATTCATGTCCTCAAATAACTCAAAAACTGGCCTGAAAATCCACAATTAACCAAAAATCAAAATTGTTTGCGAGCTCAAACTCACATGAAAAAAAAAACACTTAGGATAAACTCTCTTCATTGAAAGGAATCTATTAAAACCAAAATCATTATTTTTTGGGACCTTAATTAGTATAAACAATGATTTTCTTTCTCTACCACTAAAATCCGACCACTTCCTCTCTTTTATTTCATGAATAAAAAAATAAAATTTAGAATCAAAATTGAATTTGTTCTAAAAATTAAAAGGACTGAATAATTATAATTAAAAAAATATAAGACTAAAATGAATATTTCATCCAAACTTATCTAAAGCCACACATTCTCTTTATATTTTTCACTTTAATCCCATATCTTTTAATCTCATATTTTTTAAACAAATTAATCTAAATTGACTTCCAGTTTGGCAATTTAATGGTGAAGTCAAAAAAAAATAAAAAAAAATTAAACAAAAAAAATTCATTATAAAAATCCATAGTTAATTGTAAGAGAGTTTACCGGAGATTAAAACTCTTTAGAAATATAATAAATGTTTCTTAATATATCTAAATAATTTTTTTTTAACATAATATATCAAAACGATAAAAAAACACAAAAAAAAAAACTAATTTAAAGCTAAAAAATTTCAAAAACATGATCGACCACAATAACAAAATAGCCTTAACATGTTTTGTAAGGAGGTGAATTCAGGGCAACCTTCTTGCTCCTGTTCTGTAATTCAATCATGGTCCTTGATATCATGCTGCATTGCTCTGGTGGTCGACCACAGACAAACATCTCTTATCTCATTAGAACTAGCCAGCAGTGACATAATCTTCTTTCCCAAACTACGTGGTCTTCAAGAGAAATCACCATAAATAATGAAGGCTTAATAAATTAAATCAGGAAAATAGGAACATCCACATCACAGACATAATGCCTTAAGAACAGATCAAATCCAAGTATTGACTTGATTACTCATAAAAGACTTCAGAAATCACAGCAGTATAGAATATCATCTATTTCATTCTTGTTTCTACTTTCATTTCTAATTATATGGTAGTCTTTCAGCATCAGCCATTGGCAAATTAACCACCCATGTGGCCAGTCAGATAGAATAACATACTCTGGCAATTAACTCTGAAACCATGCACTGACGATAATGTACAAGGGCGCCTATCAGTGATATCATTAAAACGGAGGTAACTAGAACCCGTTGGGCTGCACTTTTGAAGGATCAATCAAACCTTCTAAAACAACAAGCTGGTCTAGTAACGCAAATTTCTCATCTTCAAGGGTCTTGACCTCGTCCTCAACCTTGCTCAAAGCTCCTCCCACAGAAAAGCTATCTTCCTCCAACAACAAATACCTGTGTCTTAGATGCCGGTATTCATCTACTGGGGCAGAGGAATCTGGCAGTGAATCAGAGTTCGACCTCTCTGGTTGTTGGAACAAGGGAGAGCCTTCTTTCTTCGAGCTCTTTTTGAAGGCTTTCTGCCTTGGTCTTAAAGACAGAGGTACCCGCACTTGTTTGACTTCTCTGACATCATTCCCTTGCAACTGAATCGTGGAAGCTCTTGAGGCTCCAGCTTTCTTTTTACGAGGCTTGGCATTTTGAATTTCAGATGAAGGCACCATCCTTGGATTTTGCATTTCTTTATCAGCAAATTCTGCAAGATCTCAGAGATAAATTATCGTACTTATTAAAAAGGCACATAGCATGCTGCTGAAGCAAGCTTCAAGACTGCATGGCCATACGTGGTGAGATCAAACAAGTATCAAAATAGTAGATTATGCCACTAAAAGAACCATCCATAAACATTTAAAGGGGCTTTCATAAAATCAACAGTATTGAATTCATTTGCTTATGAAAGTGATAATTATGCTGGGAAAAACAGAGGAAAGCATTACTTAAAAACTAATCTCATGAATCCAGATGACCTTGTCTCTTTCATGAACTAGTCCCTTGCTCAATTCATGAAAACTAGCTCGATTTACCCAAATAAGAACTCACTCACTCATTAACCTATCTTAGCTTTCTAATTGCTTTCCTTCCAGAGTTCACATTAAATATCACCTGTTTCGAGCTGAAAATCGACAAGATTAATTTACTAAACTCCCATATTAGTACCCACATGAAAACATAAACCTCTTGTTCCGTCTTCAAACCTAACTCCCATACTCTTGGAAGAAAAACTCATTCAGATTGGCAATTTTTTATAGTACTATTGTGTCAACACACACATCAAAGCCTCAATCTTTCTAAGGGGCTACTCCTGTCTAACTTCCATTATCACTGCCCTTCACAGCAATTACCAAAACCTAAAATTCACAAGCTTCAAGAACCATTACCTTTCCAGTGTAAATCGCAAAACCCACAGTTTAAATTATCAAAATTTACAATATACAACATGAAATCAAAACAAACACCCATAAAAAAAAGACAAGAACATCCAGAACCCACAATAAAAAGATCCCTCCTTTTCAGTCAAAATTGCTCCTTTCAATTGAAATCAAACCCACAAAGGAATTTCACAAAAAGGGTTTCCTCATCGATAACATATACACAAATAAGAAAAAAAAGGGTTGCAAATAGAGGGAAGAAAAAAATATTTTACCTTTCAAGCCGAGAGAAGATGTTTCAGTTGGTGTTTGGTGTGTTTGATATTTTTATGACAAGACGGACAACGCAAAAGCAAAAGGAAGAAGGTAAAGGTTTATTTAAGGGGCTAGTACTAGTACAACCTATACAATGGCCTGCTTCTTATATGGTTTGTCCGTATTGAAGAACAAATGGGAGAGACAGGCTCCGACTTTTCTTTACTTTTCCATCTACTACTTGTATTAATAATCAAATCACGGTGAAAAACCTTATCCCTCCAGCACTCGGTTGACCAAAAAGGGCCCAAGTGGTGGACGGACGGATGGATCCAGCCAGGCAGGCTGGTTCGTTCGTGAAGGAAGAAATCATGGGTGATTTGTTCTTCTTTATTTGTCTCTGCTGACTGTTAATTACCATCCATCCTGTTTTTTGCCATTGAGTAACTCATCCACGAACGGATAGTTGGTGATGTAAGGAAAAAAAATTCTTCATTTTTTAGTCTGTTTTGTATTATTTTATTATGAATTGAATCTAAAATATTTTGATTTTATTGAAAGATCATTGAAGTTAAACAATATCACCCTCTTCATTTATCTATTATTAGTGGTTGTATACATAAACTTTGGGTCTTAAAAATATATTAAAATGATGAGTAAAATTATGATAATAATTTTAGATATAAAACTAGATTTCTAGCCCGCCACGAAGGGTTGGATGATTCTTTTATAACCTTAAAAAAATATAGAAACATTGTAAAATAAAAGATTTAATGTATATTGCATGAAATATTTTTAAGATATTAAAAAGGTAATATATTAGATTATATATATATATATTTTTAAAAAATATCAGGACATTGATATACTAAATCAATCGAAACTCATCATATTTAACTTCTGAAGCCCGTTATCTAACCCATGAAATCATGATATCATCATGAAATTCAAATTAAAACAAATTAAAAAATTAAATTCTACTAAATAAAATATTGAAAAATAAAAATGAATATATATATATAAAAACAAAAAAATATGATTGAAGTAAATCTAGATTGGTAGCCCGTGCACTACCGTGAGCCAAGCTAAATTATTTCTAACATAAAAAAATGCTTAGATGATGGCAATGTTTTCAAATAAGAAAGAAAAAATTGATATTTCAAGTCATTGAACTTATTGGATCCAGTAAGTCCAGTTAATTTAATTAAAAATCTTATTAAAATGAATAATAATAATAATAATAATAATAATAATAGAGCTTTTTTTCTAATTAACTCAAATGATGAAGGATGAAAGCTTAAAAAAAAAAAATTTGTGGTGGCATATTAGACTATATATTTTTTTAAATAAATAAAAAATAAATATTGAGCAATCCATTTAATTTAATTCAAAAACATTTTTAAAAAAAAAAAAGAGCTAACAAAAAGCAATAAATAAAAAGACCTAATAAAATCAGGGCTATTTTCAAAATAAGTGAAAATTCCTGTAAAAAAAAATAACAGATATCAGTCTCTAATTAAATCAAATATTAGAGGATGAAACTGAAAAACATTATTTTTTTTAAATAAACTCGAACGAATCTTCTAAATTTGGGTTAATCTCTTAAATTTGCAACCCGTTAAATCCTCAACCCGAGCTCAATCAAGAAGCTCAATTTAATGTTGAAGAATAAAATTATAAAATAATATCAATTTAAAAAACTTGCCAGAGTAAAAAAAAAATAGTAATAAAAAAATAAAGATAAAATCTAATAAGTAAATATAATGAAGGAGAATGAAATCATAAAAAAAAAAAATTAACATATAAAAAACTTGAGGGAGGATGAAATTGAAAAAACAATTCAATTTTATAAATTAATTTAAATAAAAAATAGCAATTAAAAAATAAGAATGAAATTTTAAGAAAAATAAATTCAATAACTGTTGTGAAATTTTGCAAAGCCTTAAGCAAAACTCAAGAAAAAGAGAAAAAAAAATCAACCACAACTAAACTGGAGAGAATTTTGTCACACTCACCGCTCAAGGAAGTAGATTCTAAAATGATGATTCAGAGAACACCAATGATATTTTTTTTTACCACCATAAATTGCCGCACGTGCCGTCTAAATATGGTAGGGCGGCTTACTAGCTGACGCATGCAATGCATGTAGGAACAACTTTTTTTAAAAATTATTATTGGTATTAATTAATAAATGAAATAACCACTAATATTAAATGAGTATTAAAAAATACCTTTATGAAATTACAAATAATCTCCTAAAGTCAATTTATCCCTAATAATTCAACAAGGGGAGAGTAAAAAAGAAAAAAGAAAAAAGAAAAAACCCAATTTATCCCCAATAATAATTTTTATTTTTTAAATTTAGAATTGAGGGATTAAATTTACCTTGCAAGAAGTTTGAAACGTGAAGGCTGAAGTACACTGGCCGTAAAGAATGGTGAAAGAACATTTATTTGCTTACCAAAACCAGCTTTACTTTACCCTGAAACTGAAGCATTGTAGCATAGAATCTTGTAATTTTAATTTGTTAATGTAGATCGTGTATTTTCTCATAATTCTGTTTTTTTTTTACTCGGATATTTCATGCTTTTTATTGTAAAGGGTTAGTACCGTTTGAAGTTTGTGATTATCCTTCCCAATAAATATATTTTCTAAAAATTAAATTTGTGTTATTATCTTTACGAGGATATATAATTATTTTAACCGTTAAACTAACACTTTATTGATTAACTAGAGTGTTTGAAGGTGCAGTAATGATTATTTTTTAAAATATTTTTTTATTTAAAATATATTAAAATAATATATTTTTTATTTTTTTAAAAAATATTTTTAACATTAATATATTAAAATAATTTGAAAATAAAAAAATATTAATTTAAAATAAAATAAATAAATTTGCAGGCCGGAATTCCTTTACCATGCTTAATTTAATACTAAACCACTAATTATCACAGGGCCCACAAACACACAAATTTTACAAAGCCAGCATTTACTTGGAAGAGAAGGGAGGAAAAAAAGAGGTCAACTGTTGCCAATTAAAGAGAAATTCACCGCACGCGCCGCTTAAGAAGGTAGGCTATGAAGATTTGGAAATCACCAATAAAAAATATTCTTTACTTGTAAACTGTTATGCACGCTGCAAAATAGTTTTTTTTTTTAATTATTATTGATATTAATTAAAATACCAAATAGCAAATCAGTATTAAAAAAAATATATAGTGAATTTATTAATAAACCCCTAAAGTGAGAATTGAGTCATTATATTTTCTATGATTTGTAAAAAATTTGGGCTTGTTCATGAATCTTGCTTTGAATTGTGAGATTTTTATACGAGTATAAAAGTTTTGACTTGATTTAATAATAATAATAATAAGAAGAAGAATTTATTTAAAAATATTAGTCAATCCGTGTTTTTAAAAGATTTTAAAAATATTTTTTATTAAAAATTAATAATAATAATAATAATAAATTTTAATTATTTATGTCCTTCTTTGACGGACTTGAACTTAGCATGAAAGAATTTTCAACACCTTTAATATTTTGTTTTTCTCTCATTAATTCTGCAGAGTTTTTTAAATTTGATGCCTTTTTTCTAACTATTTATAATTATATAAATTAAAATTTATCTCAAATGTTTTTTTTTTACTTAAAAACGCATTTAAAAAAAAAACATAATGAAAATTACTTGAAATATTACCCTTAAGAGGGCCACAAATTATTTAGAAAAGGACTTTTTACTGTTATTCATGCAAGTGCCCTAGTTTTCCTTGCCTTCCATGCAAAGATTCATCGTGAAATATTCATAATGGCACGACCAGCAGCTAGTATTCTTTAGGTCACCGGAAAAACTGCACAGAGCATCAGAAATCGAAGTCGGCTGTAGCAAATCGGACTGCATCGCTGTTGACTCCGGCTGCCCGGGTCTAATTTTTAATTATATCTTTTTCTTTTTAAATCACATGTTCTTCTTTTTATCAAATCCCAGGAAAGAAAACATGAAAAACATTTTTAACAATTTATATGAAAAATCCAAATGATGTTCATTCACGTGTCCATCACCCATCAGCTTCTAAACACAAGTTTTTTCCAACCTGACTTTATTAAAAATAGTGTTTAAAACGGTGTTATATTCAAATAAAGATGATAACACAAGTTCAATCTCTAGAAAACGTATTTATTGTGAGAATATCTGAATTAAAAAAAAAAACCTTCGAGTGGTCCTGTAGAGATTCAACTCAAGATCAATCAACTCCATGATTATCGTTTTGATCTTAAATGTTATCTCCTGTATTACATCTTCAAGGTTGAATTTGACTAAAAAAAAGAAGAAGCTTGACACCAACCTTATAGCTTAACATGCGCGCACTTCTAGAAAAAAAAATTATTCCATTTTAAATAACATAATTCTTTATCTTCGTTAATTAATTTAAATCAGAAGCTACAATGCTTTAAGAATCGAATCAGGAAGAAATTCAGTGTAGGACTAAAATACATTAAAATAAAATACATTTGTGTATTGAGTAATTTGATTTGTCGTGTGGTCCCCAAGCCTCGTGCCATGGCTTGGCTTTGTTCCCTTGACAAAGGGGTTCATCATCTGTGAAGAGAAAGGTCATTAAGAGAATCAAAAATGCTTTGGCAGCAAATGAAAACGTCATTTTTGAGATTAGGGTAATCAGGCGAGGAGGATTCTAAGTGTCTTGGTCAAGATCATCTCTAAGTGTGAATTGGTGAGGTGGTAGTTTTTGTCGCTAATTAAGAAATGAAAAATAGATTTGAAAAAATCCATAAATTGTAGCTTTTGATAATCGTGCATGGAGAG
>Ga0325410_1005894_pt1 | contig 13506 bp, 13 predicted proteins | sample PopdelMetagenome_16_FD_206182 | JGI IMG/M metagenome (GOLD analysis project Ga0325410, IMG submission 206182) | Populus deltoides microbial communities from Bellville, Georgia, United States - Xylem-PdIQD-R3 | ecosystem: Host-associated > Plants > Phyllosphere > Stem > Wood/Secondary xylem... | reverse complement strand
TTTTAATTTTTTTAATCAAACTATATTTTTACTGATCATTCAAATTATCTTTAAACTTAAAAATTTAATCATATTATATCATACCAATCTCAATATAATTTTATTTTTTATTATTAAAAAACAAGTTAATAATACCTAAATATTTTGTAACTTTCAATAAAAAAAATTAATCTGATATATCCACGACATATAACGAGAAATTATCGAATACAATCCAAAAGCACAACAGGGGAAGCTGCCAGAGGGTCAAAAGGGAGCAGCAAGTCAATGGTCTAATATGGATAACTAGGCCTAAGAAACCCAAATTGAATAGCTTGTAATTAATGAATATCGGGTTGAAAGAAATTCAAAGAATTAGGTATTATATGTCTTGTTTCGTTTCATACGGCATTAATTTCATCGTTTTGGACATGGGGCAGCATACATACCTTGAATTTACGAATATGCCTTTCAATACTTTTTTTTTTTTTTTATAGACTCAATAGTTTTTTTTTTTTTTGGATTCGAAGAAACCTCACCTCTCCAAAAAGCGTATTTTATGAACTCAGGTGAGGAAGTAAAACCCCGGCTGTTCCTGGCTCTTACAAAAAATACACGCCCTGACTCGGATTCGAGACCTGCTATGCAAATCTCAACAGTTTATTGCTATCATTCTAATTTGAATGCACATTTGCATTTTATTTTTTATATTACCTAAAATTTTCACGATCAATGGCTAAACTCACTTGCACCATCTAAAGTTAAAAACCTACAAATGAAAAAAAAAAAAAACCGAGCTCGAGAAAATAAATAAATAAATAAGCAAAGCAAAATAACCCCATAAGAGAGGAAGAGGTAAGAGGAGGAGAATTTGAATATCTCGTGGGGCCGTGTTGTTATGTTAACGGCAAAAACGGTTTAAAAATTCAAAGGTAGATATAATAGAGAATCATCAACGTGGTCTTAACGCTATGATACTTTTCTTTTTCTTCTTATTCGACTATGACAAAGAATAAAAATGCTGTATGAATATTACAGTGATTATTTTTTAAACATGTTTTTAAATAACTTTTTAATTTCCCTGTTTTTATTAAAATATAAAAACAAAAACCTTCTAAAATATTAGGACGTTGCAATTTAAATTTGTAATCTGTCCATTAAACTTTAGATTTAGGTTAGATTTTAAATTAAATTAAATTAAATTGAAGTTGATTAATATAATATGATTAACTTATCTAGTCAATGATCTCATTTGGTTTTTAAATTTTTATTTAAAGCAATATTGTTTTATTTTTTTAAAAAATTAAAATAATATTATTTTAAATTAACTCGATTAATCTATCCAATCATGATTCATGGTCTGAATTGAAGCTAAATTTTATAATTTTAAAAAACATCAAGATATTTTTATTGATAAAACAAATTAGTAAATGTAAAGGCTAATCATTTATCAGATAATAATATTACCTATTTTACACTTACGTTATATATAAAAAGATAAAATCTAGAGATGGAATGGGATTTTATTATGTCCTTTTTGACTCAAACCCTTCACTTCCCAACATAAAACAGGGACTCTTTCCATCAAATTAAGTTAATTTTAGATCATTAAGATATTATAAATAAAGATAGCTAGAAATAAAACAGGAAAGTTCACGACAATTTCAGAAAATGAATATTGAAAATTTACATCCCAAATACTCATATTTTAATGTGATATTACTTATGAAAACATCCACAAAATAGTTCTGTACATTTCAAAATCTAAATTGTAGGCATACTCAATAAAAATAATCGAAGTCTGGATAGCTTTATCGATTACTGAAGGAAAAAAAAGAAAAAGAAAAAAAGAGGAATCTCTTTTAACTAGTCAGAAAGTACTTAACGAGTTCCATCTGCATATATTGCAATTCACTGAACTTAATGGACCTTTGATGGTGTAGTATATAAATACCAGAGTCATGAACTTGTTAAACTATAAACAAACAAACTCACCCGTCTGGGACTGCGAGAAAAGAGGGAGGTGGTCTTCCTTGTCTGCTGAAAGGAAGGAGCTTTTTTAATGTACAGTAAGATTGAATGGATTCTCTCTTTAAATTTTCTACTCCCTTCACTCAATCTCTTGCTTCATTGTAAGACCTATTCTTAGCTTCAAGAAATCACGATCCCCTTCTTGTACGCAAGTTTCTCCTTTCTTAAACACTTACTTTTTCTGTCATCTTTTTCGTTCCATCACCTTTTCTTCTGCTGATGCTTATTCCTTTTAGTCCTTGAATTGGTAAAGTCCTGTCCTTTTTGTTGCATCTGAGATTGTTCTTTCTTTTGCTCTTTTGTCTTTGCGCTTTTCCTTTCTGGGTTCTCTCTCTCTTTTTTTTGTGCGTTTTTAATGCTTATAGTTGTGTTTTCCTCAACTGGGTCTTTGCCATTTCTTGTGATTACTGGTCTCTTTGCGTGATCCTATTTGTTTGCCAGTTTTGTTAAAGCCTTACTCCACGAAGTTGTCTCTCGTCTCTCGCTCTCGGCCCCCTTTCCCTCCTTTATGTTTGCATCCTCTTTTTCTGTAACGTTTTTTTGGTTGTTTTGTTATAGTACTTAACTTCAAATTTTCCTTGTTTTATTCCAACTACAGTGATTTTTTATTTCAAGGGGACTATAGTGGAGAACAACAGCTTGGTTTTGGGCTTGGAGTTCCTGAACATTGATTGAGATTTCATCAATTGTTGGCTGTCTTTGAGAATTGGAGGATGGGGGATCACTTTGTATTGCTGGTGAATCGTTTGATAACTGAATCCACCTTAGAAGCTGCAATTGAGAGCAGAAACCTGTCGATGCAAGCCACAGCGTCTGACACAAAAATTGATAAATCTTTCCAGAAACTGGATTTTGGGGATATATCAACTCCGAGGAAATTGGTGGAGTGCAGGATATGCCAGGATGAGGATGAAGATTCTAATATGGAGACACCATGTTCTTGTTGTGGTAGTTTGAAGGTTGGAGCTTTTATTTTTTTATCAATCCAAAAAAAATCATTCATATTAGTGGTTTTGGAGAATTATATGTTCTTTTGATGCACATGAGAACGAGTGTTCGTTAACTGCTAAATATATTTTTGTTACTTTTTTTTTTATCAACTTTGAAATTGAAGGTAAGTTTCCAACTAGTTCTGAGTGGAAGTCATTAAGTTTGAAACTCGATGCGTAGGCCTTTCTGGATAATTGTTTCGCCTTTTGGGGAGATAATTATCCACCAGAAGGTTTACCTTCTTTCATCCCAAAAGACCAAACCAAATATTTTCTTTCCTCGTGTAAGTGGACTGTTTGGTTATTTGGTGTACTGGTAATTTGATTCATATAGGCTTCTGGTAATGGTGAGATGTGTCTGAAAAGCCCTTATCATTGCTCGTGCTTAACTGGCATTTACAGCAGGTCACATCTTATTTGATGCAACATCAAGCCACAAAAACAGTCAATATCATGATCATTATAGACATGCCATCCCATCAACATTGACACCCTCCTTATTTTCCTGGAGGAAAATGGAAAGTTTGGTAGATAGCTTATAGCTGAGGCAGTCAAGCATCAATGTTGATGAAAGTTCTTAAGTTGGGTTGGTTGATCTGAATTTGCATGTTTGGTGTTGAAAAACATACTGAGACGTGCCTAACTTGGGCCAGGTGACCTGAGTTTTCTTGTTTATAGTTGAAAAGTATACCTAAATAATCTACCCCCAGGGATTTGTTTGTTGGCGTATTCTAGAAGGTGTTGATTTAGTAATTTGATCGTATTCCTCCCATATGTTGTCACATTGCTTTTTTTTTCCCCTTTACTGTTTAGCAGTCAAGAAAACTTGAAGGTATTTTCCTGTTTCCAGTAAACAAAGATCAGTATACTAAATATAAAAAGTTGAGTTGATGTTTGTCTTGTCATTAAACCAGCTTGCAATATCAGAATGTCATATAGATAGAGTATGCATCGGTCTATATATGATTTTTGCCAACTGTTCCAGTTTAACATGTCTCTTTTAAAGTCATTTGACTTGGCCTTCAGTAGTGATCACTTGTAGCTTGCCATGTCTGACTGGTTCTTCATATTGCAGTATGCTCATCGCAGGTGTATACAGAGGTGGTGTAATGAGAAGGGTAACACTATATGTGAGATATGCCTCCAGGTGTGTTCCGTTCTTTCATATAGCTTCAATCTAGTTACTATTCTTTGGTTGTAGGGAATCTTCATAGTTTACAAGAGGCTCTAGTCTTTGCCATCAACAAATTGAACCATAATTTTAATGATAATAAATTGGACTGGTTTCAGGAGTTCAAGCCTGGTTATACAGCACCACCACCCCTGTTCCAAATTGGGTTTCCAATGAACTTTAGGTAATCTGGAGTGCTTCTTGGTTTTCGTATGACATTTGTCTAATTGTTTTTCCATTTCACTAGAACCTCAACAACGTGCTCCAACATTTTTATCAGGGGAAATTGGGAGACGTCTAGAAGGGAGTTAAATGGTCCTCGCTTCATAGCAGTGGTCTCATCTGAACATAACTTCCTGAATACTGACTATTATGAGTATTCAGCTTCAACTACAAGAAACACAATCTACTGTCGCTTGATTGCTGTGATTGTAAGTCTCTCTACTTTCTTTGATCAAATCATAGAGGATATTTTCCTGGCGAACTTTGACATATGGAAGAGACACAACATGTTATGGACATTCATTTCTCAGAAGTTTATGTTTCTATTTTATCAGACAATGTTCTTAAATTTATTTTTAAGAGAAATCTTGTTGCGTCATGGTGTTGTTCTACGATCTGATTACTCGTCTTGTTCGTTTGCAGTTCATGGTTCTTTTAATTCTAAGGCACACTCTTCCTCTCATTCTTAATGGAACCAACAATATCTCATTCCCAGTGTTTATGGTAAAACAAGTTGGATTACTATTTTATTTGGAAAAAACGTTGATGAAAATCATGTGTGCAAAGCATAGGCTTACACTTTCTTGCTCTGTTTGACAGTTGTTATTTCTACGAATTGCTGGGATTATTCTTCCAATCTATGTCATGTTAAAAGCACTAACTGCTCTCCAGCGTCGCCGCCTCCATCAAGTGAGTTCTGGCCACAGTATACAAACCCTTGCTTCTTTTCTACATTTAAGATAAGATGTTGAGCTGACTATAGACTCAATGCTCATCAAGTTTGGTTCTCCTATTTTTTGGTTGTGTTGTTGATCATTAGGCGCCTCCAAATTCATCAATTCATTCATATGATGAAGATGCTGAGCATTCAACCCTGCAGCCTCGGCCACATATAATAAATGTTCATTAGACTCCGCCAATCGTCAAATTACTATTTTGTTTCAAGATAGATGGAGATAGTTTCATTGTCAACTGTTAAAAAAAAAGAGAAAGATCAAATTTCCAAGGTGCTTTCTCACTGGGAAAAGTTCAATGGGTTCTGGATTCTGAAAGAACGTCTTATTGTTGTCAGGGAGATAAGCAAACAATGGTTCCCTGGAAAACAACTGTGATTTAGATTCTTAGATATGCATTTTCTTTGCTGCTCCATCATTTAAATACTCTGTACAGCCAAATAAGTTCCACTGTATATACAAACATATATATGAAGAAATTGGAAGTCAAATTATCAACAACTAAAATATACTTGCTCATTTGAAGGCTGGCCGTTTGGTTTTCTAGTAGTTTAGCGTATACATATCAACGAGAGAAAGAAGAAGAAGCTGGCATAGCACTTGTACTTAAATATAAAATGGTTCTGTTATTTTCGTTTAGTTTGATTGCGCAATCTCTGGATTCATATCTGTAACAGGGAAAACCAAATTAGTTGTTCTTGGGGGACTTGAAAGCTTACCAAATGGGAGCAGTCCGAATTATGGACACCCATTTTTTCCTGCAATTCTGTCTTTTAGGAAAGAACTTCTGCAGTTGGTTATGCTCTTCACTAAAAATCATGATGATTTTATAAGATGAGGATTGAGAAGCCCACATAACCGGACAAAAACCCCCCATATCACCAATCTTGGGTAGTTACTTCCAAACTTTTATTAAAGGAGCAAGCAAAGAACTTAAATCCTTGCATTAAGCTTCGCGTGCCTGAAATAATCATAATAACAAGGGACCTTGGATGTGATGATGGAGCCCAAGTTTCAGTGAAGAATGTCTATAAATATGCCGATAATATATGATTATTTCAGGCACGCGAAGCATAATGCAAGGATTTAAATTTAATGGGAAAGATTCTTACACGTCTTAAATTGCTGCTAGAAATAAAAACTAGTTTGTTATGTTAATCTGTTATTTTTGCTTTCCTCTTCCTCTTAAAACTCCAAAATCAGTTTTTTCTTTTCCATTATTTTTTACTTACCTAACGAGGGCAAGCCTCTCTTTCTATACGTAGCGACTAGAATTTGATATCCAATCTCTTCGCAATAATACCGCATGACTTGAGATAAAGTTGTCCATCAGCTAAACTAGTAACAGTCCAAGAGTCCCATGGATAGAAGAGGCCTAATCCACTGTAAAGAAATGTAAGTCAACCACATAATTCACGGAAAAAAATAAGTTCGATAGAAAAGATTTTCACACCAGCAAACGCAGACTCCGAGCAAACACATCGTACTTGTGTTCAAAAACTTGACACTGAACTAATCTCTCATGCCAAATGTAAAATCCTGCGGATGATAGGGAACGGTCATACCCTTTTAAAACAGCAGATTCAATCTCTTAATAAGATCCATCCTTTTCCCCAGGAGAAAAAAAATCCATCCTAAACCGCGGATCATTGCAGTTTTTTAAAGTAAGATAAAAGGAACAAAAAAAAAACAGAGAGAGAGAGATAATGATCGCTTGTAAGACTGAAATTATAATATTAATCTGTACAATCCAAAAGCGTGCTCAGAGGGAAATTTTCAAAATATGGTACAGAGTAGGACCTCAAAGCAGGTCAGTGAGATTGTAATCTGGATTCCTATTCAGAGCCTGATTGAACCCGACTGGGCACCTTAATGACCGTGTATAGTTTTGTCCTTTTAACTATCTTAGTTCCAGCTTCTCCTTGGCCTGAAATATTGAGGAAGGAAAACAAATAAGAAAATTCACCTAAACATTTTAAACTTCCGGTTAATACTTTTAATCAAATTTGAAAAAACTTAGCGTCCCCATTAATATCAAATGTTCTTTAACGAGTGTAGTTGGTGGTAATACTTCCGGGTTTTTTGCTGTGAACGCCAGCAGCAAGCAAGTGCTCCAAATGCACAGCTAGCAAGAGCGATTGCCAACGCAGCCCCCACAGGAACCACAACTGCATTTGTTGAGGCCACCAGATCTACAATAGCCCCATCTGTCACTTCATCCCCAAGATGACCCTTCTCCTTGTACAAAGATGTAAGTGTTTTGCCATAATAACCAGTCAAGAACTTGTAAACTTCATTCATGTCCCAATCTATTTGGCTGGTTCCATTTTCTCTCTGGTTATGAGATAAGTAACATAAAGAGCAGAGCTGTTTTGGAGGCCAAATAACCTTTGGGAACTTGGGGTCACCGGTTCCTAGAGAAGCTTTTTTTTTCATTAATCTCTTGTTGACTTTATTATGGGTACTCCACAACCAAAGGGCAAAGTCACGGGATGTGTTGAAAGGGACGGTGACACTGCAAATTGGAACAGCCTATATAAGTTGGAAGGAGCTTGAGAGCCTAAAGCTAACTTATTCTGAGTTGTTTTTACCTTGAACACATTTGATAAAAATGTCGACGACAATCCTCGCAAATAAAGAAGTTGTGGATAAAATCACATACAGTTCTGAATGCAAACTGGCTCTCTCCATCCTCAATCCTCACAGAGAGTGAATGCAGTAGAACCCATAAACCACAGCTGCAAATGAAGAAACAAAGTAATGAATCAAGGAAGATAATTCGTTAAACAATTCAACTGTAGAGGAATTTTATAACGGTTATAGTTGTTCCAAAAGAACAGGGGTTTGGTTTCCATGGTATGAGAAAACACTACTTAAGATGCCAAGTTTTATATTACTGACAACAGATATGCCTTCTTTTGTAAGAGAAGATATGCCTCAAGCAGCAGCAAATACTAAATACCATCTCATAAACATGTTGATAGAAGCCATCATAAGAACCACACTCATACGCATGTTTAATGGTACACAAAAAGTAAAAGCAATTTAAGCTCTTTTCCGATCCAAAAAATTAAACTGCCATGCACTTTAAATTTGCTATTTCAGAGGTGAGAGCGAGCTAATGCTTATCAGTAGAAGGGAATGATTCTTGCATCTGATGGCAAATCTGCATTTTTTTGCCTATGATCTTGGAAAATGTTCAGAAAACTGAAGCAGTGGATCGGTCCTCCATTTCGGCCATAACAACTAACAAGTGATGGTACAATGGAGATGATTGGCCCCGGAACATGACAATATATGATTCACATTTATGAACTATACATAGCCTTTCCAAGCAAGCTGAAGAACTCCCTATGAGGAATAATCCAACAGGAACAGATACAAGACTAACAAAAGAATAGGTTAGGCTTAGGTTGGATGTGCCTTGCCATATCAAGTAATGTAGCACTATTACACATGAACTCATTGTCTCAAGTGTATGGATAACCAGATAAATTGCTATATCAAAACTTAACACATACTAAACAAAGTATTGGTCCTGTAAATAATTGAATGAAGGAGAATAGGTTGTTACCTGAAGCCCCTGGTATCATTCTTGCTACCACGGCAAAACATCTGAGAAAGAACACACAAGGCCATTTTAAAATCAATCTAGCAATTTGCGAAGTAACAAGAAACAAGACATGGTTAAACATATGGCACAAACCGGTATAAGCTAACCATAGGAAGAAAAAGGCAGTAACAAATATCTTCAACAAAATTTAGACATACATCATTGTTTGATCTCACAAACAAATCTTCAGTTTCTCAAAAAAAAAAATCTAAAGCTACAAGGACTACACAAAAACTAAATGATGGAAGCTGCATTAGAATGGATTTTTTGAAAATTCACGAACTTGGTTAGCTCTTATCGTATAGATGAATGAGTGCCTTGCAAACACTAAATTACTGAAAAGCTACAGAAATGTTATGATGCTGTCCTCAATATTGAAAGCAATGAATAAAATGATACTATGTCCACCAAGTTTCACTTATTTGAAGCGATGGCTAGAGGGAGAAAAAAAAAAACAGCCCAAACAAAGCACAAACATAGACAATACTTTTAAAAAATATGGTGATTTAACAGAGCAAGTCCTAGTTCAAAAATTGTCAGCTATCTCACTGAAATTAACTGACATGATACCATTTCCAAACTCATTTATGCAGATGAGTATGCACCCCCATGAAACATAATTGTAGATTTGACATCATAATCCATCAACAAAAACTACATATATTTAAACACTATCCAAAATATCAAACTACATCAGCCAAAACTATGTACATGCTACCACTGTCAGTTCATGTCAAAACATGCCTAAATAGTTCAATTCGATTACACTACACTTCAGTCCTAAATTGGCTATGGTAGGCTAATGCTTAATATTATCAAAAGAGAAAAGCACCTACCCAATATCCTCGAGGAACTTCTTTCCCACAAATCTGGAAATTCCCTAGCATGCCCTTGCCATCACTGACTACTTCTTGTTTGTCAGGTGACCACATATCTGGTGGGCACAAATCATCAAAGTTCACAAGCACTTCTGCACTTCCCTTCCGGCACCTAATACAAATAATCTAGAGTAGATGAACGAAGTAATTACTGGATTGAGTATGGAAAGTTTCATTCAAAGAAGATGGTCTTTACCTCTTTGAAGGATGATGAACCGCTAAAAGTTGAAGAAATTTAATGAGTGAAACCCGAGTGTGTTGTTTGATCATCTGCAGAACAAGCATTTAAATCATGAGTGGAGAAAGGAGACAGTGCAAATGAGTATGCGCCCCCATGAAACATAACCAGAGGGGAAATGTCTACCTTGTGTTCGAGTATGATTTCAATGGCAAAGGCTGTAGCCTCCTCAACATCATACACAGCACGTGCAATCTTTCACAATTTGTGCAGCATAGAAGTTAATATATTAAATTAATGAAATTATTGTTATTAAAAATAACAAAGCAAATCTGAACTATGCAAACAGAAACCTGTCCAGGGTCTGATGTGTTTGAATGAAGATGCTCATTTTCAAATTTCTCATCGTCCAAGCCATATGAGCTGCAAACAATCATGAAGGTTGTAACAGGGCAAAGCGGTGAAGCCAACATCCAGTATTACAGAAACAATAAAGCATACATTGCCAAAATCAGAAACTTTTAACAACATATTTCAATTAAAAAAAAAAGGTTAATAAGAAAACATATGTCAATGCACTATAACAGCCCATTTCTCTGAATAAAAAATAACAAGCACAAGGGACAAGCTGTGGGTGACTCTAGCACATACAGCATCTTCTGATTTTACATATTCAAGATACACCTAAACTGTAGTTAAGCACTTATATCACAAAATTGACAAAGGAATTTATCACGTGCATATGTAGCAAACATAATGCAATAAAAATATGACATAGAAACATTTTCCTACTAGCAATACCACAGAAAAAAAAAATCAACTGACTAAAGGGAATACATGGAAAATACAATTTTTATCCAATTTTTTTCTACTTACAGAGAAATTTGATACATGACTGTGTTTAATAGGCACGGTATTGATATGTTTTAACATCACACACATTTGAAGTACAGGTATGTAAATTACAATATGAAGATTTCACTTAAACAAGTGATAGTTATAAGTATCCCATACCTGCCCAAATGCTTATTGATCCAACTAACCAAATGTTCAGCTGTCCGTCCATCATCAATCATGCGTATTTCACTCTTCTCTTCTTTAGGTTCCATGCCGTGAGATGCAAATTTAGAAGGTGGACCCCAAAATAACATAGGATAATGACTCACAGAAAATTTATCACAGAGTTTATTGTTTATCTGTGCTGCCAAACAAGTTAAAGAAGGACTAATCACCAAGTATCCCATGTATATCAATTGAGACTGCAATAGAGCTAAGAGAGCAGAAACTTTACAAACAGAATCACTGATACGAGAAAGCTAAACCAATAGTGTGATGGGGTCAGAAGACATTTGTGCCAATATGATCAACTATAATCTTTTGCGCAAATCACCAATCATTTGATATAGTTGGAACACTATTTTATCAAGCCTAGGTTCTTACAAATTTCATCCTTTCGCCACCTTTAGAAATTCCATAAAACTGCAAATGACTAACAATAAAAGTTTTCAAAGACAAATGAACATATATTTGTCAATTAGAAAAACATAGAGTTTCAAGAGACACTTGATGAAATGGTCTTCCCAGACCAAAGCGATAGTCCATTCAAGATTAGAAAAAAAAAATTCTTTAGAAAAGTAAAAAAAAAAAAGGCTTAGTACACAGCATTCCAACTTTCGACATGTAACTAGGGTTATGGTAAAGGACACTGTGAGAAGGGATAAACGACATCCCAAGGACATGAAAACAAGAATTGGAAAACCAATTAAAGTATTGCCTTCAAATACATTATCCAAACGTGCTGTAACAAATGACACTCTTATAATTATTCCGTACAATAAAATACACATATTGCCTTCGTCCTTTTTCTCTTTTAAATTTGTGCAGATGTAAAGTTTTCCAAAGAAAGCCCAATTTAAGTATTTATGGAAACAAGTAATTTTCTGTGCACTGCAAAATAATTTGAAAGGAGTTGAATAAGACCACAGCATGTATAAAAAAAAATCAAGAAGACAGTACATATATACCTTCGAAGCACAATCCACCCTTGTCATCAATACAATGCCAGGATGCACAGCATCAGGCCCATTAAAAAGCCTTGCAACCTTCTCGTAATGGGGCTGCACATTTGAAGCTCACAGAATAAGAAAGAAGAAAAAAACTGCTAATTCAAAAAAGTAAGATACAATACCTTATAATTTCTGCAAGCAGGGCACCTGAAAAAGACAGTGATTGCACATAGAGGAAACAGAGTCATATAAATTAATGATATTGTATAAATGAAGACATGAGCAATACATCAATCATATAGAAAATGTAATAACTGGCATTTCACCACGCATGCAGAGATGCTTTCTTTTCATGTAGGGGTTTTGCAATTAACAAGATAAGATTCAACAAATAATCTGCACGAGAATATGGTGCTGTATTATTTGATGATTGACAATTTAATAATTTTTTGTTGGTTGAGTAAAATAGATATTCAATTTATTGTTACGCATACAAACAGATTAACCTGGTTTTGAGAATCCAACACATCCAGTAGTAGACAACAAAGAAGAGAACAAACAAAAATTTGGCCAGCAGATACATGATTCTATATGTGTGTGTGTGTGTAAAATGAATTGGATAAATGCAGCAAATCTCATATCTATGCCAAAGATTACTTACTCAGCTTAACAATTTGTTATTAGTATAGTTTAAGCGATTAGAATCTTTAATTGTTTAATCGTCCCATGAAATATCAAAATTTCAACAAAGCCAAATTGACATGAAGGAGAAATCATGGAAAAACCAACACAAAGCCAAATTGACTCACATGGACCACTGGGTAGTGATCATCAGGGAAGTAACAGTAAACTGAAAGGAAGATACTTTTGTCCCTCTCAGCTTAAAACATCAGTGCACCAAATGGTTGTCTCCACTTAAAACCATGAACTGAAGAAGGAATTTTATATCCCCTTTAAGCTTATAACAGAGGGGCCCAAGGTGGCCTGTGAGAGCTGACTTGCTCAAAAAAACCATCTAGAAGTGGTTCTAGTCTTAGGAATGATAGCCAAAACAAATAAAGCTTTATTATTGTAAAGTTCTTCTATCATTTCAGACTGCAAATGTTTTTTTCAGTTCTGGAAAATCAACACGAATTGATGACATAATACAGGCTACAATAGCAACCAGCATAAGCAACATTACACTATTATACCTTACGATAGACTGTGGATCATGCCGAGAAAATATTTAGGGGGGAGCTTTGAAACAGTGACGCAAGAGAAGATATCAAATTTTATATGAGGTTATGAGAACTCGATTCTCTTGGAACAGTTGCTAAATACACAAAGTGATGAACAGTCAGTTGACCCCAATGCAGCAGCAAGTATCAAAATTAATAATTGTAACAGACATAAAACGTTAATTATATTCATTGCACCACTGCTGTATTCTTTCTATCATTTTCTCAGTTTCGATACCTTTCTTTAAGGTACTCTATATATGATATTCAACAGTTAATCCATCAAATATAACCAAGATGTTTTATGGAAAGTCTAACAGACACAATACGAATTGGCACAAGAAACTGATTACTATGTGATTAAAACAGATCCAATTGAAAAATCTCACATTTCATGTTTCGTCAAACAGCTGGATTCCAAACTAAATACTGTATTGGTCAGATAGGGGAAATTCTACAGTGCTTCCATAAAAGGGAAGGCATTA
>Ga0325410_1005893_pt1 | contig 13506 bp, 4 predicted proteins | sample PopdelMetagenome_16_FD_206182 | JGI IMG/M metagenome (GOLD analysis project Ga0325410, IMG submission 206182) | Populus deltoides microbial communities from Bellville, Georgia, United States - Xylem-PdIQD-R3 | ecosystem: Host-associated > Plants > Phyllosphere > Stem > Wood/Secondary xylem... | reverse complement strand
ATAAAAAAATAATTTTTTTTAGTTCGAGTTTGGTTATAAATCTGTAGTAGAACATGATTCATTATATTTGTTGCCGGTTTTTTCCATGGTTGATTTCTACTATGCAATACAGGGCACTAATTAAGAAATCTCTTGATGTAAATCTTTTATTTGCTAATATAAGAAGAGGTTTCGTAACTTCAAAACACAATTTCAACAACCACTTGCTCAAAAAGCATTTACCTTCCACATTAATTTAAAAATAAAATATGATGTCCATTTTTTTTTTAAAAAAAAAACTAGGATCATGATTTGTTGCCAAAAACCTTGTTTAGATTAAAATTGAAAGATCTTAAACTCCATTAGGTGGATTTTGAAGTTAATTAGTTGCCATTATATCTTGTGATACATCAAAAGATCAAATCAAAACAATAAAATATCTGTAAATGATCTTATGTTAATATATAGTCATGCATCTATTATACTATATCTTTATACATGATTGTTATTATAATGTGCTATATATGTCTACCTAGTCTAGATCATTAGTTGACAAATTTATTAATTTTCATTACTTAATTAGTGTGTGTGTATATATATATATATATATATATGTCTCACCATTAATTAATTTAATATTTCTCTTGTATCCATTAAACTCACTTTTTCTTTATTTTGCTGCTCAAGATATTGAAGCAAAAGCTTGATTCTTAAGTAGTGTAGAATTAAGCAAAATACAAAGGAGGAAATTAAACCACTTTGATTGGAAGAAGAGTAGTGGGTGTTAGTTTGCGATTATGATAGCTTCTGCTTTTAAATATGTTTTAAAAGTGTGTTTTATTTGGAAAAAAAATATTAAATTAATGTTTTTTTAATTATTTTGATGTAATAATGTAAAAAAATATGTATTTTAATGTCTTTTTAAATAAAAATTTATTACTTTCATAACAATAAAAATTCAGTTCAATTATATTTTCTTCAAATATTAGTTGCATGGCACCCACCAACAAAACATGAAAACTACCTTCCACTTGCATTGATTCACACACACACACACACACACACACACACACATATATATATATATATATATATGTTTGAAACTATAGGTTAAAGAAGAGAATCAAGCGGGAAACAACAAGGAGACAGAACCTGGAATAATCAAACAGGGGGCTAAAATCTAAAAATTAATATGGTCACAATTATATACAGTAGTGATCAATGGCCTTAATTATATATTTGATAATTTCTTAATTTAATGTTTATTTTACTATATAATGTGTTTGAATCATGCATGCATGACAAAGAATTGCATGGATAACATCGATGATTGATAACGATGTGTATGAATTGATCCAATTCTTAATTATGTAAAATAGAGGAAGTAATTACAAGTCTCCATTTTTCTCCATTGATGAATTATAAATAATATTATTCAATTGAGGCCACTTGCTTTCTTACAAGAACAAAATGCTTGTCTTAACATTAATAATGTCCTTTTCCTAAACCTGTAAAACTGAGGACAACATTGTTTTGGTAATTGCATTTAATTTTCTTATGTCATCCTAATCATAGTTTATTTTGAAAGTATTTAATTAATCAACGCACGCACGATATTATACATAATTTTATATGAATTTTACTGTAAAATTAATTTCTTTTAAAACACTAATAAAAAAACTTTATAATTTACAGTTATTTTTTTAAAAAATCTACATCTTAAAATTAAACTATAGAAATTAACGCAAAACACATACTCTAGTCACGAGTTAATTTGCATATCCAAGGACATGACAAAGAAGATCAACCTTGATTACTTGGGCAAAAGTTCCATCATTTTTAACCCCTAAAAGAAAAAGATGCATTCATCATTAGACATAAAGAAGCTTTGCGCAATGGATTAATCATGACTGTTAGTGGAATTAATCATTTATTAATTAAACCTGTAATTAAGAAACCACACACACTATATAAATTATATAGATATATATCCTTTTTTCCCTTCAATTTAAACACGAACACACACAAAAATGTGAAACACTAATCTTGTTTAATGATCTTTCATGAAATCATTAAAGCATGCAATGTATCAGGACACATGGACCGATGAACATGAAACATAAATGGCGACACCTATTTCAACAAGAAAGTACAATTTTTTCTCCTATAATCATAACCAAGTTGAACGTTTACTTTTTTTCATCAGGAGAATCTCCCGCGCTCGGTTGATGTTACAAGATAGAAAAAACATGTAAAAGCACATTTTTTGAGATGACAATAACATCGATATATAATAAAATTTGTTTATTATATATATATATATGTGTCTATATTAGCAATTTCTCTTTTTTTTTTTGGTTTTTTTTTTAATATCACTAGAAGGAAAGCCACCCTTCATGATTGTAGAAACATGAATGATTGAAGTGACAAATTAATTTCATTAAATTATCCACGGACGTAGCTTGACATATATATATATATATATATATATATATATATATATTAAACATTTTCCCTTTCTATTTTAACCTATGGTTATGACTTCTCGAAACCAAAATGGATTTGGCAATAAAAAGGATTAATTAACCATCAGCTTCCTAAGAAGTTTAGTGAACTTTCACTTTACCTTGAGCTTTTGGGTTAGACTATTGTTTTCAAGTTGACAGTGAAAAGGCTACTTTTAAGCAAAACCCTAGATTCTATTGTCTGGAGATGGGCAGAGAATGGGCACCACTTTCAAAAATACAAATGTTTTCAAAAAATAATGCTAACAAAAGCTAATATGCTTTTCAAGAACCCATCATCATAACAATAATCAACTCCCACAAGTTTGGGTCTATTTAAAAAAAAAACATGATACAGTGTCATTGAAATTCTACATGTTTTGTCTTAATTATAATTTTAAAAATTTTTGACTTATAAATATATTATAATTTTACACAAATCCCATTAAAAACTTTATTGGAATCTTGATTTTTTTAAAAAAATAAATTATTATTTTTAAAACATAACCATAAAAACTACCATAATATAAAAAAAAAAACACTTAAAAAATATACACGCAAGTAGGTCCATCCAACTCGCTGGTACACTATCTGTTCTGTTGATTACCTTTTCTATATATGTTCACATGAGAATCCCTTGAACAAAGAGGATTGATTAAGAAATGGAATGGAGCGTGAAGCAAGCATATAATGACCTATATTTGTCACCTTGCTCACTCTGCTAGGCAATATCTACCTTGTTACTCGAAAGAATTACCCTTGATGGAAGTTGCTTGATCATGGAGGCCATGAAAGCAAGTGATCTAGCAGGCACTAGTTGGAGAAAAAGAGAAAGTTGAAGACCTTTTCAGTCCTTTATAACTCACTGAAATTTCGTCGAAATGTTGAAATCTTGACACCATGGGCCGGAAAAGCTAGATAGATGTGCTCTAGATCTTGATATGAATTGACAATGACAAAGGAAACTTCAAATATCAATAAAAATTCAAAGCCATGAGATGGGTGTTTTAATTATTTTCCCAACAAGAGAAAATTGTATATATTAGCTAATTATCCAAGATTGTGGGGGCCAAAATAATGCCTTTCGGTTCAAATTAAAGAGGGCATGTACGTGCCCATTGGAGCACTCAAAGTCAATATAAAAACAGTTCCTTTCATTCTCATTTTTGCTTCAATTAGATATACACATTTTACAAGAAACCTAGAGAATTTTTTCTTTATTTTATGTCCTACCAAGATTCGATTGATTTATATTTTTTATATAAAAAATCATCAAATTAGTGTTTTTTTAGATAATTTTAAATGATTCTTATATGAGCATGTGAAATCATAAAAATAATCACCTAAAATAATAACTATTTGATGTTTTTCGGTAATTCTTTATAAAAAAAATAATTAATGATTTTTTTATTTAAAAAAATAATTTCATCCGCATTATCAAATATATATGAAAACAAAAGGACAATTTAGGGAATGAATCATATGTATCATTACAAACACTTCCAATTCTTTCTATAAAAAAAAATGATATTCTCAGTTAGCTTAATTTAATCATGAAACTAGATATTGTATATATAGTAAACAAAGAAAAACTAAAAAGCAACTCATTTGACACTTGATAGGTTTGGTAGTGTGCTGATTTGTATTTAAAATTATATTTTGTTTCAATTATAATTTTAAAAGTATTTTATTAATCAATATATTCCATAATTTTATATGAATTCTACTAAAAGGGTGTTTAGGGCAATAATAAAAATTACATTTCATTTGAAAATACATACAAATAATATTTTTTAAAATTTATTTTTGATATTAACACATAAAAATAATTTAAAAACATATAAAAACTCAATTTTTTTAAAAAACAGGATATAACTACAACACAAAACACCTCCTAAAAACTTTCTTTTAAAACCTTTACAATTCATAACTTTTTTTAAAAAAATCTATTTTTTCAAATATCAATTTCAAACCTCAAACACCAAAGCAATCCTAGCACGCGCTAGTGCTGTAGAGTTGGAGGCTCTCTTATGACAAAAAAAAACATACAAAAGAAGGACCATCTACGTCCTCGGGCAATATTTGTCCACAAGTGATGAAGAGTTGATATGTGCAAGCTACTTTACACTGACAAAAGGTGAGCAGACATGAACAGTATGCTTCCTTCTTGAAGCAGTAACTTTGTTTTCCTGCAGCAGATGATGAGATCAACTTCTCAATGCTGAGAAGTCAGTCATAAGTGACACTAGCCATATTTGTCCGCATATGCTCCTGTTTTTCAAAAAACAATTATCATGGAAAGGGAGAATAAACACATTTCATCTTCAGCTGCAGCCCTGCAACCTTCTTTCAGATTGTCACAAGAAATGTGACTTCGATAGCTAGTGGGTCATCAGGTTAACAACATGGTTCTCCCTAGACCTTGTGTAGCGATGAAATCAGTGATTGCAGGAATCTAAAACACATGTGCTTTGTTGCTCACTTGCTCTCTCAGTAATTCCCTATTGTGAAACAGATCAGAAGTATAGCATAGCCATGTCGAAGTGCGGGTTAAAACCCTCTTTAAACCCCAAGAAATGCTAGAATCACAAAAGATATAGACTAATTATACTACAATCCTATTCTTGGTAAAATTGAGTGCTGGATTGGGTGGCGGTGCAGAATGATCTTTAATGAGATAGCGCTGCAAGATATTTGGCCTGTTCGTTAATATATGTGGGAGAATATAACTTGAATTCTTTCAGGAACTTTCATTCAACAATGAAGGCTCCACTAGCATCCCTTTCTTCCTTCAAATCCACAATACCAGCACCGACACTGCATGCCTTTATGTTATGTTACTTCTACTATGTTGTTGGACCCGAGGAAGGGCTCTAAAACAGGATTTCTTGTCTGTGCGAACTCCATCGCTCTTTGGCCTCTTCTTCACTTCCAAGAATCCATATTCAAGAGCTGCCAATGCTTTAATGGTCATTGGCCTGTTTCTTGTGCTTTGCCTTCTGGGGTTCATATCAGGTTCCTCTGCTGCAGGAGTAACATCAACAGAGGTACTCAACATGTCGGCATTGGTATTATCTGACTGAGATGGATAACATTTATTATTGGCATTTATTCTTTGGATGTTTTCCACTTCCATGGGCACCACTTCTCCATTATTAGAGTCCAATGCAACTTGAGGTAGATTCAGATCAATCAAAAGCGGGGATTGATGTTCCACATTTTCTCTCTGAGAATTTCCTAAACCAAAAGAATTTGCACTCAACATCCCCCCGCCATTCTCCTCTTCTGGATCACATTTAGCTGAGGGTTTAGTTGATGATGATTTCTTTCGATAACCACGGACTTTAAAGGCTTTGCTGCCAGCACTTGGTGCTTTCAAAGCTAAACAAACCCTCCCTTGTTTTGACCGCATGCCTCCAGTGAAATTCTCAATGACATCGCTCATCTCTGTATCAGAACAAACAGTTAGTCTCTGTCGTTTCACTGGAGGGACCAAGTAATTTGACTGGCTGGATTTTGCCCTTCGACTTGATTGGTGCTTTAAAGTTCTCGTTGACTGGTGTTCTTTCAATTCGGAGCTTTCGTCCTGGTAGCTCTTGTCAAATATACCCCTTCTATAGTTGGGTCTATTAGCTGCATCTGGTGCATGCTGAACCAGTGAATTGTCAGAGGAATCGGTTTCATTCTCAGTTGCATTGGTCATTTCAGAAGCACAGTCATACTCAACTGGTAAACATCTTAGTTCTCTTGGCCTTACTGATATTCCTCCAAGTAACAAACTGGTGTCTACAATGGTGATCTTCGTAGAGTTCGAGCTGCATGCATGAAATGTAACACCCTCATTGCAGTCAACATCATTCATTTTCTCTTCACCATCCAATGGCATACCAAGAGCATCTAGATCATTTTTATCCAGTGTGCTCTCCAAAAAAATCCTTGGAGTTCTACCTGAAAGAGTGGTGACCAAGGGCATAACTTTCAAATCATCTGGAGAGTATCTCATTTCTTTCACCTTGGACTTTTTCCCTCCGTCCAAACTTGAATCCACAACAGTTAACTTCACATGGTTCAGATTGCGTTTAGAAACCTGAGGTTTAAGAAATTGGCGGGGTTGACAAATGGATTGATCATCCAGGTTTGATGGTACTCCTGGATCCCAGCCATCCTCTTCATAGCAGATGCTGCCTCTAGTTTCTTCAGCTTCAAGCTCAATAAGCATTGGTTCTGATGCAACTTTGCTCAAAACATCACTGACAGAGTCAAAGTAGTGATTACCTTTCACAAGTTTTCTTCTTGAAAATTTCTTAATGCCAGGAATGAGAAAAACAAGACAGTGATTGGTATCAACATAACCCTGATTCTGTGGTTGCTCAGAGTGCCACCCTCTTGCCAGCAAACGGGGCCAAACAGCTTCCCAAAAAATGTCATTAGAGCGAGCTTTGCTCAAACGGAAGCCCCCAGTCAAAAGCTTGATTATCTCACTGGCTGTAAGAGAGGAGTAATCTTTACCAGCTGGACAATCAGGAAACAAATGATTGTTTTTTACAGGTTCCATGGCAAGACCAGTGAGATCATCTTTCCCCTTACCGATACCAACAGCTTCTACAAGAACTTGAATGCCAACAGTGGCCTTTAATTTGAATACATAATCTTCTAGTGAGATTTTACCCTTGGTAAATTCCATTGAGACCTGATAACAAAGTAAACAAGCAATGACAACATTTTCCTGTCAAAAACTAGAAAGTAAATCTAGATGAATGCCCACAGAGGTTGGAAAATAGTAGCCAGAAAACACTCCATCCACCACAAAGATTCTAATATTTTCTTACAAAGCAATAAAAAATAGAGACCAAGGAATGTAGATACAAGAATGTTCTTGGAAAATTTGGAAACAGAATGCTATGAGTTATGCAAGAAGGTGATTAAGCATGAATTTCGCAGTGCAAGTTTTAATAATTTCCAACCTAAGAAAAAGAGAATTTGAAATTCTAGCACTATGCCACATGTTATTAAAAGAAGAAGTAATGTTTGATAGCTGTAATGACATATCAACTCAATGTGTTTGCTTATCCTCTCATGGAATCCTTTCCTAACAAGTATATGCCCGTTAGAGAAGATAATGTCCCTTGTGTTCCCAAAAACATCAGGAGTGAACCTTAGAGGAGTTGAACTCCAAATATGAGGCCTCACAGTATGGATTTTTTAAAACCATTTCTAGTAAGTCAAAAATTGAGTACTGCTATCCTTCAATAATTTATAAACTTCAATGAGATTTGCAGTATGACAGGAAACAATTAAAGAAACTATTTTGAACCCCTACGCTATTTAGCAGGAAGAAAACTAAATTTCTGGCCAATCTTGGTCTGTAGCTCCAACTCTTTGTTCCTGCTATTCATTTATAGATATCTAAGCAGATGTACATATGTGGTTACAGATAAGAGAATTTTAATACTGGAAACAAATCATAACCATTTATAGCAGTGACCTGTGAAGTACCTCTTGGAAAGCATTTCGAAAATGCACTGGGACATGAGGATCCAGACGAGAGAACAGCTCCTGTTGCCTCCACCCTGTGAAAATTCTATGTCCATATACACATTTCTTCTTTTTTGTCTTCCGAGTATCTGACCATCGACGATACGCATCAGACATATAAAATTTCCCATAATAAAATGACAGTATTTCCCCCACCTCCTTGTCTATGAATCTCTGCATCTGAACAAAATTTTTTCCAAATATATATAAACCAAGAATAAAACCATCTACATCTGCATTTCTCCAAGGTTTATGCAGTAAACCAGGAAGAGGATAATAGTTTTTGCTTTTACACAGCTGATCTAAGTTTTCTTTGCCTGCCACCTTGGATTGAAAGGTCGCTGGTTTCAATTCCTTAACATCATCCAATAACTCAGCATTGAGTTCTGAACCTTCCTTCTTCACAGTACAATGCTTTTTGCATTTTTTGGATTTGCTGGACTCGTTTTTAAGAACCGCGTCTCCAGGGTGGCTCAGAGATCTACACCCTTCATCCTCTCCACTAGTAACCTTATGATCATCGAGCCAAATGATTGGGACTGGTAAACCTATTAGAAAGGAATGGGAAGCTCTGGATATTCCATCTGAATCAAAAGGGATTGTTACAAGTTGTAGATGCTCTGCTTGTGATATCATGGATGGAATTTCTGCTTGATACTCATCACCAACTCGAGGGTTCTCTATTGGATGCCCACACACACCACTTATCTCAGGAGATGTTGGAGGAACTAACTGCATAGTAGATGATTCTTCAGTGGAATTGCAATCATGATCTAGCTGAATTGATTCCTCCTGCAAAAATAGTAGAGACAAAGAAACTAAAGAGCCATAAACTCAAAGAGAAAAAATGGAAAAAACAGCACAAACCACCGAGCCAAGCACACATTCAGAAGAAGTTTTATGACTAAGACCACGCAAGTCTCTGATATTTAAAATTGAATAAAGAAAAGAACATATAAGTGGGACTTCTATTCATTTTATATGCAGAGACTGTACGAATGCATTTGATAGAAGCTAACATGTATAGAACATGGTTGTCATCAGCATTTTTCTTGACGGGTTTCACCAGCACCTTCATCTATAAGGTGGCAACCAGGGTTGTGAAAGCATTATAGATGGATATCTAACAATGTGAACCCATACACTATTTAAAAGATTGTCTCCATGCATGTGCAGGCTAATTTAGATAACAATGCCAACATTGGCTACAAATTTATTGTAGAACAACCCAGCGGGACGCCAGAAAGTTAAGTCCCAGGTTTTACATCTAAACCAGCAGAATGTTAACAAGCAAAAGGAGTTCATTAAGTATTCAAGAAAGAAGAAAAAAATCGCACTTAGGAAAACTAAGGGTTTCTAATCAACCAGAAGTTCATTAAAGGAAGTACTCAATCTATAACCACCAATATTATAACAAAATAACAGCATATTCATCTTTCAATAAAACCCACAAACCAGATTGTTAACAGATGGAAAATGCTCATCTTTCTCGCACAAAAAATCAAAACCTTTCTTCTCATCCACCCAACATGTTCAATGCCGCAATCTTTTAACATCGTTATCCAAAACAAGCATTTATTAATCTGGTCACAAGCAAAACCCACATACCAAATGTACCAAACATAGACAAAGAAAGATAACTTCAATGTCAACAACCCAAATGAAATTGAACAACCACAGATCCCTCTTCATAAACATTCAGCAAATCTTTTCGGATAAATAATGTTTTCGATAACATCAAGAACTATTTGACATGTCCACAACAGAAGATAATTCAACAAAAAAGGGTAACAAACAACCCGAAGAAATCAAACCAGCTTCTCATCTCAAAGACTCCAAACAATCAAATAAACTGATAACAGTAAAACCAAACATCAACGACTTCAAACTCTACCCACAACAATTAACACAAAGCAAACCACCAATATCACACAAAGATATCACAACATTAACATTACATAGAAACATATATCTATGCAAGAAATAAACAAAGTAAATAACAAAGTTTTTAAATGGACAGTGTCAACTAACCTCCATGGAACTGCCTGGAATGTCAAATCCCAACGTGAAATGCACAACCTGGACAAAAGGGTCATCACGTTAACCTCTACATAATTAACTTATAACATCAACACAAAACAAAACAAAAGTACCATGAAAAGAAAAGGAAAAGAAGACAAGACAAGAGAGAGGGCACCTCACCTTGTTGATGAAGAAGGTTTTTGCTTTAAAGGGTTGTCGTTTTTCAGGGGAAAATCAGGAGAGGAGAAGCAAATAGTTTGTCATGGTATGGGAAAAGAGGAGTCGTCGAGAGGGAGGAGAGAAAATAGTGTCTTGTGCTCTCTAACAAGCTGCCGCTGCTTCTTTTTAATCACTTTAGAAGCATTAAATAAAAGAAAAGGTGATTATAGAAGGACTTTTAATAGCCCATGAAAAAATATTTCAAGCAATCGAAGCTTGAATAACCATTTTTTTTTTTAAATAGATCTATTGAGTTTAACTATTCAAAACAAAACCTCATATAATATTTTATGATCATTTTACGATTATCAAGAGTGATGATGAATCACTTCCAAGAATTTAAGTTCTCTGATTTAGAAAAAAATTAATTTATTTTCTTTGAAATATAAATCCAAATTGAAACACATAGACAACAAGCTACCTTATTAATTTTTAAATAATTTCTTCTCGTGAAATCAAATTTAATATAACATAGTTCTTAAATTTGATACAATTTCGACTTGGCTCAGGACTTGGTTTACAAGCGGAATAGATTAATCCAAATCAGCCCTTGATTTTTTTAAAAAAACTTTGAAATAACATTGTTATTTTAATTTTTTTTAATCTTTAAATGTAATTCTACATGGTTCAAGCCTTGAATCAATGGATGAGCAAGTTGACTTGCCAAGCCAAATTCACCGTGCAAAGTCTTATAAATATAACTTTTAATTCTAGTTACCTTTAAATTTAGTTAAAAAACAGATCATTTATGCCATAACTAATTATAGAGAAATTAACCTTTTTGCAATTTAAAGACACAATAAAATATGAGCTTGTGTCATGCTTCTATTCATGTCATTATTTAATTAAGATATGATTTAAATTTTAAATTTATATTAGGACCGAACAAAAATATTATTTAATCAATGTTATTAATTCATTGAGTATTAATTTATCAAATATATACTATGCATATTTTTTTAAATTGATATGGGCTATGGATATTAAGATAATTAATTACTTCTTCCATGGGCTTTTAAGTATTTTTAACATCGATATTTTGAAAAAAAATTTATTTTTTATTTTTCTATAATAAAGGGTAATTTCATATATCGGTTTGTACGTTGACTAAGATTAAATTCACTTTTTATACTATTTTAATGACGCATTAATTCCTTACGCTGGCTTGGTGTATTCAGAGAAACATTTGACAAAACAAAAAAACATTATTAATGTTTGAAAAAAAAAAACATTCATTATTCTAGTTTTTTCTTAACAAAAAAGCTAGTTGATATATTAATTATTTTAGTTGAACTACAGCAATTTCTCCTCCTTTTAAAAATTCACGAATTCGAACCTCTACTCCATAAAAAAAAAAAAAAAATCAAGAAGAAGAAAAGTATGGCATCCACCCCATATGTAAATTTTAAGAAGAAGACGAAGACGAAGAAGATGAAGATGAATTTTGATGCAGTTTTTGATGACTAAACCTAGCCAACGTGATTCGGGAAATATACAGAGTGGAGACCACACGCACGTGAATTGACTCAATAAATTTATAGGTTAGACTAGGAAGACGGTCGAGGTACTTGTCTTGCTATTGATTTTCTTTTTTGAGAAATTAGTTTTTGATTAAGTTAATAGTTGAATTTTATAGTAGAAAATTAGGAGTAATTAGGTATAAATGATAATAATTATTAGAAAGTAATGCATGATGAATTATATGGATGGTGTTTTGAAAAATAGTTTTGTTTATATTTTATAATCTATTTTTCAAAGTGATTAATTATTTTTAAAAATTAAATTAATGAGTTTTTTTAGTATTTTTAAATGATTTTAATATGATGATGTTAAAAATAATTTTTTAAAATATTATTTTAACATATTTTAAAAAATATCATACACAATAATATTAATCACACAAACCACTCGAAGATAATCTATATCATCATTTTCTTAGAAAAAAGAAGAAGAAGCAAAGTTCATATTGAAACCCTAGTTATCCATTTTACTATTTTATTTTGTTTAGTTTTATATTTTATAGGACATTAAAAAGTGTTTTGAAGGGGAGAGAGCTAAGCAAGATATATATAGACATTTATTTTTCATGTTTTTAAATTTGAACATATTTAAAAGAATTTATTTTCTTAATATATATTAGAATTATTTTAATAATAATTAGTTTTGATTAACGTATAAAATATTTAAAAAAATTATTTCCTTTCAAAAGAATATAAGATTTGCCTCATTATGCACAATCTATAGATAGCACTTTAATTAATTAATTAAAAAGCTACTAATAAAGAGTACTACTCGAACAAGTTTCTTCGGCAGCCATTCACTGCAGGACATGGCATGATTCTGTTGGCTACAAAACCTTGTGCCAGGTTAATTAGATATTTTTTAATCGTAATGCTAATCTCATTATAATTATAAAAAATAAATAGTTTTATAGCGAATAAAATATGTTTTTCTTCTTAAATCTCTTATATTCAAATCTTGAATTCGTTGTCCAATAGAATTTATCCAATTAAGGTAATATATATATATATATATATGATTTTATTTGTTGTAGTTGAACATAATTTATAGTCTTATAGATTAATTAATATGCATTTATATTTATTTATAGACGGTCCAAAAACGACTAGTCTTGAAGCGTTGACTATGATATTTTAATTTTCAATGAACATGGTCAGCTCCCATTGCGGCAACTTGATGGCCGTTAATATTGTTTTTTTTTTTTTTTTCCCTCTGGCAACGAAAAGTAAATGTGGGGATGTGGCAATTTGGCCCCACTTTGAGAATATCCACCTCGTTTATATATATATATATATATAGCTATATATATCCATTGATCTTCCCTGGATTTTCATGTTCATAACGAGATTCCTGCATTTCTATAGTAGCCTCTAGTGATTAACTCGCAATTTTGGCTGTTAAAGTGTTATATATATATGCTTAAGGTTTACGATTTTCCAGCTCTGAAGCTCCTTTAGTTACAGTACTTCAAGCACAGCTCGGAGATGCTCATCGAATTCTAGGGAGAGAAAAGGTGTCTCTAGTGAGGGAAGGGAGTTTGAATATCTGTGGATTTTAGGAAAGTTGCGGAAGGAGGAGAGGTTCATGAGCTCTGTGTTCAATCTTGTCTTTGCAAATTCTTATCTGGGGTATGTTTTTGTTCTTATTTACTTTGATTTTTTTGGGATTTCTTGTACATTTTAGTGTTCAGCACCTTTTATTTACACATATTTGTAACAAATCTTAT
>Ga0325410_1005892_pt1 | contig 13509 bp, 14 predicted proteins | sample PopdelMetagenome_16_FD_206182 | JGI IMG/M metagenome (GOLD analysis project Ga0325410, IMG submission 206182) | Populus deltoides microbial communities from Bellville, Georgia, United States - Xylem-PdIQD-R3 | ecosystem: Host-associated > Plants > Phyllosphere > Stem > Wood/Secondary xylem... | reverse complement strand
TTCATGTTCATGTTCATGTGCATCAGCAGATTTATGTTGAATTCTTTTTCTTCTTTTTTCATGGTCTTCTTTCTTTTTGGATATTGATGGTGATGTTATTTTCAGACTGCAGTAATGCATCTGGGAGGTGAGGAGCTCCATTTGGTTGCAATGCCCTCCAGGAGTAATGAAAGAAAGCATCCATGTTTCTGGGGATTCAATGTTGCATCAGGACTTTATGACTCTTGTCTTGTCATGCTGAACCTCAGATGCCTTGGCATTGTATTTGATCTTGATGAAACTCTCATAGTTGCAAATACAATGCGCTCATTTGAAGATAAAATTGAAGCTTTGCAGAAGAAAATAAGCACCGAGGTGGACCAACAGCGAATTCTTGCTATTATTTCAGAGATCAAGAGGTATCAGGATGACAAGATCATTTTGAAGCAATATGTAGAAAATGATCAGGTTATTGAAAATGGAAAGGTGATCAAAACACAGCTTGAGGTCGTTCCGGCCGTGTCTGACAACCATCAACCTTTGGTTCGCCCATTGATACGATTGCCAGAGAAGAATATAATTTTTACTCGCATCAATCCACAGGTGTGTACTTCATGGATTCTAGAGTGAGACAAGCTGCAACTTTGTTTTGATGTTCTCTGTACTGCTGTTTTTTCGAACCATGTCACTGCCTCGAAAAAGTTATCATTTGTCTAGTTCCTATTCGCCATTTAGTAGAGATGTAATGATCTTTATTTGCTACAACAATGAATTTAGATTTTTTTGGAATTTGTATCAGGAATCAATAGGCTACTACATGCTCAACAATGTTTGATAATATTTAGTTTCTGCTGAACATGTGCATTAATTTTGGTCCAAGAATAAAAGGATTTTTGTTTTATTATTATGTAGATTCGTGATACAAGTGTGCTTGTGAGGTTGAGACCTGCCTGGGAGGATCTTAGAAGCTACTTGACTGCAAGAGGGCGCAAGCGCTTTGAGGTTTATGTTTGCACAATGGCTGAAAGAGATTATGCTTTAGAAATGTGGAGGCTTTTGGATCCAGAATCAAACTTGATAAACTCAAATGAATTGCTAGATCGGATTGTGTGCGTCAGCTCTGGTACGTGGCATCCAGCTTGCAGATGGCTTCTACTCTTTTAGCTGGTTATGGAGTCAGATGTAGCTTGTTAATAAGACTTTTTTGCTCACTGTTGAAAGTCTTACAAATGCATGAGCAAGCATGCTCATTTATGCTAATGCTTATTTTATTTGTGTATGTAATTACAGGTTCAAGAAAGTCATTATTCAATGTCTTTCAAGATGGAATATGCCATCCTAAGATGGCACTTGTGATTGATGACCGCATGAACGTGTGGGATGAGAAGGATCAATCCCGTGTGCACGTGGTTCCTGCTTTTGCTCCTTATTATGCTCCTCAAGCTGAAGTATAAACTATATGCACTTTGCTTGGTGTAAACTTCAACATTCCAATAATGCTTGCACACACTACTCACTCAAAACACCCACGCTCACACAACACATGCTTATGCACTTTTTTTTATGTTGTAGTAGCACCCACTCATCATATGTCTTCGTGTCATAGGCAAATAATGCTGTTCCAATCTTGTGCGTTGCGAGAAATGTTGCTTGCAATGTTAGAGGTGGTTTCTTCAAGTAAGAATACAAAATCTGAAGGGCATTTATTTACTTGGGCACTCCTATATATTTCACCATTCTACTTGTGTTACCAATTAATTTTGCATCAATTTTGTTTATGCTTGTGATATTGTTTGGGCATATGGGCATAGCATGACCTTGGAATATGACTGCAGAGAATTTGATGAGGGTCTTCTGCAGAAGATACCTGAGGTTGCATATGAAGATGATACCAGTAATATTCCTTCTCCTCCTGATGTGAGCAACTACTTAGTTTCGGAGGTTAGTTATGGCAACTTTCTTTGCATTTGAAGTCATGATGTCAGAATGTGTTGTTACACTCTGCTATGAATATACACAATTTTATGATCACCTAGCAGACTTAATGCTCTTTTTTTTTTCCTGTTCATAATTAAATTTCTTATGGCATTCAGGATGATGCTTCTGCTGCAAATGGAAACAGAGATCCACCTTCTTTTGACAGCACGGCAGATGCTGAGGTTGAAAGACGGCTAAAGGTATTTAGACCTGTGTATATTGATGCATGTTTGTTTGGAAAACTGCAAGTTCAGACAAAAAAGTACATGTTCATTTGGTTTACAAAGGCCTATGGGAGTGCTGAAGTTGTGATATGGAAAACATTTGTTTTATATTTCCTGATCTTTCTGATGTGAATGTGGGTTGTCTATGTGTGCATTCAAGTTGAAATGGGTTTCTTTCTATGCTGTATTTTTTCCCCAAAATTCCAGGAAGCAGTTTCAGCTTCTTCAACAATCCCCTCAACAATTCCTTCAACAGTCAGCAGCTTAGATCCAAGGCTTCTTCAGTCTCTCCAGTACGCAGTGGCATCTTCTTCAAGCTTGATGCCAGCATCACAACAGCCAGTGCCAGCATCACAAACATCAATGATGCCATTTCCCAACACGCAGTTCCCTCAGGTGGCTCCATTAGTTAAACAGTTAGGCCAGGTTGTTCATCCAGAACCAAGCTTGCAGAGTTCTCCTGCTCGAGAAGAAGGTGAAGTACCTGAATCTGAATTAGATCCTGATACAAGGAGGCGGCTTCTCATATTACAACACGGGCAAGATTCAAGAGACAATGCACCAAGTGAATCCCCATTTCCTGCAAGACCTTCAGCACCAGTGTCAGCTGCACCTGTGCAATCTCGTGGAAGCTGGGTTCCAGTGGAGGAAGGGATGACCCCAAGGCAACTTAACCGAACACCCAGAGAATTTCCTCTAGATTCAGATCCAATGAATATTGAAAGGCACCAAACACATCATCCATCCTTTTTTCCTAAGGTTGAGAGTAATATTCCATCTGATAGGATGATTCATGAGAATCAAAGACTGCCAAAAGAGGTAACTTTCCTTTGCAGCGTCCCACTTTAGCCTACTTTTACCTGTAACTGATGAAGAATATCAAACTTCCCAATCATTTATTTGCAGGCACCTTATAGAAATGATCGGATGAGGCTAAACCATTCAACTCCCAATTATCATTCTTTCCAAGGTGAGTGATGATATATTTCTTCTCTTAAAAATGAAACCATATTGTGTAAAGTATCAATCTCATGTTGCCTATCAGCAAGAGTAGGACTGGACTGATGCTATCACTTAGCTTGAATTTCCTCTGTGCTTTTATTTTTCGAAGGAATCTTCTATATTAATTTGTTTGACGTGTAAGCTTTGTTAGCTTTTGCAACAGTTGCAGTGACTTTTGCAATATTGCTTTTGGTGTTTTTGGTTTGTTTCCTTATAGATTTAGTTACTTAGTGCAATGAACTTAATTTTGTTACCTGAAGTCATATTTTGAGTTTTTGTTGAAGTGGAGGAGACTCCATTGAGTAGATCATCCAGCAACAGGGACCTTGACTTGGAATCTGAACGAGCTTTTACAATTGCTGAAACTCCAGTTGAAGTTTTGCAGGAAATTGCGATGAAGTGTGAAACCAAGGTAAGGGAACAGATTATATTTTGGAGCGTAAGTTAGACTGAACAATTTATGCACCTTAACCTTTATGTTCCATCTAAGCTTTTTGTTTCTTCCATTTTTCTCACTCAACTTTAATTTAATGGAAATCTACAGGTGGAATTCAGGCTTGCTTTGGTTGCTAGCATAGATCTGCAGTTCTCCATTGAGGTTTTCTCAACTCACTGGCTTAAAACTTAAATTGTTGCTTTATTATCAGTAATATGAAATTTGTGTATGTTCAATCAGAAGTAATTGATCCTTTCTTTTTTAAAATATGGGATCTGCGTTGCAATTTATTTTCTTAAATTCATGGAATACAGTGTTTAGTTTGTCTATATGGTGGGATGATCCATGTATATTTTAACCTTTTCTCTTGCGCAACATTTACTAGCTTGTGAAAGAACTTGAAGACATTTCTGGGCAAGCCTATTTTAAATTGATACACAATTAGCATACTGATCTCTGATAAATCTATACAAAAGCAATTTGGCACCCAAGCAAACATCAAATAGTTTGCATTCCAGTCATTTTAATAACCAAATGGAAGATAGAACTATGATGTCATTTTTTTATAACCCGGTAACTGCATTTTACTTGCCTAGCTTATCCAAACAATAACTCTTTTCTAATACTGAAAAGGGTGCACAGTCACCTTACATGGAATACAGTGCGCCTAATGCCCTGAAGAGTGAGGAAATTAAAGGATTGCCAACTCCATGTAATTTATTAGGTAGCTGTATGAAACTGTAAAAATCCAATATGCTCTTTTAGTTCTTAACTGATATCATTTTGTGTCTTTTGCTTAAAATACAAGAGAAAAATAGGAGGGGAGAGAAGGCCAAGAAGGACATGATTTTGCTAATAGAGAAATGGTATGGCTGCTTATCTTTTCTGTTTTTTATTTTTTGCAGGCTTGGTTTGCAGGAGAAAAGGTTGGTGAAGGAACTGGTAAAACAAGAAGAGAAGCCCAACGTCAGGCAGCTGAGGGTTCTATTAAGAAGTTAGCTGGTAAGATCTCTTTTACTACTTGTTAGTTTGCAAAGTCATGAGTTGAATCAGCCTTCTGATTATTAGCATGCTTGTCATTGCGCATTGTCAATGTTGTGCCTGTCCAGTGTATCATACAGCTGCTCAGCTAAGTTCTCCATGGAATTTGTTGTTTATAAAATCTGGTGCTTCCTATTGTAACTGATGTGTATAACATGGAATCTAGTCTGCAGCTATTCAGTTTTTAAAGCTTAAGACGGCTCTGAGCTTATGGTCTTGATCAGAATCCAAGTTGAGCTGGTTGCATACCAGTGTGCTAAATCTCTTGAAACCTGCCATATGATGCACTTTTTAATATTAACTTAGCATGTCATGTGTCTCATACGTTGTTCGGGTGATGTTCTTAAAGTTTGATATTTCAATATCTTTGACACTGGAAATTCCTTTTGTCCTGACATCTCTGCTCAGTGATGCTGATGACAATGTTTGTGCAGGCATATATATGTTGCGTTCGAAGCCTGATTCTGGGCCCATGCATGGGGATTCAAGTAGATATCCTAGTGCAAACGACAATGGTTTCTTGGGTAATATGAATTTATTTGGAAATCAGCCATTGCCTAAAGATGAGCTAGTTGCATATTCAGCTGCTTCAGAGCCATCCAGGCTTCTGGATCCAAGGCTGGAAGGCTCTAAGAAATCATCGGGTTCTGTCACTGCACTCAAAGAATTTGTAAGTTCCAATGAGTTAGGCATGACCCTGCTATGTTTCAATGGCTATTAAATATGTTTTTTTATTACTGATATGTCATGGATTGGTATTTAATTGTCCTCAGTGCATGATGGAGGGACTTGGAGTAAATTTTTTGGCACAGACTCCACTTTCAGCTAATTCAATACCAGGAGAGGAAGTACAGGCACAGGTTTGTATTTGAACACACTTTTTTCCTTTAAAATTTTCTTTTCCTTCTTACTTATATTTTTCCCTTTAGTTTTTTCACAAGATCTTGACAATTCCAGCCAAAAAAGTTGCAGAGTTTTTACGGAATTCCTTTTCTCATCTCAAGGAAACTGACTGAATTAGGGGTCCTCTATTTTATAGGGTAACAATCCATATGAGAAAGAATTTAGAACCATAATTCCATTCACCTTGAGTTGACATTTTGAAGCTTTATGTTTTCCTGGACTTCATTTTGCACATTTGGTTTGTGTGGCTGTCCCTTGGTCATGAATTAATATTTTCACATGTAAGAACAAAAGAAGTAAGATGCTCTAGCTATTGAAGGTCTGCATGTGTTTGGAGAGTTTAAGCCAACTGAGACAGCAAGGGTTATTTCTTGTTTGAGCTGCCAATCAATAATTGCGTGGTTTGTTTGAGTGGAAGAGAATATCATTTTTTTTCCTTTTGCTCGTCATTTGACTTTCAGATCTTATCGTTATCAATCATTTTCCAACACAGCTCCAATAAAAATCTGTTTATATCATGCCTCAGGTTGAAATAGATGGACAGGTTCTTGGGAAGGGGATTGGGTCGACATGGGATGAAGCTAAGATGCAGGTATGTATTGTTTCATATTCAGAATCATCTTTTGTGGGACCAAAATTTATATTTTTTTATTAAATCTTTATATATCTTTATTTCATCTGGCTGAGTACTCAAACATTCTTTTCCCAGGCTGCTGAAAAGGCCCTTGGAAGTCTAAGAACAGTGTTCGGTCAATATACACAGAAACGAAAGGGTTCCCCTAGGTTTGTGATTGCTTATTCTTCTCATTTGAATATTAGCTGTATGCTACCTCAATTTACTTTATCTTAACAGGCACTATTCCATTCACTATTAATCTCCACCACCTGGGACAAATGAAGGTTTTTGTTGCTAACTTCTGTTATGGCTCTGCACTACAAAATTAAAACTAATAGGAAAGTTGACATGTATAGACATTAGACATTGCAGCTTTGTCCTTAAAGTTCCATGCTTTACTTGTCTTCCCAAATCATCACTGAATAATGATTAGTCTCCTTATCATCGCTTTTGTTTCGATTTACTAGCTCAAAGATCATTTGTGCGGGGAGCATGGATTTCCAGCTTGTATTTTATTTTCTGTTTTTATTTCTTATTTTATATTTTTTATAATGTTTTAGGCCAACGCAAGGGATGCCAAATAAACGTCTAAAGCAAGAGTTTCCACGAGTTCTGCAGCGCATGCCCTCTTCTGCTAGATATCACAAGAATGCTCCTCCTGTTCCTTGAAGACCAAATAGTACTTCCCTTTTCCCACTTTGTTGTAATAAATGGACGATTGTTTGATCCCGAGCCACCAGTTGAATCAATGGTTAAGTCTTTTGCGTTGTGTAACATGAACCCCCCCCCCCCCCCTCCTGACCAAATCTTATTGCAGTTTTTTTCAAGTGACTGCAATTCTGTGATGTTCACAACTTCATATATTTGTGATTTCCAGCTGCTTTTGTCTCTACTCGCCGCGCGTCAAAATGCACAGAAGACTTGTGCATCAAGAAGGGCAAGGGCTACAAAGACCCGATCACTGCTGGGCAGTCGATGCTGCCATTGCCCTGGGAGAAGTCAGTAGGTCCGGACTGTTTATGATGTGTACATGTTTAACCGAAGTAAAAAATTGATGATGGAGAGTAGTTTCTGGCTGCATGCTCAAAGTCTCGGAACATACTTACCATTGACAGTGTTGATGTAAAAAATCTAACAAGTCAGTTTATTTTGGCTCTCCACCTTACTGGATAAGTTCGATCTTGAGTTTAACCTAATAAGCATACGTAACAGCTTCATTTGTTTAAATGGGTTTAAATTTGTCATTCTCTCCTTCATTTCTGTCCCCTGGTGATTTTGTGGGAACAGTTCTAGTCACCTTTAATTGACCTGGTTATCTTGTTCCAGTTCAATAAAACAAAACAAAACAAACTGGAACAGATTTAATCTCTCTTTAAGAATCTTGGCTTCTTATGGAAATTCCTTCCAAATTCCGGCAAGAAAGTTCTAGTTTTGTTCTTGTTGTTTTTTTTATTTAATATTGTTTAGTTATACAGTATAATTTTATGAGGAGTTTCTTTATCTATTGTTATATAAAAAATTTTAATATTATTTCTTATTCTTTATGAGGAGTTTTTTTATATGTTGTTATATGTTAAAATTTTAGGTTAATTGCCAATAATATTTTTATAATTTTGTTCAAAAAGGTTATTTAATTATGTTTTTTTTAGATAATTTTTTTAAAATTTTATCTTTCCACAATAAATTTATCAAGTTTTTTTTTTATTATTATTATTATACACTTGCATACTTAAAAATTTTAAAATAAATATAATGCAGACCCGCAGCACGTAGCGCAGCAAAGTAGGGGTAAGTAAAAAAATAAAAAAATCAAGAAAACCGAGAAAATCAGAAAAAACATAACTGAAAAAACCAAACTGTAAAAAAACCGATTAAAATTTTAAAAAAACCGACCAGTTCGGTTCGGTTTTATAAACCTAAAACTGAAAAAACCGAATCGAACAGAACTCAAACCGGAAAAAAACAAGAAAAAACCAAGCCAAATCAGAAAAAACTGAGCCAAATCAAAACAACTGAGTCAAACCGGTTTAAACCGGTTTTTGTTCTAAAAAACCGAATTGAACTGAAATTAATCAATTTGTATCAATTTTTTTTAAAAAGAAATTTAATTTGATTTTTTTAATAAAAACTAAATCAAATAAAAAATGATGATACCGACAGCCACAGCCAAGCATAGAGCCAAACCGAATTGAAAATGATGATACCCACAGCCACAGCCAAGCATAGAGCTCCACTATTTGTCAACCGAAAAATCCATGAAAGAAAAGGAGGCATGGCCTTTAGCCCACTGATGAGATACCTGACTACTTTGACGTCTGCGTTAAGTGAAGAAAACAACGTCGTTTTCGGGAGCCAGCCACCAAATCTTTTATTTGTTTTTTTTCACTTAAAGACAGTAAAAGTAAAAGTAAAAGTAAAATTGTTTCGTTTCGTTTCCTCTCATTTCTGTCGAGAGTCGTCACCAGCACTGTATAAATAGTAAAAAAGAAAAGGGCAAGGCGAGCGAACTGCATCTCTTCAAAGTCACCACCTTGGCCTGGTTGGGCTTGGCTAACACACAGAGAGAGAAAGAATCCAAAATCTTACAAAAGAAACAAACCTGTGCTTATTTCTAGAGAGATAAATTCTTTGATTTCCTACTTTTTAGAGAGAGAAACACAAAACCAGTAAAATGGCTGCCTTTGATGCATTTGAAGACATTCAACCTTCAAATCACACACCTTTCGATGAAGTAGACGATGAGAGCTACTCCAACTTCGGCTCTTACTCCACCGCCGCTGCCGCTCCCGGTGAGTTCTCCGGAGGAGGTTTGTCCGTCGATCACGTCAGTGCTTCTCCTGATGTGTTCGGGTTCGGATCTGATGCGGATCCCGGTTACCCTCATCAGAGTCCGTTCGGGTCGGTACATGTTGAGAACGGGAATGGTAGTAATGGATATAATGGAGCGGACGATGGCTTCTTTGTGAGTGATGGACCGATCCTTCCTCCGCCTACTGAAATGGAGCCTGAAGAGGGTTTCGCTCTTCGCGAGTGGCGTCGGTGAGATAAATTTTTTCGTCATTTAATTTGATTGTTTTATTTCCTTTTAGATCTGTTGGTTTCTTTATATATAGCAGAGGAAGTGAATTGATTGATCTGTTAATAGCAAGTGATTAGCTTCAGACTTTAGTGTTAATTTGTAACTTAGTTTGCGCGTTAGGTTAAATATACTTTGATATTGGAGTTATAAGTGGATTCCGGTTCTGATCTTGGTGGTCCATGCTTGGAATTGGTGATTTCAAGTTGAGCTGCGTGGAATTGAATTGTGGGAAAGAATGCTGCTTGAATCCATATTTCAGCTGAGCTTTGACTTTCCAGTTCCGATTTAGCCAGTTGTTTGGTCCTGATGTATGTATGGGATTTTGTTTTGGTGCATATTGTACCGGGTTTGGTGTTTCACTATTGACTGTTAGTTGACTGATTTGTTTTAGGATGAGAGCTTGATTTAATGCCATCTTTTAGATGCTATTAGCAAGTAGGGGCAATATACGACAACTCTGGTACCAATTTTGGTGTTCTAATCTCTGCTTGCAATTATGTCTTGTGAGATTGACACTGCAGTTTTATGCCTAGGGATTTTGGAATTTGGATCTACAGTTTAATATTTTGAGCTTTGAGGAATTGTACGAGTGGCAAGTGTGCTTTATGACTCAGTGCTATCAGATAATGAATTGTTAGAGTTTGATAGTTGAATCAATTGGAATTGAGTTGTGGCTATGTTAGCTATTTGAATTGAGCGTTGATGGATCATTTATGATTACTCAACTTTTTTATCATAGCCTATGCATTTATTGAGGTGCCAATTTTGGTTATTTTGACAATTCTCTATGGAAGCACTTGGGATTATACAAATTGGACAATTTACTTATTTTAGGATTTTGTTTGTAGATTCCTATATCTGTGTAGTTATTCACTCTGTTGAATGGGCTGAAGCATGGTTGTAAACTACAAATTACCAGATGGTATGTTAGCTGCTTTGGCAAGTCATTTATAGTGGAAGGTTGATGTGAAGATGGAAAGAAATCTTCACTTGTTTCTCGTTGTTTGTCACATCTACCTGATTCAGGTATCAAACATGTTTCTTTGTAAATATCCAGTGAAGAGGGATTCAATCCCTGGCATATCGAAGTATTGCTGGGGGTCTGCTATGAATTTGTCATGAAATTATAGAAATTTTGAAAGATTCATAAGCATATAATATGCTTTGGAGAGATCAATCGTCTCTTAAGTTTCTGTGATGATGCATGTCTTGTCAACACTCTTAATATACAGTAACTTGTTATTCCAAAAAGGAATTAGTAACATATCATTGGCATGTAAATTCACATCTCTCTTGGAAGTTTCTGTTCATCAAGATTTATCACCTGTTTGGGTTGGCAGTCAAAAATATCCATTAATATTGTTATTCCTGCAGGGACTGTTCACTGTTCAGAAAATGATAGGCGCATGTGTGTTCATAATTCTCCAGAACCTTTCTGCTTATCCAATTTATGACCTGTTTTGAGTTTTGCAGTCAAAATGCCATGCATCTTGAGGAAAAAGAGAAGAGAGAGAAGGACATGAGGAAACAGATAATTGAAGAAGGGGAGGAGTATATACGTGGTTTCTATGAGAAGAGGAAGCTCAATATTGAGACCAACATAGCAACTAACAGAGAAAGGGAGAAGGTAATTGTTTCAAAGAGTTTTGGATCTGCTAGGTTTTTATGTATATACCATTTTCCATATTTTGATGATGAGTATCTGTATTGGAACAGTTGTACTTGGCCAATCAAGAGAAATTCCACAAAGAGGCAGACAAACAGTACTGGAAAGCAATAGCGGAGCTTATTCCTCGCGAGGTTCCTAATATTGAGAAGAAGAGAGGCAAGAAGGATAAGGATCAAGATAAGATGCCATCAATTACCGTAATCCAGGGCCCAAAGCCTGGAAAACCCACTGATCTTTCAAGGTTGCGCCATTTACTTGTTAAGCTGAAGCATACACCCCCACCTCATATGATTCCACCCCCACCTCCTCCAAAAGATGCCAAAGATGGGAAGGAAGGAAAAGATGCAACAGCAGGTGCAACTTTGTCAGGAACAAAGGGGGAGGCTGCTCCAGTTGCCAAAGAAGCCACTGCAAATGGTTCCTCCAACACGCCCAAAGAAGATGTTGCTGCTGCCAATGCCCAGCCTGTCGCAGAACCAGAGTCAACACCAGCTGCCTAATCCCTCACATCTCTCTCTTTCCACAGTTGTTCAGCTCAATATTCTTTTGTACCATCTTTATCAAGGTTTTATTTTGTTGTTCGGCGTCTCTCCTGTCGTTGACACATAATGACCAGGTATGGAGGCTCGTCCGGCCTTACTCTCTTTTTTGGGCATATATTATATGGACCGAGATTTGAAATTGATTTTATTTTATCAAAATTCAATTTATTTATTTTTTTTTGTTAAAAATTAATTTTTGTTTTATGTTTTTTTGTTTTGATGTGCTGATTTTAAAAATAAAATTAAAAAAATAAAAGATTATCATTTTAAGATATTTCTAAGTAAGAAATATTTTGAATCATTATAGCAGTTCCGAACAGGGTTTTTGTTTTATGGAACAATTCTTCTAGACAGCCTCGATTCTCTTTCGGCCATTATCGGAGAAGACTTGTCGGAAAGCTACCGAACTCGTTTGTGTTGAACATGAGGGCTGTTTTGTTTTTGGCTGATTACAGGTTTCTAAAAAAATTAGAGCATTGCTAAGATTTTTGAGGCTTGGAAACCATGATATTCAGCATAGATGGGAAATGGCAGGGGGAAATTAAGCTTGTCATGCTGTGATGATGAAACCAAACCGACCAGCACTAGGAAGAAGATGCTACTGCCGAATTGTTCTTTGATATATAAACCTTGAAGGGTTGAAGTGTCTCAGGTCGGGTCCCAAAAGTAAATTTATTTTAATTACAAAATTAAATAAATTATTTATGATTATAAAAAATAAGTAAAAAAAAATACATGCCAGTTCATTCAGGGAATAAACCAACAGTTATATCAGCACTGCTGCCTGGCAAGCTCACCATCCTATTCAGTTCTATAGTAAGAGTAAAAAGCTCTCATCGCTTTCGAATCAAGAAAAATAAAAATCATATAATTGCATGTTGAACACATTTGCAACAACAAAACAACCTTGCCGCCTCAATTGGGCATCGAGCATGATCATCTTCCTAGAAATGAACTGCGTGTGTGTACCTATAACTGAACACTGATAGAGTAATGAAATACGTGTGCCCTAGTAACTAGTTCCTGTTGTTCTCCACCTCGGACATTTTGATGCTTAATAGCAAATACTAGATTATACTTCATCTGGGGATCACCTCAGTGATTCTAACTGGAACAGAGCTCATATGGTAGCCAGCAGAGTCGGCATAAGATCCTTTCGTGGAAGAAGGCCCCCCACTGGGACTGTCTGAATCTTGGAAGAAACCTGGAGCAGTTAGTTCCTTGTCATTTAGCTGGATTTGCCTCGAGAGCATGTCAACTACCTGGGTCATGATTGGCCTTCGGTTTGCCGCTGATTGGGTGCAGAAAAAGGCTACTTTTATGTACCTAATGACTTCCTCCTCGGGAAACTCTCCCATCTCTGGATCCACAAGTTCCAAGTGTTTCCCTTCTTCGTGAAGCTGCCATGCCTACAGAACAGGCATGAGTCATCAAACAGTTCAGGATTGCTAATGAACAATATCAGATCCAGCAAGGAAAATTAGGCTTCATTCAATATAGCTCTCTTCCTATTCCAGAGCTTATTGCTGTTTTTGACATTCAAATTAATCCACTATATCTTATGAAAAGGCATATTGCTTATTCTGAGCAGAAATGTAAAATTTCTGATGTTGATCTGTTACCTACGTAATCATGAGGAAAATATTCTACTTCCTGAACAATAACCAGGAGATACAACAAGAAACAGGATGGAAGTTACAAAATGAATCCATACTATGAAAAGCTCCAACATTCTGGTGATCATAATGGCAATATAAAATATGATTTTGAAAGCTACGAGGAAGTATATTTGAAGATTGCAGAAGTAAAATCGACGTACCCATTCTAAGAGTAACTTCTGCGTCCCTCCCCAGCTTGGCTTTGCACTACTTCTGCCACTAACCATTTCAAGGATAAGGACCCCAAAGCTGTATACATCAGCCTTCATTGTTAACTGACCACCCAATGCATATTCTGGTGCCAAATAACCACTGCATAAGAAAAACAGAACAAGGTGATGCTTATCTGGTTTCCCTTGCAACACAAAACTTACAGAAACCAC
>Ga0325410_1005891_pt1 | contig 13511 bp, 3 predicted proteins | sample PopdelMetagenome_16_FD_206182 | JGI IMG/M metagenome (GOLD analysis project Ga0325410, IMG submission 206182) | Populus deltoides microbial communities from Bellville, Georgia, United States - Xylem-PdIQD-R3 | ecosystem: Host-associated > Plants > Phyllosphere > Stem > Wood/Secondary xylem... | reverse complement strand
TTCACACAAACAAGCTATTCCAATAAATTGATATAGTAATTGAACTAGATTGGTGTCGTGATCTACCGCTGGCCATTAGCTCCTTTTGGTTCAATAAATATAGTTAATTTAATAATATAATTAAAAAAATATAATAGGACATATATAAATCAATTTCTAAAAAATAAAATGTTAAATGATAAAATTAAAAAAAACAACAAAAAAACCCGATTTGAGTCTACCTCAGTCAACTTGCCAAATACATGACCTTGTCATGAGACCGATGTCATAACCCATTTATTGACCCTTTATATTTTAACATAATTTTTTAAAATGAAAAAAAAATATAAAGACTTGTAAAAAAATTTTTTCTCAATTGAATTCAACCAATTTCTAGCAATTTTATAATTTTTAACTTTTTCGTTTATAGTTTTCATTTCGATGAAGTTTTGAAAATAAAAAAAATTAAAACAACTAAAACAAAAACAGAGAATAAAATCAAAGAGAAAAAAAATAATAAAAACATTTAGTGGGTGGAAAGATAATCAAGTAAGAATTGAAGAGCCAAAAAAATACAATAAAGGGATAAGAAAGAATAAGAAATCAAGAAAAAAAAATACTTTCAGAGATGGTAGTATAAAAAATTATAAATGGCAGAGAAGGGGGCGTGCTAAAAAAACAAACCCTAGGCTATGTTTAATTTTTGAAATTCACTTTTCAGGAAATCACTTTCTAAACTTTCTCATGTTTGTTTACCATTAGAAAAGTTGATCAACGGAAAACACTTTCCAGTCAAAGAAAAATTTGGCTTGATTTCCAGGAAAGTGTTTTCCTGAAAAATTTAGGTAGAAAATACTTTCCGGAAGTTGTGAAAAATTTAGAAATATTATATTATTTGCTGATTATATCAAATTTGATCCTCAAACTTTTGGTTGCTATATATATATATATATATATTGTTTTGAATATTTATTTTTCAATTTCATCTCTTAAAATTTAATTTTTATATTAACTTTGGTCCTCATTTTTATAATTGTTATTTGCTTTTCCCTTATCATTTTTTTATTGAAATTTTTTATGTATCAAATTTAGTCCTCATTCTTTTGATTGTTACTTATTTTATTTGAAATAATTTATGAAATTTTAATTATTATTATTTTAATTTTTTCATCTTTCATGTTTTTTTTATTTTTTAGATTTGATCTCTATTATTTTGATTATTATTTATTTTATTTGAGATAATTTATGAAATTATATTTTTTTCATTTTCATTCTCATTCAACTTTTTAATTTGTAAGATTTGTTCCTCATTATTTTAATAAACTTGAGAAAAATAAAACACTAATAAGTTATTTTCTAGCTCATTTTCTATGACATAACCAAACACTAGAAAGTATTTTCCAACTTATTTTCTATTACATTGCCAAACATCAGAAAATAATTCATTTTCTCGGAATTCACTTTCGAAAAGAAAACTACTTTCCAGCAAACAAACGGGGCCTAGTCATCATTGAAAGAGCAAGGAAAAATATACGTGAGGAAAAATTGTAGAGACAAGAGAAATTTGAAGAAAAAAAGGAGATTTTTAGGGGAAAACAAAAGAAAAACAAAAGAGAAAAAATGGTAAAGAGAAAAAAGTGAGAGCAAAAAAAAAAAAAATTCAGAGAGAAGATTTAGACCCCGTTTGTTTGCAGGAAAGTAGTTTCCTTTTGAAAGTGGTTTTCTTGAAAAGTGAATTCCGAGAAAGTAAATTATTTTTCGATGTTTGGTAGTGTAAAGAAAAATAAGTTGGAAAATACTTTCCAGTGTTTGGTTATGCTATGTAAAATGAGCTGGAAAATAACTTATTAATGTTTCATTTTTTTTTCAAGTTTATTAAAATAATAAGGAACAAATCTTACAAATTAAAAGGTTAAATGAGAATGGAATTGAAAAAAAATCTAATTTCATAAATTATCTCAAATAAAATAAATAATAAACAAAATAATAGAGATCAAATCTAACATATAAAAAAATTGAAAGATGATGAAATTAAAATAATAATAATTACAATTTTATAAATTATTTTAAATAAAATAAGTAACAATCAAAAGAATGAGGATCAAATTTGATTGATAAAAAATTTCAATTAAAAAAAATGATAAAAGAAAAGTAAATAACAATCATAAAAATCAATCATAAAAATAAGGACCAAAGTTAATATAAAAATCAAATTAAATCAAATTTTAAGGGATGCAATTGAAAAGAAAAAGGTTCAAACAAAATACATAGCAATAAAAAATTTGAGGATCAAATTTGACATAATTAGTAAATAATATGATATTTTTAAATTTTTTACAACTTCTGGAAAGTGTTTTCCGTCCAAAATAAAATGAAAACACTTTCCTGAAAATCAAGCTAAATGTTTCTTTGACATGAAAGTGTTTTCCATTGATTGAAAAATGTTTTATGTTGACCAACTTTTCTTTGACAGGAAAGTGTTTTTCGATGACCGGAAAATGTTTTATATTGACCAACTTTATTAGTAGCAAACAAACACATAAAAATTTAGAAAATAGTTCCCGGAAACTATTTTTTTTTTTAAAAAAAGCACCCTAAAATTTTTATTTGAGTGATATAGAGAAACAAGAAGATAAAGATAAAGTAAAAAAAAAGAAAAAGAAGGTGCAGAAAAGAGAAAATAAAAGAAAATTTAAAAATAACATGCTATCTTATTCCTTCTCTCTCCCGCTTGAAAACCTTCGCTGCCGACACCCCTATTATTTCCCGTGACTGCCGCCAACTCTTCCACCTATGGCATCCTAGTCGTCAAAACCCAACTACCCTAAAACTCTTCACCAACAACATGTTAGTTTAATATACATCATAGTTAATTGATATTATTATATTTATATACATAATTATTACCAATAAAAACTTAATATATTTTTAATTTTCGTATAGTATTAGATTAATAAATTTAATATTTAATTTATGAATTTAGAGTAAAAATAAAATTCATAAAATAAAAATATTTTGTAAAAAAAATTATAAAGTTGTTATAATTATAATATTTTTATTATATCATGACATTATTTTTAAAAAATTTTTAATTAATATTTTTTTAAATATTAGATATTTTTTTAGAGTTGTCTACCAATATCACAACGAACTTAAAAATATTATATTCAAGTCAATAAAATAAATAAATTTCTTGACATCTTATTGGGGAATGATCTTGTTTAAAGAATTGACATATTCCTGCTTCTGTGTGTTCTCTTTTTCTCTGTTTGGTGTGTCTGTCCGTCTCTGTTTTCCTGCTTCTGTTCTCTGTTTCTCCTCCCCTTTGTTCTTTTCTCCTTTCCTTCTCCGTCCCCTCTTGTCTGTTCTCCTGCTCGCTTTTTTTTTTCTCTGTTTCGGTCCACTCTTCCTCGGTCTCCCTGTATTTCTCTCTTGCAGTGCCCTGTTCCCGGTGCAGTGGCTGCTAAAGATGGAGCTCTGGAGCTGCTACTGAAGACGAGTATAACGGTCTCACCCTTTGTTTCCCTCTTCTCTCTCTTTTTTTTAGTTCTCCGTCCGTCCGTTCCTTTCTTTTGTTTTTTTCCCTGGAGACCTTTCTCTAGCTTTTATAAAGCCAGAGAAGGTCTTGTGTCCCTGCTTCCAGAAACGGCGGGCATCGTGGAGGCGAGAGATCATGGGCTTCAAAAACAGCATCGTGGGTATAGTGGTCGTGATCTGCTGGATTTTCCCCTGGCCATGATCTGCTGTATTTTCCCCTGTTGCACCGGTCTTCGGCAAACAGATGATGAACAGTAGGATCCAAAACGACGTCATTTGGCATGGAAAATGACAAATTGTAGCTTGGTCCCTCACGTTTTGAAATGTATCAATTGGGTCCTTTAATCATTAAATTTTTAATTTTACCCCTGGATTAAATTCAATTAAATCTCTGAATTTTTTTAATTAATTAAATTAAAGTTTAATTAAGTCTGCAAACTTATTAATTCTTCAATTAAACTCTTGATTTTATTAATTAAACTAATCCAAATTTTAATTAAATTCTTAAACTTATTAATTCTTCAATTTCTGATCAATTGACTCTTAAATTTGATAATTCCATCCCTGAACTCTGAATTTGTGTTGTCTTAACCTCATTCTCAAATATATTATTATTCATTCATTTTTTATTATTTATTTAAAAATTGGGTTATGACAAGAGTCGTAGAGATTGATACATATTATGTTCTTTTATTTATGAAAGGAAGCAATTGTTCTCATAAGCTGAGGTGTAAGAAATATTTAGGATTAATATATAGGTACTTGTTATAAGACAAGTACACTAAACTAACCCGCATGAGATTTTCTTATAGAGATATCACTTGTGTCTATGAAAAGACTTACATGACGGTTGTGTAAATGATTTTTAGACTTAAGATCACTAAGTTATCTTATATAGGGAGTGTTATGTTTTGATCTTGTTAAATGATATCTTGGTAAGGGTAACAAATGGGCAAACATTGAATATAACATAAACTATGTAAATATATTTGAGTGATCAAGAGAGGATTCATTACCCTAGGTGAATTGGAAAAAATGTTCCACATGTTCTCACATAGTATTGATTGTTAAATCTTTGCACAAGGTGGAATGAGATTTGAAAAGAGTTTCAAATTTTATTCAAAGGATCAATGACTATAATGTTGCGAACAAATAAAATTTGACATGACAGATACACTCAATGATAAAAGGTCTAAATCGAAACATTATTGATGAAGAGATAATAATTATATTAAGAAACTGATTTCTGAAAGGTTAAGTCAAATCACTTATGATTTTTCTAATTTTTGAGGGATCATGACACGTTGCTAGACGGTGCACTTGATCTTCAAATATAAATTAATTAATTATTGAATTGATAATAAATTAAATTATTTGATTTATTTGATTTCATTTATTTAGAATTATAATTTACATTTGAGCCAACATAGAAATATAATAGGTCACACACATTAAGAATCATTAGTTAGAAATTAAACTGAGATAATTAATTAAGTGAACTTGATTGAAAATAATTTTAGAAATTAAGTACTAGAATGTATTTAATTCAGGGATTATAATTCTAGTCCTAGAATAATCAAATAAGAAATTGATTGATTAAATTTCCAAAATTATTCTTAAATAATATATGGATATTATTGTAGAAACACAAATTTTCTACCAATCAAATTTCGTCATGTGTTATTTTATTTTTTAAAAGAAAGAATAAAATAAAATTGAAATATATGTCATGGAAAATAAATGAGCCTTCATATATTTCTTGGCCAATGGAAAGTTGACACCTGGGATGAGATATTCAAGATATTTAGCTATAAATGTAAGATCCCGTCAAGATATCTTATCATAAATTATGTCATGTGGCATTGAAAAAGGACATGAGAGCCCCTTCATATCTCTATAAATAGAGGGCCTCAACCTAGAGGAAGGGGGATTTTGGAGATACAAATTTTCTTTAAGACAAGCTCTTCAAGCAATAAAACTCTCTCAAGAGTTCTCAAGCCTCCTTCATCTATGCTTGAAATCTACAAAGAACAAAGCTCTATTGGATCAAGTCTAAACGCCCCATTAGAGTTCTTCAACAACACTTTAAAGACGAATCAAAGGTACTCTTCAAGAATCAAATCACCATATCTCGCTTCGCAATACACGTCCAAATTCACGTTCTTGCAAAACACAAATCCATGTTTGATTTCTCAAATAAATCAAGTCACAATACATCAAATCCAAGTGAAGAATCAGATGATTGCCATATTCTTTTGAAAGAATATATTACATAGAGATTTTACCCATTCATATATTTAATAAAATCATATATTTGTACACGTTTGCTTGTTTAATTTCAGGTGCTTAAAATTATGTCTACAATTATTTAAGTGGCAAATAGATATTTTGCCATTTATAATGTTTTTAGGATTCTCTATAAATATAAAGCCATGCCTCTTATTTTTTAAGAGGTTGTCTGTTAGATAGAAAAACTATGTAAGTCACAAAATAAAGAATTAGCACTCCAGGCATAAGAATCTCTCTCTCTTAAATAAAGATTTAAGAGATTTCTCACTGGTGGTTCATGTGGATTACCGTTGGAGGCCAGATAATTGGACGACTTGTGATTTGTAACAACCTAACCTTTAAAGAATTATTAAAAGCCGGAGAAGATTAGATCTTCAGGTAATAAATCCCTAAACAACTCTAGATCTGTCTAACGAGATCCTAACGACTATCAAATAATTTTGTTTTATTATTTCCGTTGCGTGTATGATATTGAGAACCCAACATAACACCCACACAAACCTTATTATATAGCTCTGCTTTGTCCCGTTGCTTTTACCAATGACAACCCATCATCGCTGCCATCAACTAAGTCGTCAGCCATGATCACACAGTCAAACACCACCACCCACTATTATCTCTCTTGTCGCTAGCTCTTTCTTCCTCAACATCAACAAGACTAGCTAATCATTACGTGGCCTCTAAAATCAAAGTCGGTAGCCCTTTTCTTTCCATAGTCATGATCAACCATTATCCATAATATAGTGACAACTAACCACTTTTCCCTACATGGTCGATGTAGTAGCATCAAAAAAATTGAGAAAATTGAGAGAGAGAAAAGGAGAAAGAAATAAAGAAACTAAATCTTTTTTAGGCTAGATTTCTAGGTGCGTCTCATCACTGACACATAATAGAAGAGGAGAGGGTGGTGTATCCCAAAAAGCTTCTTAACAACGGTAACAAGTGGACTCCATGCCCCGCTAGTCTTGGCAGCGCTAGGTCCAAGCGCCGCCACTGTTTCATACTGATTTTGGCATACCAGTCTTGATTCTAGCAGTTTCTTAGTTGATTCTAGCAGCTTCTTAGTTGATCCCAATGGCCATTTTCAAACTCAAAACAAATATTTATTGTTTTTGAGTGATTTTGATGTGTTATGAATCTACTATGAATGTTTGTGTTGCAATACTTTGGTAGTGTTTGAGATTGTGTTTTTTTGCGTGAAAATATATTAAAATAATATATTTTTTAAAAAATTATTTTTAACATTAACACATCAAAATGATCAATTTTTTTTTTTTTTAAAAATCAAAATTTTTCAAAAGTATTTTTAATCCAAATAACAAACTTTTAAAGTGTTGGGTTCCACACATATGTGCGGTAACCCTAAAGTTATGATACCAATGAAGAATCTATAAATAATGTTGGAATCAATACCTCATGATCGGGCTCGAAGGATCGGGTTACAACAAGTATATTCGAAGTGTAATGATTTGATCTTATTATGAAATTGGATGTGGATTGATATTGTTTTTGAATTATAAAATTTATATATTAATATTGTTTTTTAATAATTAATTTATATGTGGATGTCAAAAATATAATATACAATTGATGTCACATTTCTAAATCACCATAATTAATTAATGTCACAATGTGACATCAATTTAATTGATGTATTTGTCTTCTATTCTTCGTAAACATGTCCTGTCAAACAAGCAAACCATGCATACAGATGAGAGAGAGGCTGTGCTTATGAATCAGATGAGAGAAAGAGAAAGCGACGATGGATTGTTGTTCGTTTATAGTTATATGAATTACTTTTTCCTGGCTCCTACTTTTGGATGCCTTCCAAGTTTCATCATCATCGCAACCTCCTTCAGCTTCTCTCTTCAAGCACTTTCCTTGGAAACTTGCTAATTTTCAACTCCAAAGCTTCTTTCTCTCTCTCAAATGGCAACCTTCATATTTTCAGCAACAAATTAATATTCTCTCAACATATTTTCAGCCTTTTCAAAACGTGGATTCAAGCTTTAAGCTACCCATCTTCTCTCTCGAGAGATTCTTTATTTTCAGCAACAAATTAATCTTCTTTCTACGTACTTTTGCAGGTAAGAGTGTAAAACAAAAACCCCAGTACTTTGCTTAATTAATAATTAAAACAAACACGAGACTAATGATAAAGAGAAAAGGTCACGGCGCCTTCAACCAACTTGTTTTATTTTTTTTTAAGGTATACAATCAACGATGAAGACTCGGTTACTTTGGAATTATCTTCCATGACATGTTTAATTATTATTTTTTTAAAATGTGATAATTATTTTATTGTGTTTGAAAATAATGATATTTAAGTAAAAAGTGTAATAAAATGAAAATGTGTTATTTCATCATATTTTTTTCAAATAGTATTATTCTGTCAAAAATTTTAAATTACTGTATTAATTTAAAAAAAATCCAAACAAAAAAACAGAAACCAATGTTCAAAGTGTTTCATTAATGCCTATTAGTTTTTTTTTTAATATACAATGATTTTAATTCCTTTTTTTTCCCGACGGTGTTTTGTTGGAATTTTAACCTCACTCTGTGTAAAATATATCTCACGTGCAAATAATCATGCTAAATACATATGTAAAATATATGAAAAATATTCTCTAACATCGAGGGAAAAAATAAGAAAATTAACTCCAAAATAATCCAGAAAGCAATACAATCACGCAAGACTCAAGTTTTATAGTGAATCTAAAGAAGAAAGAATATTGACAGTAATACATGTTACATCTTTGTATATTATAAAGTTCAATACTATATATAGTAATATTATCACCTTTAACACTGCATTTGTGACTACAGTATCTTAGAAAAAAGCTTTAATATTTTGTCATAAAATCCTTGTTTTCTTATTATTTCAATCCAAAAAAAAAAACTCTTTCTGTTAACTGGTATCCTTCTCAGTCCTGCCCATTTAAAAGAACACTTCTTCTTTTATATATATATATATATATATATATATATATATATATATATATATATATATATATATATATATACTAGTTGTCATGCCCACGCGCTGCCGCGGGTTTATGATATGTTTGTGCACTGTTATGGATTTGTAGAAAAAATAAAAAAAAAATATATATATATGGAGAAATGTTTCCAAGAAAAATTAAACTATAAAACTAAATTCTCAACTAGCTTAACATTAAAAAAATAAAATAGACAAAGATAATTTTGAAAAAAATCATAAGAAAAACAAAAGGAAAAAAAATCATGTAGGGAAACACTGCAACAATCTATAGTGTTTTGTGAGGAAATATACAATTGTAATTCTCAATCAACTCAATATTAAAAAAATAAAATCAATAAATATAACTTTAGAAAAAATCATAAAAAAACCAAAGGAAAAAAAAAACTATACAGGAAAACACTGTAGCAATTATTGCATGTATGCGGCATCGCGACGATCGTCCACCACTCAAGAAATTGGTGTCTACCTGGCAAATATGAAGAGACAAGGAATTCTTGTCTCTTATCAGTAAAATATGGACTGAGAGTCGCCACCTAGTATTCTGGTCACTAGAAACCCTAACTAGTCTCAGAGATGGGGTACGGAGACTTGTTGTGTAAAGGGAAGGTATTAGCACCCCAACTACGCCCTACCTAACATAAACTGCATTGTTTTATTGTTTGATAAAATCTAAGATTTTGGTTGCGTTTTCTAATTGTTGGTCCGTCTAAAGGGTCAAGAAAAGCCCTCCTTAATAAGGAGGTTCTTATCTTAATGAGGTAAAACTTAACCGTTTTAGTGTCCGAAAAAAATAGAATTTAATATCCAGAATACGTATCACGTGTAATGTCGTACCCCAGATACTAAAGACAAACAAAATAAATTTTTGTTGTTTTCAAAATTTTCATCAATGTTCTCTTGACTTTAATAAACTGGTTATTAAAGCCAAAATGCATGTTAAAACATTGTTTTTTGGTGTATGAAAAAATACAATATGATTTTTTAGCTTTGAGACACTTGGCCGTATGCATAAAAATATTTTTTTTCTTTTTTCAAGTTTTTTTAAGTTGATGAAAACCGGGTATTTTAATACCGGATTTGTATTTTTACGATGTAAAATACAGACCGATATTAAGCAAAAAACAGTAGAAAATACACGAAAAAATTACAATTTTTCAAAAGCATTTTTGAGAATTTTTTTTGAATTGGGCCGAACCCCTCCCAAACATTTTGGGTTGGGCCGAGTCTGCCGACCCATTTAAACAGTGGGTCTCTCAACTGTTCACATGCAACGTGAACAGTGGCGAGACCCGAAGAAAAAGAAGAAAAAGAAGAAGAAGAAGAAAGGGAAAGGGAAGAAGGCTTACTTGTGGTGACTCACGGTGCTTCTAGCGACTGTGGCAGTGGCAACGACGCTGCTAATGGTGGCTAGGGGCACAATGGCGCTCGGTGCTTCTTCTTCCTCCTCTCCCTCCTCTGTTTTTTTCTTTCCTTTTCTACTCTTCTTTTCTCTCTTCTTTGCTCTGTTTTTTTTCCTTTTTTTCTTTCGGTCTTCCTCCTCTCTTTTACTCTCTTGTGCTCCCTCTTCTGCTCTCTCTTTCTTTCTGCTCTCTCTTCCCCTGTTTTTATAGGCAAAAAACAGGGGAGAGAGAGACCGAGTGGCCACTGTGCTGCTACCCCTTCACCGCCCCTCCAACACGTGGAAAGCTTTGAGCAAGTGGGGGGGTCCTTGGTCGGCGTCATTTTGATGCTTTTCAGAAGAAGAAAGTCGGTGAAAACAGGGGGAAGAAAAATCTTCTTCTTCCCCTACTTCGCGCGTCTAGGGGAAGAAGAAGACTCACAGTGCCGTTTAAAACGGCACCGTTTGGACAAAATACTGTAGCAATGCGTAATGTTTTTTTTCAAGAAAAAAACTACAAGCTAAATGATCAACCAGCTCAATATGAAAAAATAAAATTGACAAATATGATTCTGGAAAAAAAACAAAGAAAATGAAAAAAAATCATATGGGGAAACACTGTAGAAATTAACATTATTTTAAAGAAAAAACTATAAAGCTAAATTTTCAATCAGCTCAATATTAAAAAAATAAAATTGACAAAAACAATTCTGAAAAAAACATAAAAAAGAAGACAATTTTGGGAAAAAAAAACAAAAAATAAAAACAAAAAAAATAAAGAAAAAAACATGTAGGGAAAGCTAAAGCTAAATTATCAACTAGCTCAATATTAAAAAAAAAATTCAACAAAGAGAATTTTGAAACAAAAACATTTGGAGAAATATTGTAGCAAAACAAAAACCATGTGGGGGAAATACTGTAGCAATCTACAATGTTTTTTTTATAAAAAAAAACTACAAAACTAAATCCTCAACTAGCTCAATATGAAAAAAAAAACTTGAAAAGAACCATTTTGGGAAAAATTCATAAAAAGAAAGAAAAACAATCATATAGAAAAACATTGTAACAATTCACAATGTTTTTTTTAAATAACAGAGCTAAATTCTCAACCAGTTCAATATTAGAAAAAAAATCAGCGCAAATAATTTTGAAAAAAACATACAATTTTTTTTTAAAAAAGAAGTAAATCATGGAAAAAAAAACATGTAAAAAAAATTAAAATAAAATAAAAATATTAGTACAACGAAAATAAAAGGCGTGGGGAAAGCTATGGTACTTTCCCCACGCCTTTTAGAGTATTGTTAATATTTGTGTGTCTGTCGACTTAGGTTCTTAGGCTCCGTTTGTTTGCAGGAAAATAGTTTCCTTTTGGAAAGTGGTTTCCTTGGAAAGTGAATTTCGGAAAAGTAAATTATTTTCCGATGTTTGGTAGTGTCATGGAAAGTAAGTTAAAAAATACTTTCTAGTGTTTGGTTATGTTATGAAAAATGAGCTGGAAAATAACTTATTATTGTTTTTTTTTCAAGTTTATTAAAATAATAAAGAACAAATCTTACAAAGTAAGAAGTTGAATCAAAATGGAATTGGAAAAAATATAATTTCATAAATTATCTCAAATAAAATAAATAATAATCAAAATAATAGAGATCAAATGTAACAGATAAAGAAATTAAAATAATAATAATTACAATTTCATAAATTATTTTAAATAAAATAAGTAACAATCAAAAGAATGAGAACCAAATTTGATAGATAAAAAATTTTAATTTAAAAAATGATAAGAGAAAAGTAAATAACTATCATAAAAATAAGGACTAAAGTTAATAAAAAAATCAAATTAAATTAAATTGTAAGGGTTGAATTTGAAGGAAAAAAAGATTCAAATAAAATATATAGCAATTAAAATTTTAAGGACCAAATTTGACATAATCAATAAATAATATGATATTTTTAATTTTTTCACAACTTCTGAAAAGTGTTTTACACCTAAAATAAAAGGAAAATATTTTCCTGAAAATCAAGCTAAATATTTCTTTTACAAGAAAATATTTTTTTGTTTACTAACTTTTTTAATTGTAAACAAATAAAAAAATTTTAATTTTTTTTAAAAAACTACTTTTTAAAAAACAAATATATTCACTTTTCAGAAAATAAACCCTTCCTTAAGAAACAAAGAGCCCCGTCTTTTCCCTTTCATTTCCATCGCCAACATGCGCGCACACTTCACAGTTTCGCCCGTAGTTTCCTTTCAATTCTCATTCTAGTTGTTTTCTTATTTAAACAATCATAATGGACCCACCGTGTTCTTACGACAGATTCTTGGTTTTTAGATGCTAATTATAAACAACTACTTGGAAATTCTTGCTACGTGGTCAAGACGCTTAATTAAACTCGTGGTAAAAGGGAAGACTTTAAGAAATGCGAGTAATTGTCCGTGGCAAGTCAATGCCAGTGGTCCAAAACAACAATTTACTTGGAACAAGACCTCAGATTAATCTAATGTTTGACATTTAAATAGAATTGGCCTATTGTACAGTCCGATCCTTCATTAATGTGGGATATGCGTGCACGAGTACTGTGTTAAAAACCCACCATCTTATATGCACGAATTTAAGTTGAGATGGAAGTAATTGTGTTTAGTAGAAAATGCCTTTTGCTTTTTTTTTTTTAACTTGGATATTCGGGTCAATTTAGATGTATCTCGACTAATTTTACGAGTTCTAAAATTAATAACTATATAAACTTCTAGTGGCTCTAAAAAAACTGGAACTCAAACTCGTGATTATTAAAAAACAAACTTAAAACTTAACCAATTAAGCTAGTTATTAAGATTGACATTTTGCTTTTTTCTACTCAAGAAACATGCATCAACATTAATTTCATCGCAGTCTTTCCAGATTCACGTTTTTATCTAAGCATATGCTCCAAAAATATGTTAAATCATGGTTCTTTCACGAGCCTTTTAGATTTATGACAGCTAGTTACTCTCGTAGCAAGTCTCTTTCTCCAATCTGGAAGCCTTCATAGTTTCTTTTGGATAGGTCTTGGATATTAAGTAATACCTTGGTTATTTACCTGTTTTATGTTCAGGCATATTCTTTGGAATGACAAGGCTGACTAGTTTTGGTCAGGGCCAGGGGCTGGCATTTTTGGACTCTTTAAAGTTACGGGAGCGCATTTTAAAAATACCCATAGGTGGACCAAAGCAAACTGCTATATACAGGAAGAAAAGTATTTTGTTCTTCCTATATGGGTCGCTGTTGTGCTTATGTGGAACAATTACTGGACACAAATTCTTCGGCGAACATATATAGTCATATTTAGCCA
>Ga0325410_1005890_pt1 | contig 13512 bp, 4 predicted proteins | sample PopdelMetagenome_16_FD_206182 | JGI IMG/M metagenome (GOLD analysis project Ga0325410, IMG submission 206182) | Populus deltoides microbial communities from Bellville, Georgia, United States - Xylem-PdIQD-R3 | ecosystem: Host-associated > Plants > Phyllosphere > Stem > Wood/Secondary xylem... | reverse complement strand
GGGCCAATGTGACTAATTTTCTGCTGTCCAAAATTACTAGACAAATAGATTATTAAACAAGAGAGCATTAGTTTATAATTATGTAAACATATAAGAACTTTGTAATCTAAACAAATATATAGACTTCAAATACAATCTTAGCATGTATACTTAAGCACTATCGTGTTTAAGTGCACTCCTAAACAATGTTCAAATAACCAATACTCGAGATATCTCTACAAGGACTAATCCTAAACTCTAGATTGAGAGGAACATTAAAAAGAAATATAGCTTAAAAACCAGAAAAGAAAATGCTGGAAAATCAGGTAAAAAAAAAGTTAAAATTCTTGTAGAAAATCTTTCCAAAAAATGCAGAAAAACCAACACCAAACACTCTTCTCTAGCCTCTTTATATAGAGAAATTTAGGGACCATAAGCTAATGAAAATCCCTCAATTATCAGCCTCGATTAACTTTCATAAGCCTAAATTAAACTTGAATATTTTTTTATTTAATTTGGATGTCTTTTGAGCTAAAACGTTGTTTAGATTTTGTAAAAACAGTTATAGAAAAACTAATTGTACATTCAAGGGCTATACAAAACAATAGGTCGAGCTAGAAGAAATAATTCTTCATGAACAAATACTCAAGCCTAATTTTAAATTGACAAAAAATAATTATTTGTAACTTAGAAAATTATTTTATAATAAATTTATGCTTAGGCCTAAGCCCTGCTTGAAGCTCGAGTACGAGTTTGGTTGTGTCGAGTCGTGCTTGTGTGAGTTTTAGCCCAAAGCCACTTTACTTAAAACCTCTTCCCTCTCAAAGCTTAGGTACCTTTTGGATCCAATTTTAATTTCTCAACTTTCCACTATATAAACACCAATAAAGTTTTATTTCTTTCCTATATGAAATAAGATTTTTTAAAAGGGTTTTAGGTTTTACCAAAACATGTCAACTAAAGGTTATTTGAAATCAATTTCTTATTCACCTACAATTTTTTCAAATCTTGTTAATGTTTCATAATAAAAAATTTATATTAGAGATTAGATTTCAACAAAGTTTTAGCTCTAAAAATGAGTGGACCACTTTTTTAATTTGGTCTCAAATGAGCACATTAACCATATTTTTAATAAAATATTCAACAATCCTTTACATAAATAGAAATTGTCTGGCTAATTTAAAAATGATTCGAAGATTCGTATAGAAATGTTGATTTGGTTGATCACAACATTGTGATAGGTAACTTTTGGCTTTAAACCTTTCTCAGTAAAATATTATCAGATTTACTTGCTAAATAGTGAATGTGATGTTTTGAACTATTTAATTTTTTTTATGTAAAACAAGATAATAATATTCACATGGTTCTCTACCTAGAAGTTTTTTTGTTCTCACGGTTGTGTTTATTTTAGCTCTGAAAAACTCCAAATTTCATAAATACTTTAGAGGGTTCAACCCTTTTAAAATTCTTAAAGGAACGATCACATTTCTTACTCCTATATATGATCTTTTTATTAAAAGTATTATGTTATACTTCACTTGATATATAAAGATATAAAAATCATTAAAAGCACAATTCATCCTTTGTTACGTTGCATCTAGCATTTATTTCATCATACAAATAAGCAATAAATAATAATTTTTTAGCGTTACTCAGAATGTTATATGACTTAGTTTTCAATTTAAATCTAGATCTTAGAACCTCCAATCAATTAGATATGGTTACCATTATTACACTCTTTTATTTTTAAAGGCTTTAAGCCCATTCCTCTTAATGAATTATACACAAACTCTCTTAATAAACCTTTTGTTGATGAATTTACAATATTTTCCTTTGACTTTACATAGTCAATGAAAATAATTTTATTTGAGTACAAATGTTTAATTAATGATATTATGTTCATGGTGTATATATCTATACTTACCATTATACATATTACTTTGTGCCCTTTCAAATTATAGACTGAATGTTGTAATGGACACAAATTGTTAGCACTAGTTTTGGCTAGCATGGAATATCCTATAAGAAAATTCAAAGTCACTTGACTTCTTCTCCACTTTAACGAGAGCAATAAACTTTGATTTCATTGTGGATCTTACGATACATATTTGCATAGATGATTTTCATGATGCAACTGCTCCACCAAGTATGAAAAATTAATATCCATTAGTGGATTTTGAATCCTTAGTATCGGATATCCAATTTGCATCACTATACCTTTCAAGTATCGTCGAGTAACTACTATAGTGTAGCCTATAGTTTAAGGTGTACCTCATATACTTGGGTACTCTTTTTATTGCTTTTCAGTGATCCATACTAGAATTACTAGGAAACCTACTCAGTTTTCTAACTAGGTAAGCAATATTAAGTCTTGTGCAGTTTATGACATATGTCAGTTTACTCTAGTGAACGAAGCTTTTTAAAGAGATGAACCGTGAATTCACCTTCTCTTTAAGCTCGAATGATGAAATTGAAAAAAAAAAACCCAATAAAAAAGGTCAGAAAAATACGACCTAAGTCAATCTAGGTTATGAAGCCAGGATAATCTTATCGAAAAACATTAAGATAAATTATGCAGCTCAATTCCCGATAAAAATGTTGAACAATAAAATTGAAAAAAAAATCAATTAAAAAAGGCCAAAAAAACCGAGTCAACTCAGGTTAACTTGTTAATAAACAAAAGTTTAACTCCCTTTGAAAAACATCATTCTTTAAGACCTTTTACATTGTTCCAATGAACAGTGTAATGATGATTTTGTCCCTCCACAAAAAAATCAACACTAGCTTCTAGGAGCATTTAAGTCTTTTCACAAGACCCATTAGTCATTACCAAATTGACTAGGTTCAAATCATTTTTTTTTATTTTAATTGCATAGTAAAACAATCAAAATACAATCGAAAGGAAAAACATTTTAAAACTGGTGTCAATGGACATTTTTATGTTTGCAAAATAATTTTTTCGTTATTATAATGTCAGTAAAGGAGCAATTTGGTATCTTACCACATAAAAAATAATAAAAAATTAAAAAGCACGATGAAACGATCAAAATGATTGTAAAAACAAAAGTTTTTAAAACTTGCATCTGAAGCTTTTTTAGTCTTTTTGCAATAGTTTTTTTTTTTAATTATCAATTCAACTTATGGGCAATTTGGTATGTGATAAAATATAAAAATTAATTAAAGAAATAAAAAGGTATGACGCGTGTGGCGGACTCTCAGGCGCGTGGTAGGCACCTTAGCTTTATAATTGTTATTCGCTTTTCCCTTATCATTTTTTTATTGAAATTTTTTATCTATCAAATTTGGTCCTCATTCTTTTGATTGCTACTTTTTTTTTTTGAAATAATTTATGAAATGTTAATTATTATTATTTTAATTTCTTCATCTTTCATTTTTTTTTGTTTTTTAGATTTGATTTCTATTATTTGATTATTATTTATTTTATTTGAGATAATTTATGAAATTATATTTTTTTCCAATTTCATTCTCATTTAAATTTTTAATTTGTAAGATTTGTTACTCATTATTTTCATAAACTTAAGAAAAATAAAACATTAATAAGCTATTTTCCAACTCATTTTCCATGACATAACCAAACACTAGAAAATATTTTCCGACTTATTTTCCATTATATTACCAAACATCAGAAAATAATTTATTTTTTTAAAATTTACTTTATAAAAAGAAACTATTTTCCAGGAAAGAAACCGGCCTTAAATAAAATAATGGTTATCAATACATGGACAGCCAAGACCATCCCACGTGGAACATATCCCATTCCTTTTTTGTCTTGTTCATATATCATGGATGTAAACCTAAAACATATGCCGACACGTATTTGATTAAAAAACAAATAATGAGGAAGAATTTTTAAAGAGGCTATTTAGACATAACTAGGTGGAACATATATCCTGTTGAGCAAATAATTAAGAACTAAAATATATAACAGTTCACGCAATAATTTAATAAATGAAGTGTTGATCAACGTCATTATAGTTTAATTTACTATTTGTTTTTTTGTTCTTGTTCTTGTGATGAGTTTATTCCTAGTCAGCAGCACCATCCCGGCCCTCCTCCTCCATGCAAGAGAAAAAAAAAAAGAGAACAATGAGCTGTTAACGATACAAGACAAGGTAGAAGGTTTGCTAAATTCCCAAAAAATGATTCATATCCTTCTCCTTCATAATCAAAACTCCCACTACTAAAAAAATATAGTAATTAGCAATGGACTATTCCGTTGCAAATAATACTAAAATCCGTTGCTAACATAATTTAGCAACGAAATACAATTAGCAATGGATAATCCGATGCTAACAACCAACAACGGATTTTCTGTTGCAATTTTAGCAACGGATTTTAGCAACGGAAATTCCGTTGCTAATTTTGGGAATCAGCAACGGATAATTCGTTGCTGAGTATATTATTTTTATTAAATTAATTTTTATTTATTTATTAAAATGACTTTTAATTTGTTTAATTAATTATTTATGGATATTTTAAAAGTTGTAGAATATATAGAACCAACATATATTAATATTAAAAATAATTGTATAACTAATAAAAAATGAAATAAAAATAATATTCATATTATAAAAATTTAGTCAAACTTGCATTAATACAATTAAGTCGAAATACAATTAAAAAAAACAACAAAAGATACAATCATGGTGCTGGTTGCGAAGACAAACCATTATATTATGGATCGACACAAGATTGATCAGGATATAGTGATCGAGGTGTAGGTCGATAAAGTGGTTGAGATATGGGACCCATAGATGTCATTATCTGGGGAGCCATAGGTGAAGGCATACCTTGGCCAATATTTGATGTCCCACCATGGTATCCAAGATTGTTCATAAGATATTCTTGCATGGAATCCATCTGCCGTTTCATTTCAAGAATAAAATCATCTTTTTTCTTTATCTCCTCTTCTTTATCATTTATCTCCTGTTGCAATGCTCGATATGATGAACTGAGATATGATGACTCCACCAAATAATCAAAATGAGATTTGGGCCTCTAAATGCCTTCATGGTTTTGAAACTAAATAAAGAAGACCGAGGCTTATTCTTATTCTTCTTAAGAGAAAAATTACCAAAAACATGAACTTCAGGAAGCAATATGTAAAAGCAGAAATAAAAAGGACAGTACTATGTCCAGAAAAGTTAATTGAATATAATCCCAGCATCATGTTCACATAAACCTCCAAAACTAGGTTCTACAAGGAAAATAAATTTAAATATACATAATCTTATCCCAATGAAAAGCAGAGTTCCAATTAATTGAAAAGATTACAATAGGCATGCCCAGCAGACAAATTAAGCATAATCTAATTAAGCAACCATAAAAAAATGGAGCAAATTAGACTTACCTAAGCCCCAATAATCAATGGCCCAAGATGGAGATTTTCTTGTTGCAACCCAATCAGACTTAGCCAACTCTATTGATTTATATTGTGATCCAATAAGCCATTCATATTGCTGGAAAAATTAAAAACATAAATAGTATGGTAAACCCATCCAGCTATATCAATTGCTAGTCTTTAAAACAAATCTAAGTTAAACTATGAAAAACAGAAAGAATATCCAAGTTAAAGTACTGTTTAGTTTTTATATTTTCATGGCAATTGTCTTCTCATAACAATTTTTTTTCTTCTAAGATCTAACCTAAAAATTTTCAATCTTGAATAAGATTACAAAGTTATTTTGAAATTTCAAAATAACTAACATTTAATTTATAACAAGGAACCATGAACAGACCTCACCCACTTAGCAACACTATGAAAGATACGAGAATAAATTTCATCTCAGCATATATGGTTTAGTATTGTTAAAGACCACATCATTTTTTGCTAACCAAATAGACCCCAAATTAGCATCTCACCACACTGTAAGACCTCCACTCCTGAAAGAGCACATCAATAAAGCATAGAACTACCCAAGAAACACCCACCAGCACATAATGTTAGAATTTTTTTTTTAAAAAAAAACATGGTTAAAAGAACATATTTTAGAACATATTTGAAGTGAGTTTCATATGAAAATTAATTTTCAACATAAATCCTTTAATATGAAATATTATATCTTATGGTTTTCAAAAACATAATGACTAACTTATAAAATCATAGAAAATGCATAGACTAAATTATAATTTACTCTAATTATTATCTATTAAAACCTATAACTTAATTGGAATCTATATGGTTAGGACATAATTTTTCTACAAAACCGAGCCTTTGCATAAAATGAAATTCCAATGAGATGCTTTTAGTTCAAAGAGCAGAACAACAAGGTACAAAAAGCATAGCATAAATAACTTAGCTATAAATAAACCTAGCTAACCAAAAGTCAGATCAATAGAAAATCAGTACATGACCAGGAATTAACAGCAAGGAACTACTGACTTCCCAACAACAATCAAAATAAATTTGTAGTTAATTGATATATTATTTAGTCATCTCTAGGTTTCATTTTGATCTCATAATTTCCATCTAAAAAGAAACTTAATATCAGATTTAATGAAAGAAAATCATTCAATTAATTTTTTTATACACATACTAGAATTGAATAAGGAAAGGAAAAAAACAGTCCTATGCCATGAAAAGTTAATTGAATATAACAAATATACAAACTGGAATTGAATAAGGAAATAAAAAAAAAAAACAGTCCTATGCCCTGAAAATTTAAATATGCATATTTAAATTTTGATACAAGAGAATCAATACACACCACTTAATCCCGTCTTTGGTAGCTATTGCAATATCTGAATTTTGTTTGCTGAAAACAGGAACTCCATCAACCCTCCTGCTCCCATAGCTATGTGGAATAGTCTTGAGAAGTTGGTGTGCTGCCTTGACCTATGATAGCATAAATCAGATAAACAGAATTATGAATCTATCACAATAAATACAACTTTGTGAATACAATGTGGTCTGAACAAATGGTACCTGCTTTTTAATTTGGAACAAATTGAAATAGTTGAGGTTTCTCCTACATAACACAACAAAATAAAAGGTGGATTATTTCAGAAAATGATATGATATTAGAAATATGAATAGGATTGCAAAATTTGAATTTTGTCAAGGAAAATAAGTGCGTACAAGTTCTGCAACTAAAACTAATAATTGCATATTTTGAAAAAATATCTACACGAATCAGCAACCACCACATCCTAGTAAGTTGGATTGGCTGTGACTAAAAAGCAGCATTAAAACTTTGCAAGCATGCTCAATCAAATCACAGCAAGAAAAAAAGAAACACTTGGACTGCTACAAAAGAAGAAAATGCATCACAGGTTAACTAGTTGCTAGACTCTCTAGATTTTAACAGCATCCATACGCTGCTGTAACACTTAAAAATTATAGAAGTAGAGCATTACAAGGTAAAAAGTTGAAACAACAGGGTAGCAAGTTATAACAGCATAAAACATCTCAGTGAAAGTGAAGAAATTGAACTGATGCATAATTTCCATCGATCACTCTCTTCCAGACACATGAATTACCAGTATTAGTCCAGTAGCCTAAAGTCATTCAATTTATGAACTGTAACTCTAAAAATTAAATTGGGGGTTTTGATAAATTTTTAATTAAACATGCATAATTAGGTTATAGATCATGGTAAAAACATTTCATAAACCCTTATATTATGAATTAATAGCCTAAAACCAATATTCAAAGTATCGAAAAAAAATGTTACATGTGTTCTTGAGTTACAGGTGACCGAGATGGATCTACAGGACAGAAAAAAACCTGAGATTGGGAAAGTTAGGTGAAAATTTTTTAGTGTAAGTTAAATTGCAACAAAAAAAAACAAAAACCCTAAATTAATTACCTGAACTATTGAAGAAAAGCGTGAAAAACCCAACCCATTTACAAGGAGAAGGGGTAAATCAACATGTTCTATGGTGATAATGATGAGTCTGGTTCGATGTTGCCATGGGTCTGTGTTTTTGGTGGTTTACAAAGAAAGATTGAGACTGTTCAGATGAAAGAGAAAAAGATGAAGAAAAAAAATTAGGGGTGCTGAAGATGTGAAGAAGATGAAATATTTGGGATAAAGGAAAATCAAATCGATGAAGAGAGGGTGATTTTTCTACAGTTATGGATCGATGTTATTAGGGGCGAAGGAGACTGGAAGAGTGGAAGATCATTAATTTTCATCTGTTGGTTTTGTTAATTGGTCTCTGTTTGCATTTCGATGTGGGGGGCAGTACTGGTGTACATTTACCAAAGCCAGCGAAAAATAAACAGTTGAGATTTTATCCTAGTAAGTGTAATTAATGATGTTCATAATTTTGGTTTTATATTAAAATTTAAATAATTATTTTTTTAATTAGCAATGGAAAATCCGTTGCTAAATTCAACGTAAAGTTTGCAACAGATTTTCCGTTGCTAATATTAAAAAAATAATATATATGTAAATCTATTACTAAATTTAGCAATGGATAATTCCGTTGCTAAGTTCAGATGCTAATAGCTCCTATTTTTAGTAGTGTCAAGCCGATCCCTTCTCTAGATTTCCCATTGGAGACCTTTTGAAACAGTTTGTCTCCCTTTAGGCTAGCGAAGAGACAGCTGAAGACATGCTTTGACTCGAGGTTTGAGAGCATATCCATTACTGATACTAACGAGGACTAGCTAACTTAGCATGCTTTCTTTTGTTAATTAATTCTTAATGGTGGATGAAATATCATTCTTCTAGTGCAATAATATGTAGTTAGTTATTGACTAAGTAATACTATTTTATATTAATGGAGGTGGGTGGGGAAGGTGATTCGACTTTTTATTAAAAAGCAGAAGCATCGATTCAAAGTGGATATCCATTGGCTTCCACCATCAAGCTTCAAAAAACGACCCTCCCTCCTCCAATATGCTTCAGTGATAGGCTGATAGGACGAAGGGAAGATCATTTGGGAGATATTGCTTTGATTTTGCCCAAGTAAACGAATTAATAGTCATGTTTGACATTCTCCTGAACCTCCATTGGTAATGTCTTTTCAGCTTTGATAATTAAGTTCATAGCTAGTGGATCAGAGCATCTTCGTCTGTGTAATACTTTTGAGAGTTGATGCGTCTTTTCAAGCATGCGACAAGATTATGATCCATTGAATCTTTGCTTAGATTCCAATCTTTCGTAATTGCTATAAATTTGTATGGATCAAGATGTCTCCATGCTGCTGATTGAAAGTGGATACACCACCGCAAAAGGTTTTACCAGCAGAGAAGTTGTTTCAACGCGAGTGTTTCTCTTTTTATTTTTTTACTGGTTTTTTTTTTTTTTAAACAGCTACCACTCATAAACGTAGCATAGAGGTTGATGATTGATCTTTCGGTGTTGAAAAAAAAAAAAAAAAAACAAAAGAGCTAATGATTTCTTACGTTTCTAGTTTTTACTACCAAGACGTTGATAGTCGGGCTTTGAGTTAATTATATATAAGTTAATTAACGAAATTACAATTAAATAATGATATTTTCACTCTATCTTAGACTTAATTATTTTTTTAAAAGAAAATTACTAACTTAATTATCAGAAAATTTTTAAATTTATCAGGAAATTTTTTTTACAGGAATGAGGCACCAACCTCCGGTCATCTTAGCAAAAAAAAAAAAAAAAAAAACATTGGCTCAAGGTATTTGAATTTTTTAGTATATAGTACCCCATGTTTTCTACGTGTTGATGAGTTAGCCACTCTGTCTTTTTCCTTGTTAACGAAGGTATGAGCTGTATATAACAGTTTTTTATTTTAAAATGCTTTTCTATGTGTGTTTACCTCAATCTAACAAAAAAATAATAATAATAATTATAATCCTTGTTTAGTTTTTATAACTAACATGGTTGATTGTAATTAGAATATTGGGATTTTATTTCCTTTTTAACTCAATTTAACACGGAAAAAAGAATGATAAATACTAATAAATTTATTTAGTTAAATATTTAAAAGATTTTTTTTCAAATAAAATTTTTTTCTAACACGAATACCTTGGTGAAGACAAAGCAATACATTAGTGAATGACATTAGGTATGACAATATATAATTGCATTAATTATTAGAAGAATTTCTTAATTACATAACATATTTTAATTTTGCTGCCAGGATTACTTGTTAATTATTATTATTAATTTGGGTGTTTGAATTAACTTATATGTATCTCGATTAATTCCATAAACTTTAAATTTAATGATTATATAAATATTCAGTGATCCTCGTATTAATTAACAATAATAGAACTCCAACATAAAATTATTAAAAAAAAATTTTAATCCTAAATTTTTATTATTGTACACCTATTAGGTAGTTTATTATATAATTTGACACACGATGACTTGTTTAATCAGGGGCATGTTGTCTAGTCATCACAGAGCAGCATGCACCGACATCAGTCATGTGCATGGGGAGGAATGTTTTTCAGCTTTTTACCTTCTTTATTATTTCTCTGGTTTTTAAAATATATGCTAAGATATTGATGTACAGTACTGTCAAGACATGTGACCTGTTCTTGATTCCCATTATAAAATAAAAAAATAAAAAAATTTATGCTACTTTTTATTATTATTATTATTAACGTGAAAATCCGGGTCAGCTTGCACGTATATCGACTAATTTCACGGGTCCTGAAGTTAACAACCATATAAGTCTCTAGTGGTCATTATATTAGCAACTACAAGACTCGAACCTGAGATCATAGAGGAAACAAATCTTTTAATCCCAAACTCTTATCACTGAACCACCTATATATATATATATAATTAAAAATGTTTTAAGTTTTTTTCTAAAAATAAAAAAGGTACAGAAAACATCCCGAAGAAGAAGAAGAAGAAGATTACTAAGGTAACGTTTGGGAACGCGGCCGTGGCTGCGTTCCCAAAAAATTTGAATTTTTTTTTTTGCTAAAATTTAATATGGTTTATACGTTTTGGATCGTTTTGATGTGCTGATGTCAAAAATGATTTTTAAAAAATAAAAAAACATTATTGGCATGTATTTTGGCACGAAAAGTTATTTGAAAAGTACCCGCAACCACACTGCCAAACACGCTCTAAGTGTACATCACTCATAAGTCATAGAGAAAACAGTAAATTCTCTCATTTTCTCTCTTATAATATTTTTTCTTCTTTATATTAATGACCTGTAGTTCATAGTTTTTCATCGACAACAACGTTTGTTCTTGTTTTTTATTTTTGTCTTTTAGATTGTCAATTCTATTTTATTCAAGCTAGAATGGCAGATATGCTTCATACCATTTAAAAAAAAAAACAAATTTCATCTTATTTAAAATCTCAAAATCATTCCATATTTTTTATTTAAATTTTAATCAAGATATTCCGAGTTTATTTCGTCTGTTTTGTTTGCCTTGCCTTAGCTTCTGCAACTGAGTTTCAAGTTGCTCTGCCGTCCAATTCCTGCACCAAACAAACTTCAGTGAGTGAAAATTAATTTGTAGCTAAATAGACTTTAAAGTGCATTAGATAAATAAATAACAGAACTTCATGTATTATTATATTTTTAAATATAAATGTTGTTTTTGTATCTATAATATCTAATCTATTGAACTTTTATTCTAACTAGTTGCACGGTGGGAGTAATTTGACAATTCAAGTTCTTAGTCGATATTATAGTGCAACTAGGTGTGAGAGAAATTAATTAAGAGTATATTTAAATTCATCTATTCTAAAAGGCGAAATAAACTAGAGCATAAGAGACTAAGTGATGATTTGATCTTTGTTTGTTATAATATTAGGATTCAACAAAGATAAAATATTAACATTATTATATTAATAATAATATTAAAAATTATTATTACAATTTTCATGCATTAACAATAGTATTATTTTTTTTTAAATTAAATTTATCACTGATATATATGATTTATATTCATTTTGTTTTTTTTTTTTGTACTTTGTAGGAATTTTAGCAAAATAAAAGATGCTTTAAATTTCATCAGCCTTGATAACATAGATTTATTGCATGAGTGAATTTGTGAAGAACCTATCCTTCTTGATGGAGAATATTTAAATTAAAAAACTATTAAAACACCTTTGTTTACTTTGATTTTAAAGGATCAATAGATCCATTTTGATGGTGAGGATTAACTAATTAATAGAAATGACCATCTATAATAATGTCTAGTTGATGACTTTCCCTACATACTATCAGAAGACCAAGATCCTTATTTTTATGTTAATAATGGAGGTAATGTTTGATTTATACTTATTTTGTATTAAAACATTTTACTTTCTCAATATTTTTGTATTTTTTTTGGTGTTGGATTACTTGAAGTTATAGTTCTCTTTAGTCTTGACTCTTGACTATTTAAGAATGTTTTGAATTTTAAAATTATACTTAGATGCTTGACATTGTGTTTGTATTGCATAATTTGAAGTTAATTTATCTTTAGATTTGAATTGAAATTATGTCTATTGAATTAATATTTATTTATACAATACAGGACCTTGGAATGGAACAACAAAATGCTTCGAAACTAAAATTTATTGTTCCAATAAAAAAAATAAAATGTCACTTAGAACGAATTTCACAACCTTGGTTTTTGGAATGCTATACTATGTCATTAAAATACAATTCTTTTACCATTATAACACAATTTAAAAAAATAACACAAGTTGAAAAGGTATTTGGAAAAGAAAGAATGGGTCGTTAAGGACACATCGATGCTTTATTTTTTACACAAACTCAATATCATTAAAAAGATCTCGACGAGACAATTCTAACTATACCTTGGAAGACCACCAAATTAACCCTAAACAAAACCTTTAAACTACGTTAACCCTACATTAACCACATATAAAATCTCTAACCAATTACATCCTTGTTTGATGGTCTTTCAAGATATGGTTAAAATTGTCTCGTTGAGATTTTTCTAACGATACTGAGTGTGTTGAAAATAGAGTCCCATTGTGTTTTTGGTGACATATTCCTTCTTTCTCTTCTTTCTCTTCTCCCATTTCTCTTTACATTAGCTTATCTTTTCTCTTTTTCTTGGCTATTAGATCTTGAATCTCATCTCTACCATTGAATCTTTATAAAATTTTGGATTGATTTTTATACGATGCATTTTAGCTTCTGACTAAACAACTGTTATTACCCATAGTGGTTAACCAATATTTAGAAACACGGTTATATTCAAATTGTGTTATTTTTCAAAAAAATTTTAATCCATATTACGTTTTAAAACTTTTACTAAGCTGTGTTAATTATTTTCTTAAAAAAGTTCTTAAAATCCATTTTATTCTCTTAATATTTTCTTGAATTGACTTCAATTGAAGATGAAGATGCAGGTCAATTCCATTTTTTTTTTCAAACAATGATGTGATCTATCTTGGACACGAAAAGAAAATCTCTAACAATAGAGAGGAGAGAGAGGAGAGTCCAAGAAACCCTAGCAGCTAGCAATCGTCTTTCCTCAAACCGCTTAAATATATTTCCATTTAATTAAGAAATAACAAGATACTTATCACTTCAATCCCCAAAAAAAGATACTTGTTGCTTCTCGTCACATCAATTTTAACATCACCCAGA
>Ga0325410_1005888_pt1 | contig 13514 bp, 11 predicted proteins | sample PopdelMetagenome_16_FD_206182 | JGI IMG/M metagenome (GOLD analysis project Ga0325410, IMG submission 206182) | Populus deltoides microbial communities from Bellville, Georgia, United States - Xylem-PdIQD-R3 | ecosystem: Host-associated > Plants > Phyllosphere > Stem > Wood/Secondary xylem... | reverse complement strand
GCCGTATGTAGATCTTGATAGCGAAACCTGTGTGGACAATCCAATTCCCAGTCTTCAAGAGCCTCAGACTGAGGCCACTTTTTGAGCACAGCATGAAAGAACAGTATTGCAAACAGAATAGTGGTCACACCGCATAAATTAAGAAGCGATAATAGCAATCACTGAGGGTCGGAAAGAGGATGAACTTTCCTCAAATATTGGTGCGCTGGGAAGTAGAGAAAGATCGAGCAGAGGGGCTGCTCCTTCAGTGGAAAAACTCCATCCCAGTATGTAATGAGAGCTTGTCTTTTTACCAGTAGAGGAAGAGAAACCAGCATACATGCTATCCTTAACAACTGTGCTTAGATCTACGGGAAAAGAATTAATGAGTGGTTGAATCGGTTTGTCTAGCCCCATGGGACCTATTGTTACATTAACAATTTTAGCCACGCCATCATATTCTATCCAGGCTTGAATAGGTTTACCACTCTCCAACATCAATTCTTCAAACCGGTTTGCGTTGTCACCCTCTATATAGGAAGCTGCCATCGATGAGTCCGAACGCATGCTGTTAATGTTGACTCCGACATGATTTCCTTCAGTGTCTGAATTCTCGTTGAACCCATTAACGGTGTCAAATTCAACAGCGAAAATATGGTTCGAGCTATTACCATTATTTGAAGAGTTGAAAAGACCAAGGAAATGCCCCGCGGCAGCCCCGGGAAGCTGGCTGGAGGGAGCTAGGGCGAAAGCAAGGCCATAGCCTCCTTTTCCTTTTGGAGAGACTATCTGAAAGACAAAGGTTGTGCTGAAAGATGAAGCATTTGGAGATGAATTTGAACTTGTGTCAAGCATCTGTATTGGTTTGGAATAAAATGCATGCCCTACAGCATTTTGTGTTTTGTTGGTGAGCCTTAGTGAACCATTAAGCTTGATAATAGAAGCTCCATCAATTGAAAGGTTTTTTTCACTTTCATTGAATCCATTGAAGATGAACTCTACACTTTGAGCCTCAACAATCATAGAAAAGAACAAGAACAACACAAACAAACAACTCGTGGAGGCCATGGAATCTTGATAGTTAAGATCAACTTAGCAACTGGGAAACTAACTTTTGAGACAAGAATAGTGTTTAAACAAGAAGATGGAGCACGTGAGAACCCCTCAAGATGACTGGGAAGATATAAAGACTTGAAATTGGCCTATCTCAAGAACATGTGGTGTAAGCAGGCAAAGAATAAATGAAATATCAAAGTTGCCTAAACAAATTAAAAGGATATTGGAATGCATGAACAGTACACCCAAAGAAGATTATTCGTGGCATTTTTGGCTGGCTGGAAAGACTTGAAAATTCTCATGTCGTCAACCTCGAGAGCCGGCGATGGAGTGTAGTAAATTCAAAGTGATTTTGACACTTGTGAATAAGCAAAAACCTTTCAAGCAAGATTGACAACAAGAACCACACGTAAGATTGCCCAACAAGCAACTTTATTCTCTAACTCTTCCTTCTTCCTAAAAGTAAAATCATTGATTCTACTGTTTCTAGAACTACAATATTAGGGTTCCATTAAATTGCATAAAGTCTTGTAGGGAATAAATGAAGGGAGGAGGGTATGTTCCTGTTAGCACATTTGACCGCTATTGCAAATATTTTTGTCCTGTGCAATCAATGATTCCAATCTCTTTCCAATTCAATTGATAGTTTAGTTATCAGGAATCACATGCATCTCTTTCATACGCGTGATCGAGTTGATGGGATATTAATTGCTAGCTTGCACAACCCTATTCCCATCTTGGTTTCAAGAGGTTTTTGAAAATTACTTTTCAAAATTACGATACATTGTAATACTTTTGACATGATATTAATTCATTTTCAACGGTTTTGATGTTCGAATATTAAAAATTAAAAATATAATACACCGTAATCTCAAACATTTTAACAGTCTCTAATCTCTAAAAGCTAGAATTAAATGAATAAAAAAAACTTTAAAAACCACAATTTACTTTTTTAAGTATAAGGAAAGGACGACACCACTTCCTATACTAAAAAAATCAAACTTAATAACACAAAGATTAGTATTTTTAGTGATTGAAATGCAGCCATCCAATAATATTTCCCGTCTCAATATTTTTTGAAGATTTTCTCTTTTATCTTTTAACATATAGGGATTAGAATGTAAAAAAATAAAATTTGAGATCAAAATATAAAATGTTAAAACAACATGGGCCAATTAATAGATAAACTAAGATTTTAGGGTGCAAATTGAAGTTTTCCTTACTAAAATCTGAATGGAGTAATTTCTATTTGTTTTGTTTAATCTCTTAATAACAAATTAATCTCCAAACAATTAATCATCTCTGAATAAAGTCCCAAGTTTTTGCATTTGGAACCTGAAAATATCCAGGTTTCTCGATTATATCCCTTCAATCATATCTCGTTAACGAATTCTATCAACATATATGTTTTATGCAATAAAATAAGACTCTTGATCACTTTGACATTATTTTTCTTAAAGCTTTAGATATAAGGCTATAATTGAGAATATTGCATACTTTAAGAACTCAATTGATAAAAATTACTACTTGAGGGCTCAATGATATAGGATTGTAATTGAAGGACTAAATAGTTGTTTTCCCAATATTTCTAACAAAAAGACAGCTGTGACATATTTTTCCATTTTGTCAAAAATAACTTCTTCCTGTGTCCAAATGCGTAGAATTCCTCTATGTGAATTATTTTATTTCAAGAATTTAAATTTTTAGATAAAATTTTAAAATATAATTTATATTATTTCATAACATATTATCTTAAATGAAAGTTTTTTTAACTTGAAATTTACATAAATTTATATTATTTTATGCTTAATATTTATCAAATAAATAGAGATCGTGAGATTTAAATTTTTGACTACTTGAAAAAGCTCTGATACTATATAAAATAATTATTTTACTGAAAGACTTAAACTTTGAAATAAATTCTCATAAATTATTTATATTATTTTTTAATAGAAATTATAGCATGTAGGGAAATTTTACACGATCAAAGACACAAACAGACTGATTGATATCTACATTTATGTTCTATCAATAGAAAATGTCGATGACTGGAGTAACGAGTTTCAATGGGTTAAAGCAAATATATATATATATAACTTTTAGCAATTGTGTTAAGATTGGTTTTGATGCTCCTTAATTCATGCTGTATGGAAGGAAAGGAACGGTAGACTTGCTGAGGATATTTTGAGATGGATTGTATAAGAGTTTTTATTTTAGTTGACTAGTTTTTTGATCCGTTTTGTTTGCGGGGAGCCCTTTCCCTGTTGTTTTTGTGTGCTGTATTGGGCTCTGCCATTTTAGTTTTCTTCGATACATGCAAGATTAATTTCTTTCATAAGAAAAAAATAAAAAATAAAAAGAAGACATGATAGCCATGATCACGAGAAATTTCAATCGTAGTTTTAAAATCCGGTCTAGTTCGGTCTGGGAGGTCGACTTAGAACCCGACCAACTCGGGGCTGGAATTGGGTAGAGTTGAAGAAAAAATAGAAAAAAAAAAAACCTGGTGAGATCCGGCAAGACCCGGTCAAAAATTCGATTGCAACTCGTTAATTTTTGTTTTTTACTAAAACGATATCATTTTGATTTTAAAAAAAAATTAACCCAGATAATCCGGTTAAAATCTAGTAACCTGATTAAAACTCGATGACCTGATTAAAATCTAGAATCCAAACCTTACTAATAGTCCTATTCGTATTATATTGCCAAGTAATTATAATTCCTTTATGTGTTTTTTAATTTCAATTAGTAACAAGTAAATAAAAGTTACTAATATAAAAACTAATAAAAAGAAAAATAAATAAATAAATAAGGGATATGGTGATAATTAAAATCATGATTAGTGAAAAGTAGTGTATAACATTTTGACTAATCTGGAAACTGTAGCTCTGCTAATTAATCATGATCAGTGATATCATAATTAAGTTGATATTCTTTAATTTGATATATTTAAAAGGTAAATAAATAAGTGACTGCTTGGATGCTAGACAGAAACTTCCTCTTCCCTGTTCAATAATCTTATCATCGTCCGCGTCATTATAAAGTCGGCGGCCTTAGCGTTGACCTTCACGGAGCGACTTTTCAACTTTTGATAGCCCAGGAACGCGTAGAAGCGACAAAGAGGGCTGCATTTACACTGCTACGCCAGGCCCATGACACAGACGCACACTAAAATTTCAATAAAAATTTGAGTTTTTATTTTAAAAAATTATTTTTAGATATTTTTAAATTGTTTTAATATACTGATATAAAAAATAATTTTAAAAAATAATAAAAAATATTATTTTAATATATTTTTGAGTAAATTGTTTTTAAAAAAACAATCACTACTACATTTCTAAACACACCTCATTATTTTTGTTTTTTTTTTTAAAGCGAGCATGAATCTTTCGTTCCTATATAGGTTATGGCATGTCATGCGATGAATCCATAAAAAATAATTTATAGTGATGGGTTATAAGGGCATTAGAGCTAAGAAAGTCTATCAAAATAATAAATTATATATATTACATTGATATTCACAAATTAATCAAATGAATAATGAGTGAAAAAAGCTACTTAAAATGAAAAATTTGAAAAGAAACTAAAGTACATCATGACTTCCCGGCAGAGAACTTGATCAATTGAGTTCCTCTAAATTCCAAGACCATCTCATTGTAATTCTTTCCTTCAATCCTCACTGCACATGGGGCCTCTCCTTCTCTCACCATTTCTTTTGCTTCCAATAAACTCTCATTGCTTAGTCGCAACCCTTCAAGCCTAAATCCTGTCTTAAAATCACAACATTGTTCTATTTCCTCCCACTCTTGTATCCAAGCCCTAGAAGAGGCATAAGGTGCAATAAAGAGGCACTCCATAACTATTCTTGCCTCTATAAAGCAACTAGGGAACTTCCATTCGATTGATTCCAACAAGGCTTGATAATGTTCCATACAATTTTCAAAGAAAAATCCAAAACCAGGGCAGTCTTTGAATAATTCCCATGCTCCTCCATCACCAAATGTTAATAAACCTCCATTACTAGGATTGCTATAGACAGAAATACTGGCTAATATTTCCTTTGCCGTCTTAACGAAGTCCAATACATGCCTTCTACTCCTCTTTCTCCCCATTTGGGAAAGAGCCCACATACAATTGAAGGCTAGCCATTCTCTCCTTTCTCCACATTTTCTCTTTCCCTTTATCTTTTCCTCGTCAAATCTCGTAGCTCCACCTCTTCCACTTCCAATATTAAACCAAAGAGGTTTGCACAATCATGTAGCCTCCTTTTTGTCTCCTCGAACTTTCTCCATGAAGGTATATGATGGCCAGAACCCTCGTCTTTCCACTTGATTGCTGTGATTTTTAGGGTCGTATAGTGTGGAATATGACCATAGTATTGTTGTGCTTGTAGCTCCTTTTGTTTTCGACCAAGAGCCATGATCATTGAAGACCACTGCATCCCTTCTCCCATATTAAAGTTTATTATATGTAGAAACTCAGCATCACGAGGCTTGGCCTCAAGAATGACCGAGTTAGCTGTGAAATGAGAAATCATCCCATCGTGGAAAATCTTATAGAATGCCTCCAAAGCCCTATCAAAGTTCTTAGCAGATTCTTGTATAAGATAATCTGTTTTCTTGTCTAAGGGTTTAAATGAGTAATACAAAAGGTGCTCCTCTATCTTCCCCGTTGGACCAATTTTCTTACTAATCCTTCTCGTGATCACTTCTGCAAGTTCTGCCTCTTTGTTCTCCATAGCTTCTTTGTAAGCATTGACTATATAATGTGCACTAAGTTGATTATCAATCTCCATGTCTCCTGTTGGCAAGGTTAGCGGTTGCTGGATCAAAGAAGCATCCATGGTTGATATTGATATTGCACCAGCACTCCAAATAGTGGATGGTCTAGGGCTGCATTTTTCGGTCACCTTTCCTTCACTAGAATATGGTTGAAAAGAACAACTTTCCTCGAGCCCCTTTGACAAGTATCCATTTTGGTCCGTTCAAATGAGCTCAAACTCCTCAAAATCAAGCGGTGAATATTCATTAATATTCATTAAATCAGAATCAACAGGAAAATCTACCAACTCTGTAGAATTCCTACGTGAGGAATGTAAAACATGCAGATGAAGATTCAACAGAAGAGGAGAATGAGTTCTTGAAAGAAAAATAAGAGTTGTTTTCTGACTAGATTATTTGCATTCATAGTTTATTTCCTCCACATTCTTATTATACTTTACAGATTGAATGAATGAATATATACACATATTCGAACATAACTTTCTCTACTAACTTTAACCGTTATAACTAACTAATTAATAACATGTTAACTGTAATTATATATATATGAAGACTGCATAATAGAAATAGAATGGCTTCTAGGGTGTTGTGGGCAGTAGTGCTTTTGCAGGCTGCTGGGATTCCTCTGATTTTGTATTGTCATTCCTGTGCATGTTTGTAGATTATTGTAGATTCCAATATCCCCCCTCAAGATGAGAATGGATATTTACCATTCCTATCTTGCTAAGGATAGGAGTAAGGGTGAGATAATTGAGTGGTTTTGTGATTGCGTTTGCGAGCTGATATCTGGAAGCGATATGAATGATGTTAAGCAATCCCTCCTATAATTTTTCGCGTATAAGATGGTAGTCAAGTTGTATATGTTTAGTGCGTTCATGATGAACCAGATTAGAGGCAATATCGGAAGCAGGTTTGCTGTCAGTATACAACATGGCAGGCTGGGAGTGTTGAATATGAAAATCGGCCAATAAATAAACCACCCATTGAAGTTCACATGATGTAGTTGCCAAGGCTCGATATTCAGCTTCTGCTAAGGATCGACTGACAGTTGGTTGTTTCTTTGATTTCTAGGAGATGAGTGAATCTCTAAGAAACACCAAGTATCCAGTGACAATGCGCCTAGTATCAACGCAACCTCCCCAATCACTGTCAGAGTATGCTTTTAAATGGAATGTAGAATCAGCTTTGAGAAGTAATCCTTGACCTAGTGTTGCTTTAAGATAGTGAAGGACTCTTTTTGCAGCTTGCAGATGCGTTGTATGAGGGTTGGACATGAATTGGCTGAGAGTTTGGATGACATAGGATAAGTCTGGGCGTGTGATTGTGAGATAGAGAAGTTTGCCAATTAAGTGACAATAAGATGTAGGGTCGGACATAGTAGGGCTAGTATCATAGGCACTGAGTTTCAGTGTGGATTCCATAAGAAAGCTGACTGGTTTAGCTCCAGAGAATCCACTATCGGTTAGGATATCTAAGGCATATTTGCGTTGATAAAGAACAATGCCTGTTTCAGATCGAGCAACCTCAATGCCTAGAAAATACTTAAGCTTTCCCAAATCTTTTATAGGGAAAGTCGTGCGAAGGAACTGTTTAACTTGGTTAATTGCTGTAAGGGTGTCAGAAGTGATGATGACATCATCAACATAAATTAATACTGCGATGAAGCTGTTGGTAGTTTTTCTGATGGAGAGGCTAGAATTTGATTTTGCTTGTAGAAATCCAAATGACAATAGAGAGGTGTAGCTTAGAGAACCATTGTTTGGAAGCTTGTTTTAGGCCATATATGCTCCTTTTGAGTTTGCAGACTCAAGGATCATGAGGAGTGGAGTAACCAGGGGGTAACTGCATATATACTTCCTCATGTAAGTCACCATACAAGAAGGCATTGTCTACATCAAGTTGGTGTAAATGCCAATTGTTGACAGCAACAATGGTGAGAAAAACTCTAACGGTTGTCATCTTGGCCACATGGGAATAAGTGTCAAAGAAATCAATTCCCTCTTGTTGTGTGTAGCCCTTAGCTACCAATCTGGCTTGTAGCGTTCAACCTTGCCATCAACTTGGAATTTGACTTTGTATACCCACTTACATCCAATGACAGATTTGTTATAAGGCAGAAGTACTAAATCCCAAGTGTGGTTTTGTTCAAGAGCTATAATTTCATTAGTCATCGCTTGTTGCCAATGAGGAATAGAGCTGGCTTGTTTGTAAGTTTTTGGTTCAAAAACTAAAGAAACAGAAGAAGTTAAAGCTCGATGTTGTAAAGATAATTTGGAAGTAGATAAGAAAGAGAAGAGTGAGTATGGCGTACCAGGAATGGAGCAATTTGAAGAGCTTGGGTCTGCTGAAGTAACCTGAGCTATATTTCCATAATAATATTGTTGTAAGTAATAAGGTGGATGTTTAGTTCTTGCAGACCTTCTGAGTTGGGAAACATCATCCTGAGGTAAGGTAGGAGTTGAAGGAGCAGAAGTTTGGAAAGACAAGGTTGCTGGAAGAACAAAATGGTGTGGGGTGGACTGAGATGGTTTGCAAGTGAAGGAATTAAAAATTTGAGGAAAATTAGAAAAGACAAGGGGTGTGTGAACTGTGTTTGGTATTGATGGGAATGTGGATTAATGAAAAATAACATTGTGAGATGAAAGTCTTGCATGTTGTTAAGTTAAGTAGTTTGTACCCTTTAATGTGGGGGGGATATCCTAAAAAAATGCATTTGGTGGCTTGTGGTTGAAATTTTCCTCTGTTGTGTGTGAGTGTGCTGGCATAACATACATAAGCAACCGAATACTTTGAAGTAATTATAAGTGGGTGGTTTATTAAAAAGAAGCTGATATGGTGTTTGATGTTGTAGAATAAGTGAGGGAGTGCGGTTGATTATGTGAATTGATGTGAGGATGTAATTGGTCCAGTAAGTAAGGGGAGTTTGGATTGAAACATGAGGGATCTAGCTACATTTAGTAGATGTTGATGTTTTCTTTTAACTCTTCCATTTTGTTCGGGTGTTTGACAATGGACAAGAGTTTAATATGCCTACTTTTTATCAAGACCATGGCATCATCCATCAAATAACTTGTGTAGATGTATGCATAGACAAGGGAAAGGGCAGCCGTTTTTATTTAGCTAAGGGGCAAATGTCACAAATGGATTTACGTGTAGAAGTTACTGAAGGATCAATTTTATTAAGAAGATGGATTCTGGAAATGTGGCCTAAACATAAATGCTAAAGGTCAGTGGCAACAATACAAGATTTGATTAATGATCTAGGAGGTGAGCATTCTGTAGATTGGTCAGAAGGTTTGTGAATATGATATAGACTAGATTCAGCTTCAGCAAGCCCAATCGTCCTCCATTTGCTTAGATTCTGTAGAAAACATTTCGTGTGAAGAAAAAACAAGCCAATAGTGTTATCAACAGTTAATCTTGAAACAGAGATAAGATTAATATTGAAAGAAGGTACATAAAGAGCATTGTTTAAAATGATATCGAGAGAGAATTTAACCGTCCCTGTAAAGGCAATAGGCACCTTTTGGCCATTTGGCAGATGAACTTGGTTTTGTATTTTAGGCAGAATAATGGACTCGAAAAGAATAGGGCTACAGATCATGTGATCTGTTGCCCTTGTATCAAGAATCTAAGGAAAATTGTTCTGAGGTGAAGAATTTGTATGACAAGAAAATGATATACCTGATACAGATACTTGTTCCTTAGCAGTGTTATATAGCTTTGAGTTGGAAATGTTATTTGCAAGGGTGAGTAGATTCTGCATTTGTTCTTGAGAGAAAACAATGTTGGGAGGTTCTTGTTTTTGTTCTGAAGCAACAATATTATGTGCAATGGGTAGTGTTTGATAATTTCTATTTGTATGTGGCGTGTGTCGCACCCGACATCGCGGCGGCCTTAAAAATAATATTTCATGGAAAGAATGGATTTCTGGCATCCTATTCTTTGATGGTGAATGGTCTTGTTTAAGGAGTCGCCACTTAGTATTATGGTCACTAGAACCCTAACTAGTCAACAGAGATTCTATGGTACGAGACTGATTACGCAAAAGGGAAGATATTATCACCCTTTAAGCGTCCTGCCTAAGACGGGCTGCATTGCTGACTTTGTCATAAATTGCTAATGTTTTGTTGGTTTATGTGACGGTGGTTTTGCGTGTAATATTCCTGACTCTAGCGTCAGTGAATATTTAACTACGGATATTTCCAACTCTAGCGTTGGTAAATATCACTTAGTTGTAAAAACAAAATAAATTTAAATTAGTTTTTTTTTTATTCCTGACTCTGACGTCAGTGAATAAACAAATCAAATAAATTTATTTTTTACGCATACACATTTTTTTTATGTAACTAAATAAAAGTTTTTTTATGTAAAATATATTTTTAAATAAAAAATATTATTTCATACAACAAAATAACACTTCTCACATGCTATTATCATGAAGTTTCTAATGCATTGATGAAGAAATTGATAAAATTTATTTTTTTAACAAAATTGAGAATCTATGACAAAAATAAGTAAAAAATAATACACAATAAAAGATTGTATAGAGAAATTGTTGGCCTTATCATGATTGTCCTATGTAAACCATCAATTATAGAAATATAATAGTTACATGACCCGTGAGATGTCGCAAGTCAATTTGTTTCGCATAAAAAATATGAAAAAAAACTAAAATCTGAAAATGTTAAGTCTTTATGCGAAGCTATACCCAAAAATCTTGGGTTTGGTTGTAACGCATGACCTAAGAGTAATATTTATAATATTAATAATAACATTACACTTGCATGACCCAAGTTTAAGTGGGTTTGGCTGCAATACCAGACCCAATAGTCTTGGAAAATTATATGTAGAAAAACTGTTGCAATCCACAATGTTTTCAAGGAAAAAGCTACAATGCTAAACTCTCAACCAGATTAATATTTACAAAATTAAACAAAGAAAATTTTGAAAAAAATCATAAAAAAATTGAAAGGGAAAAAAAACATACAAGGAAACACTATAGCAATCTATAGTGTTTTATGAGAAAATCTACAGTTGTAATTCTCAATCAGCTCAATGTTTAAAATAATAAAATCAATAAAGATAATTTTGAAAAAAATCATAACAAAAAACAATTCATGTGGGGAACACTGTAGCAATCTATGATGTTTTTAAGAAAAAAACCACGAAGCTAAATTCTCAACCAGCTCAATATGAAAAAAATAGAATTGGCAAAGACTATTCTGGAAAAAAAAACAAAAAAATCATAAAAAAGAAAAAAAAAACCATGTGGAGAAACACTGTAGCAATCTATAGTGTTTTAAAGAAAAAAAACTATAAAGCTAAATTCTCAACCAGCTCGATATTTAAAAAATACAATAAAAAAACACAAAAAAAAAGAAGAAGACAATTTTGGAAAAAAAAAAGCAATAAAAAATGGAAAACAAATAGGAAAAAACATGTGGGGAAAATTAAAACAGAATTCTCAACTAGCTCAATATTAAAAAGAAAATTCGACAAAAATAATTTTTTTAAAAAAATATGGAGAAACATTGTAGTAAAACAAAAACAGTATGGGGAAATATTGTAACAATCCACAGTGTTTTAAAGAAAAAAACTACGAAACAAAATCGACAAAGACTATTTTGGAAAAAAAAAGGAAGAAAAAATTCATAAAAAAAGCCATATAGGAAAACATTATAGTAATCCATAAGTTTTCCTTTAAAAAAACTAATGAAGAAAAGGAACAAAAATCTGAATGAACTGGGTTAACCTTTCAAAGTAGGTTAATCCGTCAAACCTTGGATTTGCGTCGTGAAAGTTTGTTAACAAAATAGAAAAAAAAAACTGATGGGTTACCTATAATTAATTGGGCTAACCCGTCAAACCAGGAATCCGTGTCATGAAAGTTTGATAACTAAATAGAAAAATATTTAATATCAACAAACTAAATAAAACATTAATTAAAAAGTAGAAAAAAAGAAAGCATCAGCCTTTTCATTGTGGACTGCACTGTGCAGTCCACAGTGAAAGGCATAAAAAAAAACTAAAGGCACCAGTCTTTTCACTATTGACTGCATGCAATATTAAAAAATGAAATCGGAAGAAATAACTAATGAGAAAAAATAAAAAAAAATCTGAATCAACTAGGTTAACCTGCCAAATCAGGTTAACTCGTCAAACCTGAGATCCGTGTCATGAAAGTGTGATAACTAAATAGAAAAAAGATATAGTATTAATAAACTAAATTAAAAAAAAAGATTAATTAAAAAGAAAAAAGTAAAGAGAAAAAACACCTACAGGAAGCCAAAAACTAAAGAAGAAAAAGAAAAAAAAAATCTGAATCAACTAGGTTAAACTAATGAAGAAAAAAATTAATATTGAGAAACTATAAAAATAAAAATAAACTAAAGGCATAAGATTTTTCATTGTGGACTGCACTGTGCATTCCACAGTAAAAGGTTTAAAAAGAAAAAGAAAAAGGAAAAAAAACCCAAAGGCATACGCCACAGGTTAATTTTTTTCATGTATAAAAAATATCAAAAAAGGCTAAGATTTAAGAGTGTTAAGTCTTTCTGCAAAGATATACCCAAAAGCCTTGGGTTTAGCTGCAACGCTTGATCCAAGAGTAATATTTATAATATTAATAATAATATTAAACTTTTATAACTTAAGTTTAAGTAAGTCTGGCTGCAACACCGAACCCAAGAGCATTGGATGTGGGTCTGGCTATAAGGTCATGTTATAAAAGTGTGATAACTAAATAGATTAATTAAAAAGAAAAAAATCAATAGGAAGAAAAAACTAATGAAGAAAAAGAAAAAAAAATCTGAACTAACCGGGTTAACCCTTTAAATCAGGTTATCCCGTCAAACCTGGGATCCGCGTCATGAAAGTTTGATAACTAAATAGAAAAAAAAATTGACGGGTTTACCCAAAATTAACTAGGTTAACCTGTCAAACCAAGTTAACCCATCAAGTCCGGAATACTTGTCATGAAAGTCTGATAATTAAATAAAAAGAAATTTAACATTAACAAACTAAACTAAACTAAACAAAAAAAATTAATTAAAAAAATAAAAATAAAAAACAGCTACAGTACTTTTTAATAATATGTTACAATAAAATAAAATAATATAATATAATAATTATAATAATATAATATATTAATAATGAGTAAATGATGGGGAAAGTTAAAAGGCATGGGAAAGCTTTCCCATGCATTTTAGAATATTACTTAATTATTTTGAGAAGGCTTGTAAGACATGGAATGCATGATTTAGATAGATATAGAGAGACGGCATTTTAGACTAAAAGTATAAAATAATTCCGTTTGGAAACATGGTTGAATTTATATTTTTAAAAAAGTTAATTTTTTTATTAAAAATTAATTTTTTATATTTTTAGATTATTTTTAATATGCTGATTTTAAAAATAATTTTTAAAAAATAAAAAAAATATTATTTTAATATATTTTTAAATAAAAAATATTTTAAATCACAATCACAACTACACTCCTAAACAAAATCTTATTGAAATCTATGCATGCATGTATATAAAAAGCACCTCCACAATTTGTTCTTACCTAATGTATTAATTCCAAAGCATATGATTTTGACAGAATCTTAAAATAGTTTTTGTTTGTTGATTCATTCAATTAAAATTAAAATATTTACTGAAGTTTTTTATATTCAATTGAGAAGGTCGTTCCTTTTT
>Ga0325410_1005884_pt1 | contig 13517 bp, 8 predicted proteins | sample PopdelMetagenome_16_FD_206182 | JGI IMG/M metagenome (GOLD analysis project Ga0325410, IMG submission 206182) | Populus deltoides microbial communities from Bellville, Georgia, United States - Xylem-PdIQD-R3 | ecosystem: Host-associated > Plants > Phyllosphere > Stem > Wood/Secondary xylem... | reverse complement strand
AACATAGCATGGAAGGAAGAGTGGCAGGTAACCATAATTCTTGCTAATTGCTCTCGACAAGATAAGTATGCCAAATAAATAACATGAAAATTAATATTACCAATTAGGCAATTATTTGTAATATATTTTTTCGATTTCACACCAAGAAGCATTTATAAGACTGCTGCCCACATGAGTGTCACCAGCTAGCAGATAATGAGTTGAAAAAAATGGCATCTTTTCACGTACGATTGCAAAATAATTAGTTGAAAAAAACGGTACGCTTTCAGTATTCACACTGTTTTTTCCTGCTTCTCCTATAATTTCTAGCTCAAAAATCTAACGCACCATTTTCTTCTCCTCTTTTCTCTGCTAGAAAAAAAGAAAGAAAAGAAACGTGTTACTACCATCACGAACACAAAATCCCAATCATGGCTTTTCTCTTCCCTTATTTTGCCTTTCTCTTCGTTGTTTTTATTTTTGTAATCGACCCAGTTGCAAATTCCTTACCCTTTATAGTCCTTCATGGTAATCATCTCCTTTTCTCTTCCAAAGTTTATGCCTTTTTTTTATTTGATTTTTTTTTACTGATCTGTTCAATTACTTGGCACTTTTCTCTTTCTGGATGTGTGGATTTAGTCAGATAAAAGCTGATTATGGAATTCTTTGGAATCTGGATTTGTCTATATTGTTGTGCTTCTCTGTAGTTTACTATTAAAGTGAATTGTACTGTTTTGTTTATGAGAAGATTTTCTTTTTTATGAATGAGAAGATAGTTATAGCGTGATGTTATTACTGGGTTTGGCAATTGGCCTTGAGCAGTGGCATTAAATTTGTGTTTAGATATGATGCCTAAACAACAACACGGTTTCTATTTAATGTGTTTTATGAAGAATTTGAAAGAAAAAAAAAAGATGAACTTTCTGTGGGTATTTAAAATAAGCTGCAGATTAGGTGGAGGATAATGGAGAATATAGCCTGAAGATTTAGAAGTTGAATTGTTTCTTAGCAACTTAATTTGCTCTTGCATACTCTTTTATTTTATTTAATAGGGAGAATTTTAAAAATGAACTTATCCTTCGTTTGCATAGCATGAAAAATCATGATATGCATGTGAATATGTTGTGTATTGGAGGTTAAATTCTGTCTAGAATATTGCGCAAAGCTTGTCTAGAATATAAAATACATAATATTTAGAAATATTTGGATGTTTTGCAGATTTTAGACGAACAAACTGTTTCATAGTGCAGAATCTAAAATTAGATGAATGCTTTTGTTTCATTCAGATTTTTTTCCCCTTAGCGTCTTAAATTTTGTCGAACCATGGAACGTAATTGTGGATACTATAGTTCCATTACATTCTATTTGCTTTTATATTTTTGTGCTTTTGCGATTCTTTCTTTTATTCTGTTCTTCCTTTTATGGCAGGTATTGGAGATCAATGCAAGAATCGAGGAGTAAAACAGTTCACTGAGGAACTGACAAACTTTTCTGGTTCTCCAGGCTATTGCTTGTATGGTTATCTACTTTCCTGTCTTTGTGGCATTTAAATCATCCTAATATGTATTTTCTACTTGTCTAAATCGTTGCCTGCTATTTAAACATTGGATTTTATTGAAGTGTTCACAGAGAATGTGATCATGCAAAATTCTTATGTAAAGCGTTTTTACTACGATTAACCTAACAAATTTTTTAAGCTTCAGTGTGCTAAAATATGAGTTTCAATATCTTCCTAGGCAAGCCTTAAGAATTTTAATCTCTCTCTCTCTCTCTCTTTTCATTTTATTCTTATATATATCATGAGCACTAATGTGGACCTCATAAATGAATTTGTCCTGTTAATTTTTTTTTCCAAATGTGGTTCCATTACATCAATTGCTTTCCTTTGTGCAGAGAAATCGGGGATGGAACATGGGATTCCTGGTTTATGCCTCTTGGGGAACAGGTAAACTTAGTGAAAATACTACCTAGCCTATCATTTTGATTTAGCATTTCTCACTCTCTTACAATTTGATATGTATCATGTTTGCAGACAGAAATTGTTTGTGACAAGGTGGGAGAGCTCTGTGGGTAATTATGGTTAACTTTTTTGTTTTATCTTTTAATGCTCGTTTGACCATAACAATTTGTTGTTATGCCTACAGGTCAAAAAAATGAAAGAACTGAGCAAGGGCTATAGCATAGTTGGTCTTTCCCAGGTAATTTATAGTTATTGTATTATTTCCACGTTGCACATATTTGTTTTAATGCATCCTCTCTGTCGATGTTTATTTTGTTTACAAAGTTAAAATGGTAACTTGTTTTATTTCAGCATACCCTTAGATCTATTGATCCTTTTTCTTACATGGCCTGATTACTGTTTCATCCTGTTGGAAACTGGTAATAAGATTGTGATCATGAACAGTCTTACAAAGCTGTAAAGGCAAATCATTTGCATTTTAATCCCAAGTCAGAACATGATATTGAGAGTGGAGTGCACATGTATATGAATGAGTGCACACATGTGTATTAAATATATACAAGGTACTAAGGTCTCCCCATCTTTGATATCCAACTATCGATATGAAGGTTACCTAAAGAAAGAGAGAGAAAGAAATCAATATCATCTCTTCATCTAAGTAACTTCACAAGTCAGTACACGTGACCCAAGGCACGGGGTTATGCAACCCTCTCATGGAAAATATTCATTTTGTATGAATTTATTAATGCATCCCATTGCCTCTTAAGTAAACTTGTCAGTTGTGCAAAGTCCATGGCAGGATCTAGTAACGCCATTCCATGTTTCTCTAGAAAGAGGTTGTGTTTATCTAAGAGAAAGGCTCTCCTTTGGATTGTTGACTAAAATGAAAGAATCAGTGCTGGTCTCTTTGATTGTAAATGCTGGATGCAACATCAATCTTTCATTTCAACATAAGTAAATTTATACGAATGGAACTTGTCATACATTTTTCCCTATCAGATAGTTAATATATTCTCTACTTAAAAAGTTATGATACTGGGACTTCTCTCTTTTTTGGTGGGGCAGAGATCCAAGGAGCCAAGTGCCAAGAAGCTGACCTCCCTCTTATTCCTTTAGCACATGCAGTTTGAATCACATAAATTCCCTCAATGCCTTCATCTTTCTCATCTCATTCTTCTAGTTATTCTCAATTCCATCATCTGTTTATGATGTGGTACTGATTTTTTTAAGAGCAAAGGATATGAGAAAAGGAAGGGATGAAGAAATTACAGTCAGGCAAGAGAGAGAAGGAGAAGATAGAACTAGAGAGCGAGAGAGTGCGAATTGTATATCCTTGACTGAACATTCTATTTAAGTGACGCGCATATTTGTAGGCATTAGTCCAATTTTGCTACAACATCAAATAACACCCCTGCCAAAACTAACTAATACCTTCTAGCTAGCCAACTCCACAAGATTGTGCCACCTGTCAAGTTTCAACAGCATCAGTTTTAACCATTTGCTTCATGCCATCTGTTGCTCCAGAATTTATTTGACTTTAACCTGCAATAGTTTACATTAAAACTGAATGCTCTGTCCAATAAATCGTGTTGAAGCTTTCTGTTGAGACATCACAAGTTTTTCTACTTGTCCAGAATGGTTTGCATTTATAGTTGTTCTTGTAATGAGTGAAATGGATAGCTAATTTCAGCTACTGGCCAACTTATTTGAGCTTCTTGTGGAACTGTATTGAGGTGATGTTACTATAAGGTCCATAACTTGGGAGGATATGGCAGTTTGTTGTTGCAATAGTTTATTTGTGCCAATCTCATACAATTTTTTTTTAGGAAGAAGGATGTTTATGGTATTTTCCAGGAAAATGGATGAATAAATACATAATAAAGTCCAGAAGAATGGCTGTCTAATCTGCATGTATTAAATTTAACAATTTAGACTTCGTTGCAGCTATAAAAAATTATGGCTTTTATACCTGATTTTGATGGTTAGACAACTTCATGTAAGGTTCTCATTCCTTTTCTTTTCCTTTCCCCTTTGGTTTAACAGGGCAACTTAATTGGTCGAGGTGTGGTAGAGTTTTGTGATGGTGGACCTCCTGTAAGCACAACCTCTATCTGAACTCCTTTAACTCTCCCCTTTGGAAATACTATTGCTGTCTTCCATAGTTCCTTTTATTACTGCACAGAGAAGTATTGTGTTAGGGTGATCAATACTTCGACAGATCAATTTTCTACATAACATTCTGAAAGTATTTTGTAAAAATACATTTTTGAATAACAAATAACTTGTCTTTCTCCAAACAGGTTAAGAATTTCATTTCTTTAGGGGGACCACATGCCGGGACTGCCTCTGTTCCTCTTTGTGGGGTAAGCACTTTCATGGTTTAGCTTTATTTGTACTTCATCTAGATTTCTAAGCGAATGCTTAGAAATGCCTTGGCAGGGCTTAATGGGGAAAAATACTTTTGACAGTCAGCTTTAAAACCGCTGAAAAATTCATAAAAGCCCTTTAAATTATCTATACTATGTTTGAGATGGAAAGTGGAAGCAGGTTCAGCAAATGCCCTTGCTTCAAATTGCATGTTACATCTTCAATTCTTATGATGAAAAACATGTAGTGCATGGCCTTGTTTCAAGCTGCAAATACCCACCACCTTAACTGTATATAAAATTGACTTGCATGGTGGAAAAACTCTGTCATTATAAAATATCATTAAACTTTCTAATCAGACAAAGTCAAATTTATGCAAAAATCTTTTTTTAAAAAGCTTGGCTGTTGGCCTTCTATTTGGTAGTTGGTAGGAAGAGTGCATGGTGATGGGACACTATCCTCTGCTATTGAAAATTAAAAGGTCCTTCTGACTTAAATACTTGTAGGTATTCATTTTCATAGATAGGAGATCTAAAGTTTCACACTAACAGAAGATTAAATCGCAACTTGCAAGGTTTTTTTTATATATAGTAACTCACAAAAGTAACTCACAAATGGCATGGTGTTGAAGCACAAATTTATGAAGTTGAGATTCAGAGGTTGAATTTGAGGTATAGAGGTTCATACTTAATGCATAGAGATATAGATTTAAAGAACAGAGGAGTCCTGGGTGTTTAGTTGTTTTGTTTGGTTGATTTTTGGGGAATTTCACAAGAGAACTGAAAAATATGGTTTCCTTATAAATGGTAATGAACAGTTTCATCTAAGTGAGTACCAAAATAAACCAACCAAAGAACTTAAGTTTGATCATGGATTTATTTTGTTTTCTGGACTGATTGAAATCCAAAACTTTTAATCAAATCAATTAACACTTGAAGCATGCTGTACTTTCCAAACATGAACCCACGCTTGTGTTGTTCATACTAGTATATAAAACATTAAGGGAATGACTGTTATTAAAGATTGTCTCTTATCCGTCTAACCTGCCTTTGATTTGAGGCTTCTCCACACATAAGCTGACAGGAGGTCTTCTTTCATTTTTAAAGTGGAGGCTTGCCTCCTCTTGTCTTATTTGGTCAATGCATGACATGTGAAGTTTGTCACCCATATTGACCATATAAGAAAGGGGGAGGCCTTGCATCCTCTTTAAAAATTGAGGGAAGGCTTCTTATGATCTTATATGTGAGAGAGTATTCACATCAACCAAAATAAACCAACCAAAGAACTTAAGTTTGGTCATGGATTTATTTTGTTTTCTGGACTGAATGAAATCCAAAACTTTTAATCAAATCAATTAACACTTGAAGCATGCTGTACTTTCCAAGCATGAACACATGCTTGTGTTGTTCATACTAGTAGATAAAACATGAATGGAATGCCTTTTATTGAAGATTGTCTCTTATCTGTCTAACCTGCCCTTGATTTGAGGCTTCTCTACGTACAAGTTGACAGGAGATGTTCTTTTATTTTTAAAGTAGAGGCCTGCCTACTCGTATCTTATTTGGTCAATGCTGGACTTGTGATGTTAGTTACCCATATTGACCATATAAGAAAAGAGGAGGCCATGCATCCTCTTTAAAAATGGAGGGAAGGCTTCTTATGATCTTATATGTGAGAGAGTATTCACATCAAAATATATAGAGGTGGTTGTGGTCTGCATTATAAATGATGATGGATTCTTAAGTTTTGTCTATATTAGTAGGCCCGAATGAGTTCACCATCTTACTCTTTAAGATAACGCCATTAAGTTAATTCTTTTTTGTAATCTCAGACCAAATTACCATACCATCTATAATTTTTTGTAGCAAAATGTCGATTGGTTATTACAGTTTTGGAGTTTCGAAATCAAACCAGTCCATAAGGGTAGGCTATAGTTTATAAATCAAAACCATATCAAATAACCAAAATGCGTTGTTTCGGTTAAGCATTTAGTTCTAACCAAGTGATCCACATCCTTACAAAGATGTTGTGCTGAAGATAGAGTTGTGGGTTGATGAATAAAATTATAGAGTAAAAGGGGAAAGATACGAGGTTGAAATGCAACAGTAAGAAATCAAGTTTATAGATGGTACTGAAACTCAGCGGTATGGGGTTTTTTGCACAATATACAGAGTAAAAAACACAGTAATATGGACTTGAACCACAAAGGTGTGGAATTGACATCCAGTAGAGAGAAGAAAATAAGATTGGACGTCCTTACCTTGGACATACATTTAAGAAGGTATCATTATGGTTTACTAATATATATTAGATCTTCTGAACGTGGCTCTTGGAAAGCACCTATAATAAAGACTGCTTTAGTCCTTTCTTGTTAGTTTCTTTCTCTGGGTTCTTATTAATATGTTTAAAGTGACTATGGTTCTGCAGTCTGGCATTTTTTGCAAACTTGCTGATGCCTTAATTAAGTCCAAGATCTATAGCGACTATGTCCAGGTATGCATCTGTCTCTTTGTTTTCTTTAACTTTTGCAGGACCAATTAAGAGATTTTTTTTTCCTGCTTTCAAATATCAATCTCATTCAAATATCCCTGAAAATGTTTGACAAGTTATATTGACATGTGGAATTGCAGGCTCACCTGGCTCCCAGTGGCTATCTTAAATTTCCTAATGTGAGTACCATGATGCCCTATTATACAGGTTCTTTTGACTGCAGGATCTCTCTGTAATCAATTTCTTCAAGAAACCTGTATGATTGTGTAATACCACAAAAATCTGTAGCCTGCTTTGGTCAATTCATTATTGGTTTATGGATTTTTTTTTCTTTTCTTGGAGTGTGTTGTCACCAAATTACTCTTATAAAAGGGTGGCCATTATAGATAGGTTTTGTTGTGTGTTTTATACTAACTGGGCAATGATAGCTCAACATCTTAATATGAGAATTATTTCTTAATTGCCAGGATATTCCACACTACATGGAGAAATGTAGTTTTCTTCCAAAGCTTAACAATGAAATTCCTGAGGAAAGGAACACAACTTACAAGGGAAGATTCAGTAGCTTGCAGAATTTGGTGCTTATTATGGTGAGAAGAATTTCCTTTTTTTTCTTATCATAACATCATTTGGTCCTCTTGGCAATTTTATTTTTTTATTTTGACAGTTGGTGCAATTCTAATTGTTGCACTTTTTTTCTTTTGCTATATTTTGTTTGAATTTCAACAGTTTGAAAATGACAATGTTTTGATACCTAAGGAGACCTCTTGGTTTGGATATTATCCAGATGGGGATTTCAAGCCAATTGTCCCAGCACATCAGGTATAATCTCTGTTTTGAAATAAATTTTCAAATCCAAATCTGTTTTCTGGAAGATTTCTGCATGTTAAATTTGTCAACTTGGTATGCATGGCCATACTAATCTCGCTGTGTTTGATTGGAATTTTTTTTTTTTTTAGGAAATAGCACAAATTGCCTGGATCTATTTTTAATTTTTTTTCCCTTGTGAATTATAAGTTGCTCTGTTAAGAAAAATATATTCGAGCAGGAGCTTAGCCATCTTAACCTCTATTTTAATCTTCTCGCAGACAGCGCTTTACACTGAGGACTGGATTGGTCTCAAGGCCTTAGACGAGGCTGGAAGACTTCATTTCGTTAATGTGTCAGGAGGTCATCTTGGAATCTCTGAGAGTGATATGAAAAAGCATGTTGTGCCTTTCTTGGTGGATGAAGCTTCAGTAGAAAAGTACAGTAATGCTAGGGCGCATGGACATCCACGGACAATCACACAAAACTACCATAGAAAACAAGTTGTGGGCCGCTTTATTGACGAAACATCAAATGAAAGGATACTCGATGGATCATCATCTTATCAGTGGCCATCTTCAGTAAAAAACTTTTTCAGGGAACTAGTAGGTCTTGCTGAGGAGAATGATTCAGATTGATCTATGAATTGGATGGAATGTGAAAACCCACAGTAATTTGTGCATGACAGTTGATGGGATTCATCAACACCGCTAAGTAAAAATTAGTCTCCTCTGCTTTAGCTTTGCTACACCAAAGCAATTCTGATCAAATCCCTTGGATCCCCCCCCTTCCGTGAAGCTCCGGGATTTGGTATGTAATGTTATGATGAAAACAGGAATGACGACTTTACACAGCAACTGTTGGTATAATTGGCATTTTAAGATTCACTATTTTGTGTACTACTGCATCTGCTAGTCATAAGGGCATGAAATCCAGGTCGTCCGTGAAACACATTTGTACATGAGTGCAGTAATAACATTTGCGAGTTAAAATTGTTCTAACACGTCATTCAAACTCGAAAAACATGTCCAATCAATCATTTACTTCCATGTTTTCCCAATCTGCTCAGTAGCCAATTGAAGCCCGCTATAATCTTGTGCCATTCCTAATCTACTCGTGTTGGTTTCGCCCTTCTCCTCAGCAATTTCGAGGCTCTACAGTGATATGATCACAACTAAATGTAAACTCCATAACCACATCCAACTCCAGCGTTGTCCCGCGCTGCCTAACACAATCCCTTCTCAACAGAAATTGTTAAACCTGCGAAAGCCTTTATACAAAGAATCTTAAAAACACTCTTGATTCCCATCCCATCAAGAACGAATTTCTAAAAAACTATTTGGTATTGAATTCTACAAGGATTCCATCCTGGCCTAAATTCACGTGTCTTTAATTAGAGACGAGTGTCTCGTTGGCTCGCCATTTGCTAGTCCCGGCTGTTATGGTCCCCCAATTGATGCTTTCCTTGGCTAAGAGGCTGACTCGGTGAGCCAGTTCACAATTTACTGGTCCAGGTTTAACATCAAAAACAGAGTGCAAATTGCACCACAGCAGGAAAGCATATTCTTCCACGAACTGCACCATCATTAAATTGAGCATTTTGCTCGTGTTTCTTACATTTGACTTGAGACAAAGAACAACTCGATTTATAAGGGGTGAGAAAAGAACCGAAGTTCTTTCCTGCCTAATTGAACATTATTATTTCACTTTATATACGGGGAAATTTAAAAAAGAAAAAGACCTTGTCAAACTTGTATGCAATTTCAGCAGCTATTCAATACACATGAATGTCAACACTGATAGCTCCCAAGTGATCTGCCATGATTGAGCAGCTGTTCTTCCTGTTTAATTGCTCCCCAACAATCTTCTGGTGAGTCTGGCTGCGGAGCCAGAGGCAGGATATTCTTTCCAGAGCTGCCTGACTGGCAACTCGAACACGGCAGACCACACTTAGATCAGCCCATATCTCACTTCCCACAGGCCCAGATTCAAGATTTGGTTGGTATCCATCAAGATCTGCTTCTGTAACAACAACTACACAGCCATCATCAAAAGGCACCAGATCCTGCAAAAGTGCTGGCTTTGGAGTTCCCAAAACTATATCAGTCATTTTGATGTTGTGATCACTAGTGTTCACCTTTAGATGATAATATTCCTGAACAGCCTGCATTTGCAACCAACAGCTAGTAACTAATCAAGGACATGCAAGAACCTTGTTAGAAAATGTCTAGGAAATTCCATAATGTATTTCAAGGCTTTGGGATAAAAAAATAGCTAGGCAAAAATATCATCAATTTTTCCTCTTAGTTTCCTTGGTTATGGTAAATTAGGAGGACTAAAAAATACATTTCATAAAAGAGTGCACGCCAGACAGTTCTAACTGTCAGAATCTTTTGTACTCAGTTTCACGAAGTTTAGTAAAATCCAAGGGGGAAAACTACAATTTACACAAGAAATTCACAACTTCTTAAACTAAATCACAGGGAAAATGAGGCCCAGCCTAAGCATACCTTCCATTGAGCAGATGCTAGAAGCACTCTTGGTCGGATTGACCTCAAATATTTATATGCAGCCTCAGGTGTCATCTGCTTGTGGTGCACCTGCATATTAAAACAAAACTTTAGAGCAGGTGCAAGGAAAAAAAACACCTATAAGAAGTTGAATTTCAAATTGGATTAATGACCAGGTAGCATATAACAATGGTTGTGCTGCGTCCCCGGCCAGCTTTGCAATGAACGTAAGTAGTTTGTCCAGATGATACATTTTCTTCAAAGGAAAAACAAACATAAGCAACATCAGAATCACAGGAATAATAATTTCACCTGCATGTAAAATATTTTGGTGTTTCACAAAACACAATTAAATCTCACCATGAATGAATGCTACAGCTTGGCTTATATCATTCAAGGACGGAGCAAAGCAGTAGTCTCTTGTAGGAAGCACCAGATGGTCAATGCCATAAGCCTGCCAATATTTTTCATAAGTAAATTCCAAAGGTAGGCACTTCAAAAAATGGAATTTAATATACATAAATGTCAAACAATGATCGTATTGACAAGATATAGAAACAGAACAATTAAACTAAACGCAACCACTGGGTAGACAATGCAGCCAAAAATATGAAGTGGAAAACTGCAAAAGCAGACAACTGTTTGATGTACATGTGCAGACTATCCATGTAACATGAATCAGCTGTCTGCTGATCTTACCAGCTCATAAAAATAGGAACTATTCACACACACACACTCCTACCTGAAAGGGTGAGGGGAGAGAGTGAAAGCACTTACATGGTATAAAGAAGTTGGTACCAAAGTCTCATACGGTTCGTTTAGTGTTATCACTCCACCAACACCAAGCCCCTTCAGGCATGGAACATCAGAAGGGAATGGAACAGCACCTAACAATATAAACTGCAAATAAATATATTAGAAAACGAAAGAAATTGGGAAGGCCACTTGATATGAAATTCATTACATAAAGGCCCAATACTGCAAAAGTCTTCAGACAGCTCAGAGAATCTTAAGCTCAGAGAATATGAGCTAATACACCATGTACTACTGACATGCAATATTTGCAGACACACGTGCAAAAACAATAGGAGATAGAAAAAAATAGAATACTACGTTCACAGGTGGTCTACGAGCAAAAGCTGCAACCTTTGCTCACCAAGTAAGAATATCAAAAGAAAATGCTCTTAATAAACCTTAATGCAAGTTCACATTTTACAAGCTTGCAGAACTAATGATAAAAGTTCCAGATTGGAGTGGCTCCTCACTCCCATCAACAGGTCAGTGTCCTAGTAAGTTTACAAGCACAGCAGAAACAAGTGTGCTTGGAAATTTACACGTTAAAAGAGAGCGGGAATAAAGTTAGCAAAAGAAAAGGGAATGAAAAACTCCCCAAAATATCGTTACTTGCTTAAAGACAACTGCTTCCTTCACAAATGTTATTCATGTTAGAAGCACAATCTCCTATCCTAAACTCGTTCTTCCTTCACTTAATCTACACAGACATCAAAACTCAACCAAAAACAGAAATTACCACACAAACAGAACCAAAAAAAAGCTGATTGGCATCAAAACACGTGGCAAGTATGTCAAATCCACCCACCCACCTACAAGGGTCTATAACATAAAACAAAAACACCAAGAACAAATCAAATTTCGAACTTCGAACACCCCAAAACCATTCTCCACACATAAAGGCAAAAAACCCACATACAAGTCATCCACAAGCCATATTAGACCAAGAAAGAAAACAAATAACTTCAAAAACAGCTTAAAAAATCATCTATACAAGCATGAAACAGTAAAATTATACCTCATGGACTCTATCCCACCAGCGAAACTCAGCCTGGACCTTGTTCCTAACAACATTATAAAGCAAAGTCGGGTAAAACAAAGCCCGAGCTCCGACTCCAATAAAAACCCGCTTCGCATCCCACACAATAACACCTTCACTCTCCTCCTTAGCACTCCCTACACACAATTCCTTCCCCTCCTCCCCTCTTTCCAACTCACCTCCACTCAATTCCTCAATTATCATTATATCCCCAAATTTGGACACCAAATCAATCGCAATCAAAATCACAGCCAAATCCCTAAGAAACCCCAATTAAAATTATATCTGTATACCTGTGCGAACCGATGGGTATTTACACAATAGTTGACCAAAATGAAATCCTCACATCAGTTAAAATGAAGGAAAAAAAACACCCTAAGCTAATAGTTTTTACAGCGATTAAAGATATCGAGATTGATTTTAAGAGAATCGATTGATTTCGAAATGATTGAATTGGGGTTTCTAGGTGAAATCACCATCGTTGGAGAAAAGAAAACGACAAAAAGGGGTTCAACAGGACGGTAAAATCTAGGTGGTGAGATCCGATGAAAAATATGATCGATTTGATTTTGTGAAAAAAAAAATGGAAATCCTAACCTTAACCCAAGATTGCCTGGATTCTACTCTTTCGCTCTTTTTTCTCAATAAACAAACTTTGACAGAGAGAGAGTGTGAGAGAGTGGTTGTCAAGGCCAACGAGATTTCGAGAGGTTGGGATTGTGGAGGAAGCTTAGGTTGACGAGCGGGTGATAAACACGGGTACCTGAAATCTGATGATTGGGTGACACGTGTTGAGGGTGGATCTGGGCTTTGAGTGGAAGTTGGGTAGGTGTACTGTAATCATAAATTATTACGATTACAGTGCGGTATGCTCGTTTTGATAATTGTTCAGAAACAATTTTCTTATTATTATTAAAATGTTGCTGTTTTAAAAAATTTAGAAAAAAACTTCAAATAATGTAGCTTCAAGGATTTTAGAAAAAAGTCAAAGTTAAGGTTTATCTACTACCTCACAAGTCAATTTATTGTAAGCTTACAAGACATCTATAAAAAGTTTATTACGTGGTTAATGAAATTGTAAGCTTACTTTTGATTAAAAAACAATTAAGCTCATGTAGTAGTTTTAAATTTTTAAAACAAAAGTGTCAATTTCAAAGACTCTTTTAAACCATTTTAATGCTCGTTCTAAGGTTTTTAAAAGTTCAATAAATTACAAAATAAATTTATTTTTTATTTTTCACATTAATAATTTAAAAACATTAAAAAAATTAATTTTAAGCAACACGGCTACCCATGATGTTTGCCAAAAATTTGATTTTTCCTTGGTATTTTTAATGTTTTTTTATTATTTTGATATGCTGATGTTAAAAATAAATTTTAAAAAATAAAAAAATTATTTTGATATATTTTAAAGTGAAAAAATATTTTAAAAAGTAACTATTATTATAATATCAAACGTATTTTAATATAAAAAAATATTTAACTAATTAAAAAAAATTATAATTAAACAAAACATAAAAATTACTAAAGTATCGAACGTTATCTGAAGCAACCAGGATTTTAGGTGGAAAAA
>Ga0325410_1005882_pt1 | contig 13518 bp, 5 predicted proteins | sample PopdelMetagenome_16_FD_206182 | JGI IMG/M metagenome (GOLD analysis project Ga0325410, IMG submission 206182) | Populus deltoides microbial communities from Bellville, Georgia, United States - Xylem-PdIQD-R3 | ecosystem: Host-associated > Plants > Phyllosphere > Stem > Wood/Secondary xylem... | reverse complement strand
TCTCTGTTGGAAATTGAGTCGCCATTTACACCAGGTTAGCATGAATGTCCTTAATGTTTTTTATGCCTTCTGCTGTAGCTTGTGTTTATCAAAGACCATTACATAGAACGCGACTTCAATAAGTCTACGAATCAAGAAGCTTCATAACTTTGCCTTTCACGCTTTACACACACACACTCACACACACACACACACACACACACACACACACACTATCTGATGTCTGTTGGTATTTCTTTTCTATGCTGGACAAGTAAAGAGTAGAAAAGAAGTAAGAAACAATTTTTTTTTTTTTTTTGTGACAGGAGAATGTCCAATACTTATTGCTTGGAGGCAAGTTAACTGAATGTCCAACCACATTTTTCTTCCCTGGAAGGTTCAAACAGTAGAAAAGGCATATATAAATTTTTCTCTAAATGAGGACTAGCCAATGCTTTCATGGATAAAATTTACCAAACGCCTGTCTTTTAGTTGTCGTGCTTGAATTAAATTATAGGAATAATGTTCTTAATAAAAGATCTTCACTTGATTCAGTTTTTAAATAATATATAATGTTCTCTTGAGGAAGTTAAAAGAGCATAGTAGTGCTAAAAGTCCTGGGTTTCCAATGACGCCAGTGCAGGTTTGAGTTTTGAGAGCAGGCTTTGAAGTGTCTGTCTGTCTGCTGTCTGTCTTCAAATGCATCCTCTGGATATTTTACTTCAATGAGAGAACAACACTTTAATGGTCTTATAAATCTAAAAAGAACATAAAATAGCAAAACTTTAGTTCGGGAGTGATTGCCACTCTTTGATCCTCTCCAAGCTTCATGAATTTTCATCCTTTTGTTTTTAAATCTTTATGGATCAGTTTCAAAATACTGTTGCAATAGGGTATCATATGGAACGACTTTGTCATCTTATTATTTGTTTCACTGCTGCATTACTTGCAAGGAAAATTACTTTGCAAATGGCTATATGCTTGTGTTATGTTGTGTTGCTTGGTTTATAACTTTGCAATAGGTTATGTGCAGGCATTACCTCTTACTTTTGAAGATAATTAGACATAGTTGTCTATCTTCTCACAATCCCTACTTCTTTTGACATCTTTCTGTTACTATGAAGGTGCTACACACAAAAAGGTACTTATTTGCACCGCCGAAAGGTTCTGCAGCAGCAGAGACAAATCCCAGTGAGCCTCTCCTTGCAGCCCTTGAGGAGAGCATTCCGGATTCTCTTCCGCAGTATCTTGCATATCTTGATCTTTGTATGGTTTGTGAGAATAATGTAGATGCTTGGCGCCGAGCTGCATTTTTTGAAGAAACTGGTGAGACTTGCAAAAAAGTTGTTGCTGCGTGCTTGAGGCCTCTGGAACAGCTTACATCTAACTTGAGTGAAGTCTTGGAAGGTTGTTATATATGTTGATAAGGCACATCAATTATCCAATCAATTGCAGTCGCCAACTGACTCTCAACTGGATTCAAAACATTATGAATCACTAAACAACTTTCAGGTATGGAAAGTTGGCACCGATGACACTGATTTTTTATTTATTTAAATATTCTGTTTTTAAAATGTTTGTTGTAGTTATTTTACGTTTGCTTTCTCGTAAACAAATCATATTACAGATAACATTGTCAATATTCTAGTATTTCAATATGCTGTTTGGCAAGATGATATCTCTGATTTTTAACATTCATTTATATCTAGGTTAGCAAGCTTGTCTGATGCAGCAGAACCTGGTGCAATGCATCTGTTACTTTCAAATAGTGTTCAAAATTGATTTCTAGAAATCTGTTCGAATAGCCTATTGATAGAAGAAATCTCTTGTACTGCAAGCATCCTATGATTGAGGGTTTTTGCCACCTTATGTGAATTATTTTACAAATATGAATCCATAGACAATTTAATAATGTTTTTCAATTCCCACGGAAGTATGCATGGTGTGCCAAGGCAGTTGCCTCCTTGACTGATCGGTCACATGAGGAGGATAGATTTGGGGTTGCACAACTCACTGGTAGCAATGCTACTGTTCTCTCAACACTAATCTCTAGCTTGCTTGCTATTGGAATTTTCATGGGGAAGAAGACAAGCTTGCAACCCCAACATTTGATGGGGCCAGTTACTATATATATTAAATGGAATACTCCAAGTACAGGAAGAAGGGATGTTGCGATGGCAAAAAAGAGAGGTGGTCCTCTACATGCAAAAACTTGTGCCATGGCTGCTGTGCTAAGGAACTCAATCTTCGGCATTGTGTCTGCTTTCCATGATGAGATGCGCACAAGCACCAAAGCAGGTCTTCTTGAGTAGGATTGGGTTACTAAAAGTAAACCCCTTTTCGGAACCTATGAGTTGCTCGTACAGAAACTGCGTCATTTCTTGGATTTCCGAGCTAGCTAGCGAGTTACTTGGTTGCTTGTCATTTCTTAGATTTCCGAGCTAGCTAGCGAGTTGCTTGTGCTTGACATCGTCCACGTATTCTTGTGTCATTCAGGGGAAACAACATCAAGGAGATGAGCTTGTTTGTTGACTTGGAGCTACTCACAAAGCTTTAACAGGTAACTTCAGTTTTGTTCTGGAGGATAACTGAAAGTGCAACTATAAAATCATGTTGTCTGATTGGAAACCTCTCAAGGGTTGAGTTGAGATGCAAAATGATTTGAATCAAATGGTAGGAGATATAATGGCTACCGAGTGTTTGATACAAATATTTGCACAGGATAAATGTGACCTCTGAAAGACAACTGTTTGAACATATTTTCAGGAAAAACAAAAAAAAAAAAACTATTAAACCTCTGCGGGAAACATCTTTTTAACCCCATCCAAATCTCTCGTTTGGTACATCTGGCTTTGGTCCCATTTTACTATTTTAGCATAGCTGTGAAACCTCTGTGGTCTTGGAGGTTCGGTTCAATTTAAAAAAAAATTGACTGATTTAATAAAAATTCTGGGTTGACCCGGGCAAAAGCTAGCCCTCAACCCGCTGACAATTTTATTTTTTTTAAAAGATGTATTTTGAGAGTGGGTTGAAATCTAATTTTTTTTAAAAAATAAAATTGCATTGTTTTAATAAAAAAATATTCAAGAAAAATTAACGGGTTAAAGATAAGATTTTGATCAAGTTAGCAGGTTTTTTTATAGGTTAGTCAAGTATTTTTCTTTGATTTTTTTTTTAATCTGGATTGGTTCAAGTTTTGGGTTGGTTAGGTCCTCAATAACTATTTTTCAATATAGTAAGGATGAATTATTAAATTTTAATAACTATAAGGACTAAATTTATCTTATCTACTTTTCTATCTCCATGACGGTAGAAAAGAAGAGTACACCATACCTCATTCACAAAATTTCTAACATCACCGCCTCCTCACGCACGCCCACATCACGTGCGCGCCTCTCTCATAATTTTCTAAATATAAATAAACCCCATTTAAACCTAATTTTCGATTCCGCTTCTTATTTTTCATTTATTTCCCTTTGAAGTCCCTCTCTCCCCCGCCCGCTCTCTCCTCCTCCTCCACTTCAAACCCTAACTTTCCTCTTATCCCTCTCTCTCTCTCCATCTCTCTCTAGGGTTTTTTTTCCTCCACTCTTCTCCTCTCAAGTTTCTCTCTTCGTCGTAGCTAGTTAGCTAGCGGAGGAGGAGCCGAAGCAGCAGTAGAGGTTACTGAGTCTTGGATCTGAAATTACTTATAAAGAGAATGGAATTCGGAGGTGGTCACCGCAAGAGAGGCAGACTCGACGCTGCTTTTAATGGCAATGGCGGCCACAAAAAGACCAGACAAGGTACGATTCTTTTTCTTTTTTTTTCATCTCTCTCTCTCTCTCTCTTCTATATATATTATATATTAAATTTAAATTTTATTTTATTTTATAATTTGTGCTTCTTAGTTAGTTCGTCACTGTGGAAATGCTCGGAATTTATTTGATAGTTAATTATATATTTTTTTAACTAATTAGGCTAAGTTTGTTTTAGGATTAATTAAGAGTCAAATTGTTAAATATATTATCTGTTTAATTATTGAGGCATGTGTTTTAGTCTGTTTTGAAGGTAATTGTTTATAATTTTTTATTTTTCTAGTTGAGTTTTTAGTGTGGTTAATGGATGTCTTTTTTTTTTGGAATACGGTAGGCGGGTGCATAAATTTGTTTTATTTTTCCTGAGTTTTGGTTGAATTACTTGCTCTTGTTTTTGTTCCTGATGTGAATGAATCTGCTTGGTGTCCGGAATTGCTCAAATGAAGAAAAGGCCGAAAAGAAAATGTTGGAGTTGAATTTTTTTTTGAAAGAGGATATGATTTATTTATTTTGGTTTTTTGGTGGGTAATCAAAAGCTTAAACAAGATAGGGTTTTAGACTGTCTTCTAGCTTTATTGATTTTGTAGTGCGGGATTTAAAAAAAAAAAGAGCGATGGAACTGTTTTGGGCAGGCACTTTATTGTTTAGAAAACTACTATTGGGTTGTTATCTATACTTGAATGTTTAATGGGGTCACGTAGTTTATCTATTTCTATAAAATTTTACTATTTGCATTGTTTATATCATATAAAATCATCATGTTATCAATGGTAATGAGAATGAGTAACATGATGAGAGAGTTTCTTAAAGCTCGGAGGTTAATAAATCACTGAAATCTTAACTGAGAAAATTAATTAATTTTGGTGCAACAGAAATGGAGTCCTTTTCAACTGGTATAGGAAGCAAATCGAAGCCATGCACAAAGTTTTTCAGGTTCAAATCTTAACCTATCTAAAATAAATATTCAAAATGCTGTACATCTATTTGTAATCTGTATAAATTGTAAAATAAGGTTTCTTACAAACTTTTTTTAATTGCAATTTGAAATCACTGTGATTTGGACTGATGGATTGGGAAGTTAAAGTTGTGGTACAGGTTTTCCTCTAATCATGATAACCAAGACAATTGAACAGAAACGGTTGATTTCAGAGTACTTTTGGATAACTACTTGCTCGGACATAGTAAACTGAAAGAAGTTTTACAGGATGCAAAACTTGCCCACCTCAATGGCTATTCATAATTTGCTATAATCTTTGCAAGTAAAAGCCATGATACATTGATGGGTAGCTAAGAACTGCCTTATAAAGCCCGGAACAGGCTCCATGTGACAGTTGAATAAAAGCGTAGTTCAGTGTGTGATGTATTTTGCTTCTGTAGATGCAATGTTTGTTTTGTTCTGTATCCTATAACATCACTGATGAGTGCAACAATCATTGGACTAGGGTTTTTTTTGGCCTTTTATATGATGCTCTGTCAAAATAAAGACTATCTTTGGATGACTTAAGTGGTTATATCTTAGCTCTGTTTTGCATTCTTAAAAATGTTTTCATTGCTTTTCAATTATCAGCCAGTAGAAAATGTCTCTCCTGTAATCTGTTTTCTGAGACATAAAGGCCTGAAATTCAATAGCAACCTTTTTTTTTTTTCATTTGTTAAATATTTGAAGGAATTTGTTTTTCTAAAAAGTGTTTGCTGACAGTAGCTGATCTATTGATTTCAATGTGTTAATTCTGAAAAACTATGATCAAATTAAATTGGGAAAGATGAAAAATTGAAAAGATTGATGCTGGTGGAAATTGTTCGACATTTTTTATTATTCATGGTATTTTAATTGGGAGGGTATTGCTGGGAATGAAAGTGGACTTGTAGTTACTGAGTGTATTGGGATTGATGAAAGGTTTTTAAGTATTGCAGAGTGGGGTGGGGTGAGGGTATTCCAACAGGATGATGCAGGATCAGCAACTTATAAACACATTCTTAATATTAGTTTCATTAAAAGGTGGATGTCATGATAAGTAATGGAAACTCATTCATTCATGCTTATCCACAGTGAAAATGAAAGAGAAGGATTAGCGGATAATTTTACCATTTGATGGGATCTTATGCTTGGGATGTTGGAGAGGAAGATGGTGGGATGATATGGGATTGAGATAACTGGGGTCATACTTAAAAATAAATGTGACATGCTTCTAGATTAGCAATGAGTAGGAAATTCTAGATATGTAGGATTCAAGTTAGGGTGCTTTTAGTTTTAGGAGTTAATGCAATATTGATTCAGTTACTGTAAATGCATTTGATAGAGCCACATATTTGTAAAATTTTAGTTTTGATGCTGCTAGGCACAGTAATCTGTTCTTTTAAATTGAGATTTTTGTTCATTTTGTGAAAGGTCTTTGGTTCTTGAACTCTTAAATTTAGTAACTGTCCCGTGTTCTCAAAACTAAAATGGTTTGAAAACTTGAAATAAGTTATGTGTTCTATCAGTTTGTGAGATGTTGTGTTTTCTCATAATAACAAATGTTGCAATTTGTTTTAACTAGCTTTTTTTTTTCTCCTGTGATGTGGGTGATTTTATTGACAATTGATGTCAACTTCTGTGTTTAGACAATGGGTTTAGATAAATTTTTTGAATGCCTATTTTTTAGGCCCTCCCTAACAATGTTAACAAGTTAGATTTTGTAATTGTGCTTTCCAAATTTGTGATCTTTGTTCTTGCTACTTGGTGCTTTGTTTTCTTTCTTTGTGTTTAATGCTTCATTGCTTGATTTGGTTGTCTGAGATAAGGTTGAATGACCGGGCTGTTAAAATATATTATCATTAAGGTGGTGGTGATTGCATTCAACTTTTAATAGCGTTTCTACAAAATTGCATGGGATGGATATATATTTAGTTTTATCATGTGATTGTTGGTTAATTCATTTTCTTCCTTATGCTAATGAAATTGGAATATGTTCTAGATGTGTTATGGCATCATTAGACTATCAATGAGCCAATGGCCTTGGCAACCCTTTTCTGAATTCAAGTCAACCTTTTTACCTTGGTGCATCAGAACAGAACCGTCTTTATTTAGTAAAAATATACTCTCATACCCCCCCCCCCTAAAAAATTGTGCATCAGTTTTGATTTTGAGTCTGATATTTAATTTGATTCTCTTGCAGCATTTAGTTTGAGAAATGTGAGCTTGTAATTTAATAGATTTGGTGCTGCAGAAAAGTTCTCATTGTCAGTCATTTTTCTATGCCTTTGTTTTGCAGTACTTCTGGTTGCCCATTTGGTGAGGGATGCCACTTCTTGCATTATGTTCCTGGTGGCTATAAAGCTGTGTCCCAAATGCTTCCAGCTCTTCCACCAGCCTCTAGAAATCAAGGTGCCCCACCCCCTTCTTTTCCAGATCGCTCTTCTCCTCCATCTGTGAAGTCCCGTTTGTGCAATAAATACAACACAGTTGAGGGTTGCAAGTTTGGTGATAAATGCCATTTTGCCCATGGTGAGTGGGAGCTTGGGAAGGCTTCTGCTGCTTCATATGATGATCCTCGTGCCATGGGGCCAATGCAGGGCAGGGCTGCTGCTCCATATGATGATCCTCGTGCCATGGGGCCAATGCAGGGCAGGATGAGTCGGCACATGGAGCATCCACACCAAGGTCATGGTGCTGCAGCAAGCTTTGGGTCATCCGCTACTACTAAGATCAGTATTGATGCTTCACTTGCTGGAGCCATCATTGGGAAAAATGGTGTTAACTCTAAGCATATCTGTCGTGCTACTGGAGCCAAGCTTTCCATAAGGGAGCATGAAACAGACCCTAAAAAGAGGAACATAGAGCTTGAGGGTTCATTTGATCAGATCAGTCAAGCAAGTGACATGGTTCGCCAGCTTATTTCAAATGTCGGTCAAGCTTCTGGACCTCCCATGAAGAACTCATCGATGCATTCTTCTGGCGGATCAAATAACTTCAAGACCAAGATCTGTGAGAACTTCAACAAAGGATCTTGCACTTTTGGGGATAGGTGCCACTTTGCACACGGTGCTGAGGAATTGCGCAAGTCTGGAATGTGACCTCACTTTCACTACCTCGTCTCTCTTCTTCCTGTGTTAGGACATAATCTTGTTATAGCCTTTGGTGTTTGGCGTGGTTACCAAGTATTTTGGGATTCAAAGATAGACAGATGCCATCTCTAAGAGTTCTAGGTTTTTCTTTTCGCAATTTTTATGATCTCTTTGTTGTTTATTTGTTTGTTGGTCTGCGATCGTTACTGAAGTCTCGGGATAAATCTTGCCAGGTTGAACTTAGGGCTTCTTTGTGGGACACAGTTTACGTACCGCTTACTGGTTCAGTCTCTTAAATTTGGTTTTGGCACTTTAATAATTTAAACTTGTTCTAATGAAATAGGTTTCGGAATGAAATCAAGCATAAGAGGAAGCTGGAGGCCGGGAACATCCGTCCTCTATTTTCCGGCAAGTTGTGAAATGAATGCCATCATCCGGCACATGGTTTACACTTCTTCCAGCATGAATGTCGGTCATGGGATTCTGATGATATTCTTAAAGTAAATTTCGGATTATAAAACATGATAGGGCAAATCATCCCTGAATAGTATAACTTTTAACAAGATGATGCCGCAATTGCTCTCTTTAAACGTTCTAAATGCCGTTTGTCCGTCGGGCTGCTTCTCTAGCCCTTCTTTTCTCCTCTTCCTTTCTGTACTTGATCCCGCATGCATTACAGAGTGTCTAAAAGCATGAAGCAAAGAGTATCATCAATCCTGTGGCACAGCATACAAATGTTACTGAATAGCAAAAGAGAACTTTTTCCTTGAAAGTTACCTTGGGACCAAGGGGGCCTTTGCGCCACATCGGTGTGTCATCGGTGTTGCAACTCCGGTTACTGCACCTCTTATTATGGTCAATAAAGGTCCTACGTGAACCAGAGGAACTTCCAATCTCACCATGATCACTATCCCTAGCTACTGTGTTGAGGAGTGTTCGACCGTTCATCGGTGGTATTTGAAAGTTACCAGGATTGCTGTTGATGCAACTGTAGGACTTGGGGTAAGCAGCAAATCCCACTGCAGAATCAGCAGCATATTGAGTATCCATGTAATGGGGATGGTTCCCCATCATCTCCCGTGGCCAAGATCCATGAAGATTGTCTCCATTAAGCCTCCCATGGTGATTTAAACCAGCATTAGCCATATCTTGATGATTTGTGCCCTGCAAGTTTGAGATTACTTTTTTATCGGTTAATTAATGATCTTATTGTTTAACAACAACAACAACAACTAAAGAAAAAGCACTTCCATGGAGATCTGAAATGGTAATTAATTAAGCATATTGATATCAAATTTCATGCAATCAATAGCTATTTTCCCTGGGAGCAATTGATTAGTAACCCATGGATTCCTAATTATATTATGTGATTGTATTTAATTAGCATTAGATCATAATTAAAACAAAATGGGTTCTGATCATGATTTTTTTTTCATTTTCTAATTTAGATCTACAAGTTCTTAAGCAGGATTCTCAATGCTATGCTATCATTATCCTTAGCATATGAATCTATTTCTTTATTTAATAATTTAAGTATAAATTATAATTAACGTAGTTTATATTTAATTATTATATATTAAAATAAAGATATCCCCATCATATAGCTCAAGATTTAACACACACGTATATATTAACTCTTAGCAACTGTAGTACATAGATAATCATACCCTTGGTTGCTTTTGTACATGGAAATTAAACCTTTTTTTTTTTCTTAACTCTGCAACCATATCTAAAAATTAATAATAAATATCATAGTTTAAATATTTGCTGAGAATGAAATAACTTATATTTGAAACATATATGGAAATGCTTAATTCATTTTCCATTCATTTTCTAAAATTAACGTTTCAAGTTATGAAAAAAAAATCCACTCAAATTACCTAGCTAGGCTTCCATTTCTCATTTCTATGAAGTTTTGAATTTGATTATATATATATATATATATATATATATATATATATATATAAAATAAAGAAGCATCCATCAAATTGAAAAGGATATAAAACGAGCAACTATATCACGGTATTGTTGTTTATTGTCGTGGATTATTTGAAGCTTATCCCCTTTTTACTTTTTCTATCAAAATCAAATGAATAAACTATTTATAAATTGGAATAAAATTATCATGGATATATCAAATCAATAATGAACAAATTTAGACCATCTTATCAAATCTATTTCGAAGTAACAAAATTATGTAAGATAACTCCTCAAGTGACTTTCATGATTAGTCCTCTATGATTCTTGACACAATGGATAATGAATTTGAGCAGAAATTCATAAGAACTGGGCAGAATATTTTGTTTACAAACTTCACAGTAGTTGATCAAATCAGTGTAAGAGTTATACCTGTGAGTAAGGAGCATTGAAGCTGAGGATGGCTGGTTGATGGGTCTTGAGGGCCCTATTAGACCTAAAGTATTGCTCAAATTGTGGTTGATCATCTGGCAATCCCAATTTCAGAGTCAAATCCACATTGTTTTCTGTGTTATTCTGATGATCACAACCCCCATTCCAATTATCAGTAGCCTGATCAAACCACTGGGATTCCATGAATATTCTTTGCCCAGATCAAAAACCTTTGCAGACAAGAACAGCCAACAAATTGACCATGCAATAATATTATGAGATAAAATTCATAGAATCATGAAAGATAAGAGGGAGAGCTGGGCATGCAAGAAAGTTAAAAGTGAAGCACTCAATGGATAATTGGATGCCGACAAAATGGCCTGGAAGACTGCCAAAGATACTAGATACAGACACACTTTTAATGTGAAGTAATAACAAAAATCATCATTAAGACAGACAAGCACACTTACTATAAATTCTTGAACGTATAGTACAGTACTTACTAGTTACTACTGTATAAATTTGTACTTGATTTAAGGTTGATTGTCCCTCCTTGAGGTTTAGAATCTTATCATCCGAACCTCTGATGATTTGTCTCAGATCCAGTGTGAGCGTGCGTTTGTTAATGATAATACGGTGCACCGTGGCCTTGTTCCCGCAAGAATAAGCAGATCATCCAAGGTCCATGCAAATAATTAAATAATTTGTTTTATATCTCTGAAAGATGATGATGGATAGCATAATTAATTGTTTTAGCAATTAATTTTTTTTATTACACGGTGGGAGTTATTCTCGAGTTAGCTTACATGTCAACCAATAAGAATAATTTTTTTTATGTTGACAATATTTTTTTATTTTTTGTTTTTTGTTTTTCTTTTTGAAAAGTGCAAAATATACATGTGTTCTTATTTCTTTGACACTATGTTTTTTAATATATTTTGAGCTTATTAGAAGTTATTTTTATAAATTTGACATGTTTAAGAGACTTTGTAAATTAATTGCTAAAAGATAAGAATTTCTACATTTTATGTTTCGGATCTTGCTTATTGTGATGGGTTTTTCATAGGTGAATCAAAATTAAAGTACACATGTCAAGCTTTTCAGAAAGGTATTATGGGTAGAAATCTAAATTCGTTTGGATCTCTAATCAGCCTGCAAAATCTGGTGAAAATCCTACTTATAGTAGGATTTTCTGTTTTTATACTACAGATTCAAACAGATATATTTTAAGTCTCAGACATCAAAATCATACAATTCAAAAGCCCAAAATCATCTACACATTCAGGACTACAATATTTTTGAAGGATGTCAGGTCAGATAAAATTATTTTAAAGGCGAAAATTCAAACGCAATCTAAAGGATGAGATTAGTCTCCTGATTTGATAAGGAAACTAACGGTGCCGAGCATTTCACCATGGCTGAGAGTCTGACATAGAAATGGTGGGCCTTAGGATCCAAGAAAGGTGCAGATCAAGCCTCTAACATGCCATGAATGAAAAAATACAGCTGAGATGATCGGATATTGCAAGAAACCAAGTCTAAGTTGCAGCAGAGTTGGAATTACAACAAAATAGTGAGAGTAGCAGAGTCCATTTTCAACATATGTTTTGAGGGATTTAACCAATCTTAAAGACCAGATAAAGAAGAAAGGAATTAAGTAGCATAAGTACTTCTAATTAGCCTAAGAATACTGAAGAAATTTGGTAGCCAATTGAGAGAATATATAGAGTAGAACACGATTGAGACAGGAGCTCTGCAACATTCTTTTCTTCTTTGTTTTTGTCAATTTTCCAGCAACTATGAACTAATTTTTAAATTTAGTTCAAGAGGAATACACACTATCACCATTAGCAAGTTGTGAGAAGTAATTTATCATTGTAATTTTGTATTTATTTTTTCTTATTTATAATTATGCTATTGATTGTTATCCAAGCTTATTGAATTGTTTTGAGATGGCATGTATGCTTTCTAGTTTCTTTTAATCTGTAATTGTTGTTAGGGACTAAAGTAAGAAGCAAAAGAATTAATTTGATTGTTGCAACTCTCATCTTTATTTATTAAAAAAGAATAAACTAAGTTAAATTGTCAAACTTTTAAACGTTTACTTAGAATAATTTCATAGACTTTACTCCTAAAACTACTACTGAGTGAATGAGAATTGCTTTCAATATAAAATTTGTTTGATGGTAAGAAATTGATTAGAGAGCTTTGTCTTATTAATTTACTCGTAATCTCATCTATTTCCCTCAAATTTAAGAAATATCAAATTTATTTGCTTGACGTGAAAGAATATTTATTTTACTTCAATGATCAACAAATTTATAGGAATGTATGTGTGGACCTTTAAACTAAGTTAACAACATATTAATTTATTATTTTTATTTTTAGAATTTTGTTTGTTTAATTTTTATTCGAATCTCCCGTTCTTTTTTATTTCAGTATATTGTAGAAAGACTGAACGAAATTTGCCTTTGATTTTATCTGGTTTTCACAATCATACTACATATTTATTTTGTTTTTAATAATTAAATCAAAATTATATTTTAAAAGTTCTGACGAACTACTACTCTTCTCTGTTTATCTATCTTGTAGTCATTTCCCAAAAACCATCAAATTTATCGATACTAAAACATGTTTACTATTCATATAACTAATATGGTAAGAGTACCTCGAGAGTTTAACAAACCACAAAATTTTCTAAACTTGGACCAAGAAAAATACGGTGAACTTGATTATTATTACACACATGAAGAGTGACAAAAAAAAAAAGTAATTGGTGCCTCAATTTTGAAATTGAGTATAGGTATATACAAGTTCTAACAAAAATCATAAATATGAAAAAATTCAAAAAGATTGTGAGCCATGATATCGATATTGTAATCTTAAGGTGAGATTTAATGATGGATCCCATGAATCTAATGACTCGTGTATTATTAAAGTTTTTTCTTGTGTTAGCATCACACTTAACTATAACTTAAATTCGAAAAGGAAAATGTATAGAAGAAAAAAAAAACGTATTTTAACTTTTATGCAGTGTGATTATTGTGATATCAAAATTAATCTGATTATTTAAAAGTTTAAATTCGGTTTAAAAATTGTAAATAATTTAACATAAATCTGTACAGTTATATATATATATATATATATATATATAGAGAGAGAGAGAGAGAGAGAGAGAGAGAGAGAGAAGCTGATTTGTTGTAGAAGAAATTTATATATAAAAAAAAACCAATAAATTTGAATGAATAATCTCGATCATGGAATATATATGTATTCGTGGTTTTATTTATTTTTAGTTGCTCAATTTCAATGCTATATTCCATCTCAAACGGAGTAGGACAGATTT
>Ga0325410_1005881_pt1 | contig 13519 bp, 6 predicted proteins | sample PopdelMetagenome_16_FD_206182 | JGI IMG/M metagenome (GOLD analysis project Ga0325410, IMG submission 206182) | Populus deltoides microbial communities from Bellville, Georgia, United States - Xylem-PdIQD-R3 | ecosystem: Host-associated > Plants > Phyllosphere > Stem > Wood/Secondary xylem... | reverse complement strand
ATTTGCATAATTTTCGTGAGCTAAGCAAAGGTGATGGTTTTGTTGAGGACCAAAATACACGTGCAAATGTGTTGAATGGTCTTAAGATATCTAACTAATAATTCCTTGTGGACGTCTGATGTATTGTTAAGAAAAAAGCAACATATACCTCTGCTTGTTGAATTTCAATAAATAAATACAAATTTAAGTTAAACTTTGTTATGTTGATACCAATTGTTAAATACATGTTTGCGCTTTTACAATTTTAAAAAACTCTAATCAAGAACAAAGAAAAATTACTCTTGCATGATTCTCTAGCTAACAATGCAAGGATATACTTATTGTCCTCTAATAAAATGTTAATTCAACATACTTAAATTTCTCATATTCTGTCCATTAATTTGTTGTCCAAACTTTTTATTACCCATCTCTAATCCTCAAACTTGGGTATGGCGTGGTTTTCATACCAAGTAGCCTGAACTTGGCAATCATGTCAAACTCATGCACTTTTTTTTGAAAATATAGGAATTCACTTATAATTGTTCTAAAAATATATTTATTTGCATATTTTCATCTTTCTTTTTTAACCAAATATATTTTTATCTTTTCTATATTTCTCTTTTCTATTTTGGGATATTAACAACACGCATTTCTAAAATTCAGTCAATATTTTTTTTATTAATCTCTGAATTTAGCGAACAAATCATCTACAAAATTGCACAAATTAAGATAGTCATAAGGATAATAAGTCTTTTACATATATAGTATTTTCTTTTCCTACAATATAATGCGTCGCACGTGTGCGGCGTCGCGGCGATTACCATATTTGCCTAGACAGACAACACACCTGTGTGGTGGACGATCTTCGCGTCGCTGCACACGTGCCACATTATGTATCAATTTAAAAATTCAAAAGTTTTCTCTTGTAATCATATATTTCAAATTTTTGTATATACTAATAGTTATAATGTAGAATAAACTCTCCTTGTAATAAACTTTGACAATTAGATTATGCAACAACATCTCAAAATTTTAAAAAAGCATGAACCTTTACAAAATTATCCAACACTTGTATAGAAATATAAAATTAATAGTTTCATCCACAATGCATACAAAAAAAGAGAAGTTTATTTTTGAAGAGTTGAAATAAATCACTTAGAACTCAATATTTTCCATTCTTTCCTCTTCAAATATAACAATTTTATAAAATAAATTGTGCAAATAAAAAAATTTTTGCAGTTAAGTTATACTACATATGAATGAAAAATCCTGCTTGCATGAGGCAATGTTTGTTTTTTCAGTCTAATGATGCTTTTGAAAAATTTTAATTTTTTTGACCTAGATGTGCGAGGCTGGCATGGTTGCGAGGCCCAAGTGCTTGGGTCTAGCAACCACGCCAGACCCAAGTGCCTTGGGTCTGGTAAATCATGTCAGACCCATGCGGCTGGGGCTACCAACCATGCCAGACCTGTGTGTCTGGGTCTGGCAAACATGTCTGATTTAACAAACAACAAACAAAAAGGACAATTGTACACTTTAGTTGTTAAAAGAGAGAGAAAAAAAGAAAAAAACACAAATAATCAATCATTGGCAGCAATTCAACCATTATATGTCCACACACGCCACAACATGGGGAAAGAGCATGGTTGCGCATCCAGTTAGATGGTGGATGACCAGATTTGGCCACCGAGAAACATCATACTTGGAAATTGAAAGGCAAAGCTTCTTTTTTTTCTTTTCAGAAGCTAAAAGCTTTATTTGATTGTACTTGAAAATTGAAAAAACTTGAATATTCTTGTGGAAAAAAGCTAAAGAAACGTTTATCCGCTCGTAAAAAGATGAGAAATTGAAAGTGAAACTACTATTACAATCCACAATAAAATATCTCTTGATATACAATGATTTCCCCACACCATTTGACTTTTGTTATAATTTGCTGATTTTTAAAGTTAAAATTATAATTTACATAAAAACTTTTTAACATGAAATATTAATATAATTAAAGAAAATTATGTGAATAGAAATTAATATCAAATAATCTACGTTGGCATATTATTGCGAAATCCAAAAAAAATTGTTCCATATAAAAAACAAAACTTTATTATAGTTTATACAGTGAAAAGTTGAAAGGTCATAGATAAGTCTAAAAAAAATAGTATGAATTTAAATCACATACAAGGGAGACGCCACCAAGGAACAAGAGAGGGCAGTTGCCTCCTTAATTATTTTTCAAAATGTTTTTTATATTTAAATATTAATATAACATCTTAGATCTTGCAAAAGAAATTAAACAAAAAAAGAAAGAAAATAAAAAATGATGTGGCTAGAAAAAAGACCACAACTTATAGGTTTATATCTCAATAGTTTCAATTTTCTTAATATTTTTTCCTTATCAGTTTATTTGCATCTTCTTTGAGATAGATTGGTCTCTCTCTCTTTCTTTTTATCGTTTTCTTTCTTGATTTAATTGTATTGACTGAATATTTCTCATACCTACTTTTTAAAATTTCAAGATTGTTATGATTCTTGAATTTTTAGTGTCAGTTTCTTATCCAAATCTCTAAATAACAAATTTAATTGGAGTTATTTCACTTTTTTTTCTCTATCAATAAAGTTTGATAATTTTGGATCTAAGTTTTAATGGATAACTAACAAAAATTAAAATTTTAGAGCTTATATTTTTGAGCTAAGAGACTAAGTAGTCTATCAAATAAAAATTGTATGGATAACTTGTTATATTTTAGATGCAGATGCAGAGTGCTTCAATATATTCTGTTAGTAATTCTAAGATTACCTAATCACTTATTATTTCATTATTCATTAATTAGGGACTGAAAAGGTAATTGTCAAGTTTATAAACATAATTCAATGACTTGGATTTGAAAAAGAAAATAATTGATTTCTACTTTTTACATATTATCGCTACCAATTATTTATAAAAGAAACTATTAATTTGAAAATATAACCTCAAAAAAATAATTAATGATCTAAAACATATTGGTTACATAATTTAATTTACACTGCTACTAATTTTTTATATAAAAAATACTACTAAATAGAAAATTTGTGTAAAAATATTAGAGTAAAATATTAATTATCATAATTTTTTATATGAACAAACCTTTTATGCAATATATTTCACCACATTAGATGAAAACAACTTTATGCTTAACACATGTTTGGTATATAATTTTGATTTAAGATTTACCTTATTATCATCAAATAAAATAAATTGTACTTAGCTAAATATATAATGCTGACACAGTTGAATATATATAATGAGTGTTTAATATTTTTATAATTAAATATTATTGAGATTGTTTAAAAGTCAAGTCAAATCTATGTAATGCCATAATGATTATTATGTAACTCAACTGATTTTTGTTTAACAACAAATTATTGTGTAGTTGCATTAATTATTTAATAATATCATTGACATGCAACTTAATGAGTTAGGATGATCGTATCACTTAGACGAGTACAACATTACTTCTTTATGTGATATGTTTAAACCCTAAATGACTCTTTTTTTGCTTTCAATAATAAAAAAAAGCTTATTCGCCTTACTCATTTTTATCCTAATGAATTCTCTATAACGGACCTTATGCTATTTGATAACCAACTTGATAAGTATATTATTGATATATGCAATGACGATGAGTTTTATGACATTGAAGGTTTTGCTAGTCTTAAGGAGAAGATGGTAAAAACAAAGAATAACGATACGGAGAGAGTTTTTCAAGCTGGTATATATGTTTGGTATATATTCTTATCAAATTATCATTACTTCTATAAGTTGTAACTGCTACAGTGAAAATAGTTTTTTCTGCTATGCATATTGTCAAGATTAAATTGCGGAGTAAGATGAGAGATAAATGGATGAATGACAATTTGGTTATATACATTGAGAAATATATCTTTGATGAGATTGATAATGAAGTCATTATAAAGCGATTTCAATAAAAACTCGAAGAGAAAAATTATAATGTAAGTTTTATCATTTTAAAAATATTCTTAAATTAATTTCACTTAATATGAGTTAGTACATATGTTTCAAATTGATTTCTCTATGTAACGTATGTCTACATAATATCAAGTATTTGCTAATAATTTCCCCCCTCATTTAAAAAATCTTGGCTCCGCCACTACTCATACGCTTAGCTCCGATCGAGCATGAGCAAGCTCACGAGTCTCAGGCCTTATGTTCTAGGTCTTAGGTTTGATTTTATTTATTTGCTAACTTATTATGTATTTAGATTTTGGTTTATCATAAAATAATTCTTTGGCTCATAAAAAATTATTTTTTGTCAATCCATTTTTGAATATCAAACCCATGAATAAACAATCTAAATAGTCGGTCCGTATTGTTTTTTCAAAGGAAAAACATCTAGTTTTAAAATTAAAAACTATCAAGTTTTTATTCATTTTTATGGTACATAATTAATATAAAATTGTGAGAATTAATTGTGATAATTACCAAAATTAATTCTTCATCATTTTTTGTTCTAAAAATCAGTATAACTAGGGATGGAATAGGAGATATTCTAAACACTTTTGCAAAACTTCTCTTCTCTCTCTCTCTATATTGTTTTTATCTTGTTTTGCCTCTTGTTTCTATTACCTTATTTATTATTCTTTTCACTCAATTATAGAGCTTAGGTTCTCGTTATTTTGGAAGAGAGATTTTGCATTTCAATTCCTTTATCTATATAATTAAAAGAAAATGCATTTTTTTAAGGGGTGTTGTCGGGATTTTAGAAGATTGATTGCACACTTTTGTTTGTAACGGGTGACATGCAATAAAACCTTAAATGCAAAAAAAATATATCATTAGTAACAATAAATTGCTAACTTTTTAAGCTTTTAAGTTTGTTTAACAAATAAGTAGCATATTTTTCTCTAGTTTAGATTTTATAGAGAGAATGCATGCTAGGTTTCAAGTTTACACATAAATTTGCTTTTAAGTTTCTTATTTAATTTTATTATAAGTTTAACTTGATTAAATTTCCTTGCATGTTACATAAACTAAAAAAATTATGATAAACAACTAAAAAAAACTAAAAGAGGAGGGGTTTTTAGTGCATCCCTTTAATGAATAATGTTTTGTTTTTTTTTTCCTTTGATTTTTTTTAATCAATGCTTTTTATTTTTTATTTTTTAATATTAAATTTATTTTTTATTGGATTATTTTACTCTTATGACATGGTTCATGAGTTTGACAAGTTAACTCGATTGACTCGAGTTTTTTTTTTAATTAACTTATTTTCTTAATTTCATCTTTTAATATTAGGTTGATTGATAATTAGACTTCATGATTTGTTTTGTTTGCTTTCTATTAGGTTATTTCGACCTCATGACCTAAGAATAATGCTTAATATGTTAACCTGAGTTGACTTAAGTTATTTTTTTGTGTCCTTTTTTAATTGAATTTTTTTTAATTTTATCATTCGACTTTGGGTCAGTTGGGAATTGAACTTCATAATTTATTTTGATTTGCTTTATATGGGAATATTCTAGTCTCATGATCAAGGTCGCAAGTTTTGGTATTTTTACCCAAGTTAAATTGAGTTTTTTTTTCTAAGAATTTATCTTGCTCACATAACCATGATCATGAGTCATTCAACATTGAATTTGTTTTTTATTGGGTTGTCCTTGTCTTATGACCTGTGTTATGAGTTTGGCGGGCTAATCCGATTGACTTAGTTTTTTTGTTTTTTTAATTGACTTTTTTTCTTCCAAGTTTCATCATCTAGTAGTGTCTTTGATTGAGAATTAAGCTTCATCATTTGTTTTGATTTTTTTTATTAGGTTATCTCGCCATCATGACCAGAGAATAATACTTAACGGGTTAACTTGAGCTGATTTGGCTCATTTTTTGTATAATTTCTTAATTAAAATTTTTATAAACTTTATCATTCAATATTGGATCTAACAATGTCAATTGGAGATTGAATTTCATAATTTATTTTGATTTGCTCTCTTTGGGATTATATCAGTCTCATGACTATAGTCATATATTTGACAAGTTAATCTGGGTTTAATCATGTCATTTTTTTCATATTCTTTCTATAAAGTTATCTCAGTCTCATGACCTAGGTTATGAGATTGGCGTATTGACTCAGGTTGTTTTATATGTTTTTTTTAATTTTTTTAATCTCATTCTTTAATATTAAGCTCATTGAGGATTGAGAATTATAATTCATAATTTGTTTTAATTTGCTTTTTATGGGGTTATCTTAGTTTTATAACCCAAGTCGCGAGTTTAACAAGTTAACCCAGGTTCTTTTTTAGGTCTTTTTTTAATTATATTTTTTTCAATTTTATCCCTCAACATTGTGTTGATTGAGAATTAAGTTTTATAATTTGTCTTGATTTACTTTATATAGGGTTATCATAGTCTCATAATCCGAGTTGCGGATTTGACATGTTAAACTGGCTTTCTTTAGGTCAATTCAATATATTTTTATTTTGATATTTTTATTAAAAAATTAGTCAAATCAAGTTTTTATAATTTGTCCGGGTTGCTTTTAAAACTACAAAATAAATCCTCATACAGTTAAAAAAATTCACTAGAAAAGATATTAATAACATCTAAATATATTTTTTATGTTAATTTTTTTTTTTACCAGATTTGTAGCATAACACAAACCAATGATATAATTTAATCCATAGCTCACGGATTACATACAATGTTTGAGTGACATACGTAATCTTGATTAGGAATCAAGTTAATTTGAAAATATTTTTTATTATAAAAATAAGGAATATGCATTATACAATTTAATAAAGATGGAATAAAATCACTTAGATACGTAAGAATTTAAAATTCTCTTTCTTTTATTTTTTTCTTGTTTTGGGTCTTGACTTTGGTAAAAAATAAGTTCTGGTCCATGTGATCTCTTGCACTTTAAGTTATTTTATTTTGACAATTAGTGTAATTAGGTATGTTTCATTGAACACACACGTGTGTTTACATGATTGATTAGTAAGCAAATAGCATGATGCCGTGATTTGAGGATCTATTATTGAGATTAAATATCCCGTTGACAAAACATGATGTTCAGGTTACGACAAAATAGTAAGTTGCATTGCAAAACAACTGGCTTTTGAGTTCTGGTTAAGTTCTTAACTAGATAATTTTTACGAGTTCTGTAGCAGTTCAGACCAAAACTTAAATCAACATAAAAAAAATATTTTTTAATAGCAAGAAAATTTTAAATTATTAACTTCCAATTCAATATATGTTTCCAATAAAATAAATTGAGGAAATATTAAAAGATATCCTAACATCAACTAAAGATTAATTTGTGAAATTGAGAAGCATGCACAGATTAATATACTCAATGTAGTGGAAAGACCTTTAATATTTTTTATTTAATTATATGAGATTAATTTTTTTTAATAATAAGATTAATAATAATATAATTCTTTCTTTTTCTTATTAATATCTTTAATTTTAACAAAAAAAAATCTATTTTAGATTTTTTCTATGTTATTTATTTAATAAAAATCAAAAGTAATCATAACACATAAAAAAATATTAAATGATTTTAAAAAAATATGGCTTTAACTAAAATCCCTTTTCCTCATTAATGTGATTATTTTTTTATTTTTTGAAAATTATTTACCACAACATTTGTTTTTTAGACAAAATTCTATTATTATTTATGAATCAAGTTTCAATTAAAACTATTTTTTTGTTAAATTATGTAATGATAAAAATATATATTCACACGAAAACAATAAAATAAATTTATAAAAAAACCATGATGGGTTGTCCATAAAGCAAGCTTGCTAATATAACAATATAATCTTATTCAAGAATATAGAAAAAAAAATGAATGATAATAAAAATAATATCTCAAATATATCTTTAATTAATTCATTAATTTAATAAAATAATATATTTATTACATTTTAAATTAATTAATTTAAATAAATTAAATTTAAATTGAAGAAAAAATATTAAAAAAATAAAAATAGTCCAAGAGCGAAAGTTTGGGTGGCCTAGCACACTTGGCCCAATAAAAGTAAAGCCGAGCGCCAGGGCCAGCCAGTGCAAGCTGGCACACCTGTTTTTTTTTTAATTTAACAGAAATTGCTTCATCCGCTCAATTTTTTTGAAGGATAAAGGAAGCAGACGATGCATCGTTTGCTTGTTCAAATTTTATCTAACAACGAGGTTGATAAAAAATCAGACCAGAATTCTTTAGATAAAAAAAACATTATTTTCACCTAAAAAGAATCCTTATAACCTCAATAAAATAATCTCTCAACAAAAAAAAAAACTTTCAAATCAGTTCAAAAACATAAAATTAAATAAAAAAATTTCTCTCAATCACGATCTATCTTTTCTGGCAATATGAAAGCCCAAAACACCTTAGTGCCACTCCTCATCTCAAGAGAAACACTTTGATATCAAATTTAGTTTTTTTTTTGTTAACGAGATCTTGCGAGCCAAATGCTTTCTCTTTTTATTTCTTCTCTTTTAAATTTAGAGATCGGAATGTGAACAAAATAAAATTTTAAAATATAACATAAAATTTTCGTACTAAAGAGACTAAAAGGAAATAAAAATAAAAAAGCCAAAATCTTTTGAAAATGCGTTAAATGAATGGTATTAAAAAACACCTTTGTGGTTGCCTTACTGATCATTTTGGTCCTTTTAAGTTTTTTTTTATATAAAATACAGCATCAACCTAATGTCAAACGTTTTTTAGCACCATAATAATCATATAGAAATTAAATCAAAACAAGATATCAAATTTGATTTTCAGTCAATGCAATACAAAATGATGAAATTAAAAAACAAATTGATGACTTGATTAAAAAAAAACTTAAAGGACCAAAAAAATAAAAAAAAATACTATTACAATCCATAATATTTCTCCTCACATGCTACAATATTTAAGCAAAACCATTCTTTTTTAATTTTAGTTTTAATAAAATTGCATAATTTTTTTTAATGATTAACTGTTTTCTTACATTTTATTCAGATTGATAACATTAGGTTCTTATATGTGTGACCCATCTATTAAGTTCTCTAATATGTTGACCTAAATATAAATCACAATCTTAAAGAAAATAAGATTAAATTAATTAATTTATTATGAATTCAACAATTAATTGATTTACATTTGAAGATCAATGTGTATCAACATATCATGATTCCTTAAATATTAGAAAAAGTCATAAATGGCTGGACTTAACCTTTCAGTGACCAATTTCTAAGTGTAATTATTATCCCTTCATTAACAATGTTCTGATTTAGATATTTCAACATGGAATGTGTTTACCTTGTTAAACCATATTTGTTCTCAACACCATAATCATTGATTATTTGAATAAGATTTGAAACTCTTTTCAAATCTCAGTCCACCTTGCATAATGATTTATAATCGATGCTATTTGATAATAGATGAAACATTTTTTTTCTAATTCACCTAGGGTGATAAATCATTCCTTGATAACTCAAATACCTTCATATTGTTTATAATACACCAAATATTTGCCCGTTTGTTATCCTTAATTAAAACAACGTGTAACAAGATCAAAATATAATAATATATATATAAGATAACTTAGTGATCTCAAGTCTAATGATCACTTACAAAACCGTCATGTAAGCCTATCCATAGAAACAAACGTTCTCTCCATATAAAATTCTCATGTAAGCCAGCTGAATAAATATATATATATCATTTAACAAACACATACATATTAGCTCTAGGTATCCCTCATACCTTAACTTATGAGAATGACAACTTTATTTCATAAAAAAAGAACATAATATATATCAGTCTCAACGGCTCTAATTAATATGCAATCTTAATTGAGCATTAACCAGAAAATATTTACGAACAATGCTTTGATGTAATAAAAATTTCATAATTATAACAACTTTATAATTTACTTTGCAAAGCATTTTTGTCCCTAGAACTTTATCTTTACTCTAGATTTATTAATAAAATATTTGATGAATATTAAAGATAAATAAACCTTTATTGATAATTAAATATATTTACATGAACAAAGTTAATGGTACATGTAACCAATCGATTGTCTACTGGACATATATACTAGCAATCTATCCCTTGCACTAAATTCAATTACTCATGTATCAAATATTGTATTACTCTATTTGATAATAATGTTTTTACTAGGACAATGACTTAGTAAGAGGATTTACAAGATTCTCTTCAGTAGATACTCACTAGATTCTTTTCAGTAGATACTCGCTTTATATTTATATCTTTTTTTTCTATGATTCTATAATCAAATGGAATTGTCTAAGTACATTTTTTTGGATCATTGATAAAACCTTGGTTTCTTTGCTTCTACAATGACTCCATTGTTTTCACAGTACAAGGCTACTAGATCAATAATTTCTTGGAACTTCACCTAGTTTATTGATAAACATATTGATCCAAACAATCTCTTTTGTCTTCTTAAATGCAGAGGTGTACTCAGTTTTAGTTGTATAATCTACTTTGTTCTCTTATTTGAAGCTTTTCCAACTCAACACCATTATTTAAAGTAAAATATAACAGACTAGATTATTTTATCTTTAATATTTTATTGAAAGCTAACATCCAAATAACCATGAAATACTATTTCATCTCCTTTATAAACTAGAAAAACATTATTAGGTGTTCTCAAATACATAAGAATAGTTTTAACTATCATTCAGTGACTCTTATTTGGATTCAATTGATATCTAATGGTTATGCTCAAAGTATAAGATGCGTCTAGCCTTATACATAACATCACATACATTATGGATCCTATATCCAAAGTATATGGAATCTTTTCCATCCTATGTCTCTCAATTTGTGTTTTAAGACACATATCCTTGGACAAAAGAATCTTATATGAAATAGGTAAGTATCTTTTTTTAGATTCTTTCATGCTAAATTATTTTAGCATCTTATCTATATACATGGATTGAGATAATCCAAACAACCTTTTAGATCTATATATATAGATCTTTATTCCCAGTATATAGGTTACTTCTAATAAATCATTCACGGAGAAATTCTTGGACAACTAGATTTTTATTGACTAGAGTAAAGAAATGTCACTTCCTATTAATAATATTAGAAAAATGACTACTCTCACTAACCTTTTTAAAACACAAGGCTCGTTCATGTTTTTGATGAAATTAAACTATTTGATTTTTTCATTAAAATGGATATTCCAACTCCTTAAAGCTTGCTTTAGTTCATAAATGGATTTTTATAGCTTGCATACTTTATTAACAAAAGTTTTAGATTCAAAACTTTCGGGTTGTGTCATATACACATCTTCTTGAAGATTCTCATTTAAGAATACAATTTTAACATCCATTTATCAAATTCATCATCATAGTATACAATTATAGTAAGCAAAATCTTTATAGATTTTAACATAGTTACTGCAAGAAGGTTTCATCAAAGTCAACCTATTTATCTTTGTTTATAACATTTGATAACTGATCTAACTTTGTATGTTTGTACATCACAATCCATGTTAGTGTTTCTCTTAAAGGCTCACTTATATCCAATGAGTTTTTATCCTTTTAGGTGTATACTATGGTCCATACTTGGTTCGTGCACATGAAATCCATTTTAGATTTCATGGCATCAAGCCAGTTTTTTGAATCAATATTGGACATTTATTCCATATAATTGGTAACCTCATCAAGTATAAAAAACTCGTTATTTTTTGCTTTCATGAAAAGTCTATATCTTATTGACACATAATATGTCCTACTAGATCTATGGAGTTCTTATGTTTCTTGAGCTTTAGGATGAACATCCAATGTTATAACTTTTGGCTTAAGTTCTATTTAGATGTCAATTTTTGGTTTTAAAAGTTCTTCAAATTCTTTCTTTAGAAAGATACATGTTTTGAGACAAGCAATTTTTTCTCGATGAAATGGTAGAAATAATATCTAATAGTTTCTTTTAGATATCTTATAAACTTATATTTATTTGACTTAGTTCCTAACTTTTCAGATACAAAACGCTTCATATAAGTATCACATCTCAAGTCTTTAAGTATGATAAGATTGGTCTCTTATCATTTTATATCTTATATGGAGTTTTATCAAAAGATTATGGTGGAACTCTTTTTAAAAGGTAAGTACTAGTTTGTAGGGCATAGCCCAGAAAAGAAAGTAGAAAGTTTGTTTAGTTCATCATAGACCGCATCATATCCAATAAGGTATAATTTCTCTTTTCAAAAACTCTATTATGTTATGGTGTTCATGTAAGTATTCATTGTGAGAGAATCTTTTTATATTTTAGATAATCTTGAAAATTTTAGTCAAAGTATTCACCTTCTCAATTCGATCAAAATATCTTAATACTTTTTCTAATCTGTATTTCAATTTTATTTCTGAATTCCTTAAACCTTTTAAATGATTTAGACATTCATCAAATACTCTTGACTATATCCAATATTATCATCAATGATGAAACATACATATTCATCTATAATGTCTAATCTAATTTTGAGTTTCTAAAAAAAAGGGACAACGAGAACTTAATCAAAGGTTGAAGGACCAAATTAAACCGAGTGGCCAAGATTGGGAGCCCAATTGCAATAATGGTGGGTCTAATTAAACAAAACAATGAGAATTTGAGAGCAAATTAAAGAATGACAATGAAGATTTGGGCGGACTTGCAAAATAATTAAGTTTAAAGACTTTTGATGAGCCTAATTGATTTATTTAAGGCCTTAATAAAAAGCAAAATTAAGTTAGAAAGTTAATTTATCTAAAATCAAAAGAATTAATTAAGTTTAAGGATTTAATTAAATTTTTACATGTTCAACTGACTTAATTAAGTTGGGAGACCTAATTCAGATCAATTCACAAAGATTAGAAGATTAGGGAAACAATTAAAACTTAAAAATGCTAAGTTTGTGCAATTAGAGGTTTAATTGAAAGAAATTTAAAGATTGAAGGTTAATTGAGGGTCAAATTAAGGACTTTTAGAAATCAAGAATCACTTTGTAAAAAGTATAGAAATTTAAGGGTCTAGTAAAAAAAAAAGCCAAGCTTTTATCCTTGGCTTCCATGAATGGTACTTAGGATGTATTCTCCAATATCAAATGTCAAAATCCTATTAACTCATAAGCCTTAAAACCTCTCAATCTCTCCTGTAAAAAGCTAACAAAACCTAACTCAAGTACAAGGCTAAAACAAAAAAGAAAAGAAAAGGCCAGAAAAAATAATTCCCTTTTTTGTTCCTGTGCACTCATCTTTAACACCACCATTAGCCTCTCTCACAACCTCTCAGACCATCAACCTCTAATTATCCCACCGTGAGCTTCATCTTCTTCTGCTCTAAGCTCTACGCCAACAACTCTTATTCCACAAAACCATGAGCCTTCAACGATCTAGTTATTCCTCCTCAACTCTAACAGTGGCAGGCCAGTTGTGCACCCTCCTAGCTCCATTGCAACAACGTCCAATAGCTCTCCTTTGCACTAGCACCTGTTGTGATCAGCAGCAGCCTTCGATCCAGTGCTACAACAGCAACAGTGAAAGATTTTT
>Ga0325410_1005880_pt1 | contig 13520 bp, 7 predicted proteins | sample PopdelMetagenome_16_FD_206182 | JGI IMG/M metagenome (GOLD analysis project Ga0325410, IMG submission 206182) | Populus deltoides microbial communities from Bellville, Georgia, United States - Xylem-PdIQD-R3 | ecosystem: Host-associated > Plants > Phyllosphere > Stem > Wood/Secondary xylem... | reverse complement strand
AAATTCTAATAAAAGCTAAATTCTTATTCTATTGATATATATGTGAACCTTAGTCTAATATTTAATTTTTAACTAGTTATTCTATTAAGGACTTCTACTCTGAATAGAATTGTATTTTTCTTATTCTGCTACTACTAGAAAATTGATAAATACAAATGGATACACAAACAAAATATTTTCTTCGGTAAATTGCAGTGAATTTCTTCGATTGAATAGCCCTTGTAGTATTCATCAGTAGAAATATTCTCTCGGTATATACCGAGAGAATTAAAGTGGAAAAAGTAGGAATGAAAAAAAAACTAAAAAATACGATGATGTGTTATTTTTACAGATATAAGTACCGACAGATTTAAATATATCAATTAAATCCATCGGCAAATCTGTCTGTAACATTTAATTTATGATATGAAAAACGACCTTTCTCTCTCTCTCCCATTTCTTCTTCTTCCTTCATTTTTCTCAGCAACAAACAACACAACCCCCCCTAATTTTATCACAAATCAACCTCCTACTACATATTTAGTCACCTCAACACTCAGTTTGCCATCATCCCTATTATGATCCAAATTTATTGAGGATTCCCCACTTCAAGTAAGCAAAACTATCCATTTTTTATTTGAACTCAATTTTAAAATGTTAATTTTTATTGTATATTTTTGTAGTATATGTATTTTGTTTGGGTGTTTTCTTGTATAGCTTTTTCCTATATAAATTTGTTGTATGAATTTATGATTTGTATATGTTAGGTTTTGTTCGAGATTTTGTAAAATTATATCTGTTTGTAAATTTATGAAATTTAATTTGAATTTGTGACTTAGTGTTTTTTGATGAAATAAATAATGACTTATTTAACGAGTTTGTTTTATATTTTATCAATTTTATTGTTGAGTTGAAATAATTGATAATGAATTAGTTGTACTATTAAAATAGTTTGAGTTAAACCAATGTTCTATTATTTATTTAGCTTACATAATTAATTAATACATGTTGTCATCAATATTCTATGTAGGTTTGACATAAGTAATGGATGATCATTCATGGATGTATCGAGATTCACCTGAAGGGTTGCGTAAGATAGATTATTGTAATGAAGTTCAAAGTTTTATTAATTACGCATTATCTAATCCGAGAAATATTGGTGGATACGGTATTAGATGTCCATGTAAGAGGTGTGAAAATAAAAAAATTTCTCAATCCAGATGTTGTAACGACACATCTTTTACAAAAAAAAAGGTTCATAAAGAGATACCTATGTTGGTTTGCACACAGAAAACCATATGTTCCTTGTGAGACCATGATAGAAAGGATAATTGGGTCAACTTCTAGTTCTAGCAACGTATATGAAGTTGTAGATAACAATAATAATCCTTATAAGAATATGGTTATGAATGCGATGAGAATGAATCAGGGTTATGTAAGTCAATGTCTAATAGTAGATGAAGAACTCAATGTAGACGTGACCAAGGTTTTTGATATTTTGAAAGACTCCGACAAACCATTATGGGCCAGTACACAAATCACATTAAATTATCGGTCGTTGCACAAATATTCACCATCAAGTTAGATCATGGGCTGAGTGAGGCTGGTTACGACATACTTTTTGAGTGGGCGAAAAGCATTTTATCTAAAGGGCATAGGCTAAAAGAGAACTTTTATGTTGCTAAATCTATAATGAAACCCCTTAGCCTAGGACACTAAAAAATTGACATGTGTTTAAATTTCTGTATATTGTACTACCTTAAAAATGTTGAGTTGACTAGGTGCAAAACATGTGAGCATACTTGTTATAAATCCATAATTGGCAGGGGAAAGATTCTTGTCGCACATAAAAAACTTAGATACTTCTCAATCACATCTAAACTATAAAGATTATTTATGTCACCTAAGACTGCTGAACACATGATATGACATCATTCACATGATACGATAGATGAAGTGATGATGTACCCTTCCGATGGTGAAGCCTAAAAACATTTTAATATGGTGCATCCTTAATTTTTAGTGTAATCAAGAAAAATGCATATTGGGTTATGTACAGATGGATTCAATCCATTCAAGTCATTTGTTGCTCCTTATTCTTGTTGGCTGGTAATGCTCATAGTTTATAACTTGTCATAGGGGATGTGTATGAGGCCAAAGTTCATGTTTTTATCTATGATCATACTCGGTCCTAATAGTCTAGGTTGAAATATAGATGTTTGTCTTTATTGATTGATTAATGAGTTAAAGTAGTTGTGGTCATCCAGGGCTTTGATATATGATGTATCGAGAAAACATATTTTCATATGAAGGCAACTTTGATGTAGATTATCAATGATTTTTCTGCATATAGAATGGTTTCTGATTGGAGCACACATGAAAAACTAGCATGCCAATACTGTATGGAAAATAACAAGGTCTTCACGTTAACAAATGATGGTAAAACATCTTTTTTATTGGCTGAGGTAGTTCTTGCTAACGGATCACAAGTACAAAAAGAATATAAATGACTTTTTTGTTGGTAGAGTTGAAATGGATATTACAATGCCGCTACCATCAGGTGAAGAAGTGTATGACATGGTGTTGGAGTACGATGATATTATATTTGGTTTTCAATATGGTAAGTTGAAGTTTCCTGGTTTTGGTTTGACTAATAATTGGGTAAAGTGAAGTATTTTCTATGAACTTCCTTATTGAAAGATCAATCTCCTCCATCATAATCTTGATGTCATGCACATTGAAAAGAACATGTTTGAAAATACTTTCAACATAGTTATGGATGTGAAATGGAAGACAAAGGACAACATCAAAGCTAGAATGAATATATCTTTGTTTTGTCACGGTGAAAATATAGAGTTGTTTTATGATGGGTTCCGGTTGTAAAGCCTAGAGCCAGCTTCACCATAGAAAAAAATGCATAGTTACTTGTCTACCAATGACTTAAGAATCTATGTTTTCTTAATGGACATGTTTCGAACATGTCAAGGTTGGTGAATTTAGAGAATTGTAGATTGTATAAAATGATGAGTTATGACTTCCACCTGTTTATGCAACCACTCATTCATCTAGCTTACCAAGATTTATTGTAAAAAAAGATATGGGATGCACTCACGAACATTAGTCACTTTTTTAGAGATATATGCTCCAATAAGTTGCAGACACAACACATGGAAATGTTTGAAACGAATATCATCAAGACAATCTATAAACTTTAAATGTTATTTTCTCTATCGTTCTTCGATTCAATTGAGCATCTACCTATACATCTACCATTTGAGGTAAAAATTAAAGGCCCAATCCAATATAGATGGATATATCCATTCGAGGGTTTAAGGATTACACATGTATCGTTATTAATATTCTATTATCTTTTTTTAAAAAATAAATTTAAAACATTAATTTAATTTCATGCAGATACATGTTCAACCTTAAGATAAAAGTAAAAACTAAAATGCATGTTGAGGCTTTGATATGTGAAGCTTATATTGTTGAATAGATTTTAACATTTATCTTATACTATTTCGAGCTTCACTTGAGAACAAGAATTAATCGCGTTCCAAAGCAAGACGACGGTGGAGAAGTGCCTTCGAGTGGGAACTTGTCAATATTCTCCCATCCTGAACGACCCATACCATAAAATGTTGTGAGGAGAAGATATTTGACATAAATAGAATTCATACTAGCACATAATTATATGTTATTTAACTGCGATGAACTGATGCCTTATATTTAGTAAGTATAACTCCACATGTTGTTACTTTCAAATAATTTATCTTTTATACTATCATAAACTAATAAATTGTTGAATTCCTCATAAACAACATCGTCAATTTTTATTGTCCAAAAACTCACAGCTGACTAAATTTCAAATATTTCGATTATAAGATGAATAATTTTTCACGTGGTTTAGAACACATGTAAGGACTTTTTAATTATTCTTATCTTTTGGTGTACTTAATTTAATTACACATTTCTTGTTAATTATGATGGAGATGTAATTCATGTACTGAGTTTCTCAATTGGGAGAGAATGCTTATGTTACTTTAAATTTACTAAGTTTGGGCCCTGAAAGAAAGGTGAAGTGCTATAATGGGTATTTCGTCAATGGACACGTGTTTCATACTAAAGAGTATGGTCAGGGTAGAAAGACATATAATAGTGGGGTCTGTGTTAAGGCGACTTCTAATAAGTTTGAAGTTGACTACTATGAGAAGTTAGAAGAAGTCATCAAATTGCAATATCATAGTAAACAGAATAAAGTCTTTTTTATTCAAATGTTATTTGTATGATACCACTAATAAAGGAATCCAAGTAGATCCCTATCATGGTATGATTGAAATTAATACAAAGGCTAGACTCCACAATATAAATGATATCTTTGTTTTTGCCAAACAATGTTAAGAAGTTTATTTCACATACACTCCTTCCTTTAAAAATGATCATTCAAAAGTTGATTGGTTATTCGTAGTGAAAACCAAACTCAGAGGTCGTGTCTAGATTGTTTAGGATGATAAAGATGAATTAACCATAGGAGATGATGTCTTTCAACTTGATGAGTTAGTTGATCCATATCGAGTTACTCTATCTAATGATTTGGAAGAAAATTTAATTTTTCACTTCACCGAGAATACTTTTATTGATGTTGATGTTGACAATGAAGAGTTAAATGATGTTTTGAGAACCAGTGAACATACACAAGTCGATAAAGATGACGATAACGATGAAATTAACGTAAAAGATTGTGATGGATATGACGTTGATGAAATTGAAGAAGAAGACAATTCTGATTAATTTGCACAACATGAATGTGTAATGCCATAAACTATAATGTAATATTTCTGGATAAAATTAACTTTAATGTAATGACAATGATATTTATTTATTATCAAAACATAATGAAACATTTATTTTATGTGATTTTATTGTTACACACAGAACTTGTGTTATTGTGTTGTGTGTGTTGCTATGATTTTAAGTATTTGCAGGATGTATACATAAGAAATACAAATATAATCTGACAGCATAAATGTTTTTGGACCAATGAAAATACTGACGGACCTGTAAAATACAAATTTATTCATCGATAAATTAAATCTATCGGTATATTATAGAGAGCATTAGAAGTGTTCCCTTCTTCCTAACTCTATTCATTGTGTTCAATGCATACGGGATCACCAACAATTAATGCCCGTTAATATCTTCCTGAGAGCTAAGGTATTGTTCACTTCTTACTTGCATTGTTTATTACTATTCAGTATATACAGGATCACCAATGGTTAATGTACGTCAGTATTTTCTCGATAGCTAAGGTATTGTTCACTTCTCCCATGCACTATTTATTATTGTTCAGTACATATGAGATCATCGATAATTAATATACATCGATATTTTCTTGAGAGCTAAGGTAATGTTAAATTCTCACTTGCACTGTTTATTACTGTTCAGTACATACGGGATCACCGATGATTAATGTACATCGGTATTTTCTCGAGAGCTAAGGCACTGTTCATCTCACTTACACTGTTTATTATTTTTCTTTGTAGACAAAATCACCGATGGACTAAAACGTAGTCGGTGATAGTTGGCGGGTTTCTAAAAATCTTGGATTAAATTGAAAATTTCGATTAGACTTTACAGACAGAAACACCGACAGACAAATTAAAATATTAATTTTTAATTTTTTAATCTTGGCAATACTTGTCATGTTTTTTTTTAAAATTTGATTAAATAAAAAATTTTAATTAGTATTTAAAGACGGCTACATCGATAAAAAAAAATTAATATTTAATTTACCATCGATATAGAAGTCGATGATACATTGCAAGTTTCTTATAATTTTTTATTAAATTGAAATTTTCAATTAGACTTTAAAGACGGAAACACCGATGAAAAAATTAAAAAATTAATATTTAATTTACTGTAGGTAAAACTGTTGGTAAAAAAACTCTAAATTAAAAGACCAGAATCCCTAAAATCAAAATAGACAGGCACATCTCCTCTCCTCCTCCTAAATCTTTATTTTTTTTTCTCTTCTCTCTCTCCTTCTCTCCTCAACCCTTTCTCTTTTATTATATTTACTCCACACGCATGTATGTCTTTTATTCTTTTTTCTCTCTCTTGTTTTTTTAATGATTTGTTCAACTTTGTTTTCTTTTCTCAGGCTCGGAAAAAATCAACAATAAGGTAATATTCTTCTTTTTCCTTCTCTATTTAGTGCATTTTATTTTTTATATTTTTTTATTATTAATTATGTAAATGTTATTGGGAATTTATTATTTTTTTAATTTTTTTGTTATTAATAATTGTATAAATGTTAATGGAATTTTTTTATTTTTTTTATTTTTGTTATTATTAATTGTATAAATGTTATTGGAAATTTTAAATTTTTTTATATTTTCTATTCCGTAATGATTGCATATAGATTGTTGGAATTGTTTTAATTTGTATGCTGTTTAATGATTGTATATAGAATATTGGGATTTTTTGAACTGTTTTTTTCCTCGAATTTTTTGTTATTTAATGATTGTATAAAGATTGTTGGAATTTTTTTTCTTAACTTTTTTGTTATTTAATGATTGTATAAATGTTGTTGGAATTGTTTTTAATTTTTATGTTCTTCAATGATTGTATATAAATTATTGGATTTTTTAATTTTATGTTATTAATATTGTTAGCTAATTGATTTGTTGGTGTTAACAAATAAATTTTAATTTCATGAAAAATAAAAATTATTTAAAAATAATAGCCATCATAAATAATAAAATTAAAAATAGCTAAGATAATAGTTAGGATAAATGAATAGTTTTTAATGTGAAATATTGATACTACAGATCCTTTAATGTGTTTATATTTACCTCTTATGATTATTTCACAAATGACCATAGCATAGTTAATTGAAAATTTGGTTAAATGAATGTAATTGAAATTATTCGATTGACATATATTGAAATAAAATCAATTAGTTTGTGGCAATCCAATTTACATTATCGTGTATTTTCATGTTTAAAAGTTTTGGATAGTCTCTCGTACAAGGAAGATGCTATTGATTTTTTTTTTAAAATAGGAATGTTTTATGATACCTTAATCCTTTAATTTGTGTAGATGCCTAGGGAGAAGTCAAGAGCACATCGTATGGACAAGATCACTGCTAGTTCTTCTAGTAGTGATTCAGACACCTATAAGCCGTTAGGTGCAGACTAAGAACAGACATGTAAGACACAAACATCCACTCACGACCCGGGCTTGTCGGGTGAGATGCCGCCATGTCAAGGGGGGATCCTTCACAACTGGATCCATTTACCTGGAAGTACCAAACTTAGTGGAAGAATGACTTTTCAATGTAAATTTGTTTTCCTATCACATCGACACATTGATAATTTTTGAAAAATTAATTTTAATTAATGAGTGCAATTTTAGATTTATAAACATTGAGGCTACAAAAACCATAACATCAGTAATGAAATTATTGATGGAAATTTCATTGTTTCAATGGAGTCAGGTTTCCAAACATTCTGAACAGAAACCTATGATTAATGCATGGTTCAGAAGGTGTAATATTAGTATTAACTTAAATATTTTTTTATTATGTTAATTCGGTTAATTTATTAACTTATTAATGAATTTTTTCTTATACAAATTTTTATTGCAAGAAAAAATTTGAATGAGATAGAGTTGACAACACTATTACAAGGAGAGTTTGAGAGAATCACACTACAATTAGGTAAGATTGAAATCTAGATAAATTTTTTGAATCCTTTTACTCAATTTTATTATTCATTTACTAACAGATAATTCATTTGTACCATGTAAGTTGCGTGATTTATGGTATGAGACGCAAAATAAAGCCTAAAAATATGCGAAAGAAAAATAGTTTCTAAGCTGGAAGAAGGTGACAATGTGCAAGGATTTCAAACTACTGTACGTCTCAGAGGCCATGCAGACAGAATATATTTAGCACATGACATCCGATCATTTCGTGCGACGATCACACTCTAGTGTAGAGAATCAGGACTAGTGTGTTCACGGTTCCGTTACCATAAACATTGGTGACTCCATTTCATTTGTTTCACATACGAAGCAGATGATAAGATTCTTTCTTAATTACATCCAATTTTTTATTTGTTGTTTTTTATAAATATATTTAACTAACAATAATTTTTTCTTGCAGTCTACAATTCTTGGACACGAACCAAGCCCGATGGAGTTTTTTGTAATGAAAACACATGTACGAATTGATGACCACCAAAAAGAGGTGCAACAACTCGTGGATAGCCAAGCTCAACACTTTGTGGTATTTTGTTTTCAACCATTTTTTTTCTTAATTTTTTTTTAATTTTATGATTTTTTTCGAGATATATATAACACATGGTTGAAAGAGAGATATGGTAACGATCCTTTGACCCATCCGGATCTCGATGTAGATTTGTGGTTATAGATAGGATTGTTCGATGGACCCGATAGAAATTGAGTGTATGGTTTTTCTAACACTACGACCGAGAACTTGTGGACAACCCATAATGTTTCAATCATTGGATGCTCACAATCAGTTCTGAGCACTCAAACTCTAGAATTTGAGGCGATATTAGACCAGAAAGTTCAAGCTCAGACACCCGATCTTGCTGTTGATTATGAACAACTCAGTGCTATGTCGATTGAATTCCGCCGATTGATAATGAAGATGAGATCACAGATGGGTGGTACATGTGCTCCCTCTTATTCGCTCCACGGTCCTGATGAAGACCCGTCTCCTCTTCCTCCAATGTCTCTATTCTAAATTAATTGTATTTGAACTTATAAATGTTTAAATTTGTAATAAATATTTGATTTTTATATTAACTTATTTGATTTTAATTATTTTCTATTTCTTTTTAATAGATTTGTTTTAAAAAATATTTTTAAATTATTACTGAATCCGTCGATATATTCTAGAGAGTTGGTAAAGAATTACTAAAAATATCATTGCCATTGTTTACTCACTGATAGAATAACATACAGTATATTTGACATTTATATATCAAATTCACCAAAGAAAATGCCAACGGACAAAAAAAAAATCACTAATAGAATGACATATGGTTTTTTTGTCGGTGATATGTTATATTCATCGATAAAAATACTGATGGAAGGAAGCAGATAATTTTTTTAGCGCACTTTATCTGTCGATAAATCCATCGGTAAAATTATTACCAATGAACTCATCAACATGCCACAAATTACCGATGAGAGTTTTTTTGACGGATTATTTCTATCCACGAGTCCATCAGTAAAATTCATGCTGACAGACTTTTACTATAAATACCAATAGAAAATTATATCAGTAAATCTAAAAGTTTTGGTAGTGTGTGCACACAAACTATGTTGGTTGATCACGTTTTGTTTTTGTCAATTGTGATTCTGATTGTTTGGTTGATTGGTCGACTACTCCTCCAATACTTTTTGTTAATCAAGGACTCTTATAACTCGATTGATTCTTCTGATTCATAATTGATTTTAGCTTTCTTCCCTTGTTTTATGGTAAATAATCACAATTCTCTACATTTAATGATAAATACTTAAAAGTGTATTTTTATTAAGGTTTTATATCATCATATTGCACTTAAAGCATCATTAAATTTCCTAACTTAAGCACATTTTATAATAACAAGTTTTATAATATAAAAAATATTTAATTTATGGTAAATGCTTGGTTTTTAATGCAGGTTTGTAAAATAAGAATATTTCATAATTCAGAGGACTGATTGATGTGTTTAATTATTGAAAATGAAGTTTATATAAAAAGACAAATAGGAGGCTAGGCTTAGAGAAAAGAATCTAGTTGGGCTGGTTCTATTCAAAATGGAATGCCATTCAATTTTTAGGTTATAAATAGAGCTATCGACATTGGATTCAAGTGTGGTTTATCTTGATGGAAATATAATATATAGGCTTAAAATATTCATGAAGATCACAAGACTCAATATTGTCATTTTTCAATTTAAATCTAAGCAACAATAAAGAAGTTTGAATCTGTCTTACAACCTAAACATTGTTCGGTGTTTAACCCATATCTAAAGTTCTAGAAGTTCAAATCAGTCAATTCTTTTTTTTTTGAAAAGATGAGACAAATACCTACAACTTTCACGAAGATCATGTATTCATAGTATGATATTATCAATGATATTTTGTCAAACTGCCAAATCAATAATTAGCTACCAAGTTAGTTAATCACCAAATTAATTAGCCACCATAGCAATAACATTAGATTTTAGCCTATAAACAGAGATATTTTTTATCATTTAGACATCTTGGTTTTCATATCAAGATTCATGTTCTTGCTTTCTTTCTTTGTATTTTTTTAATATTCAAGTTTCATTTCATGTTATATTATAATTAATTTCTTGTTTACACTTATCATTTTCTTTATTATATTTAGTTAATTTATATCATATCCATGTTCTTATCTTATTTATTTATGTTTTTCTTTTTAATTATGTTTTTTTTTTCAAGGTGAAAAAGTTACACTATTGGTATAAGAATAAGTATAGTACAAACTCAACATAGAATTTAATGTTTAAATTCAAGAAAGTTTGCTATAAACACGTGTTTTCATTGTTATCTTAATCAATATTAATACCATCTTTGTTAAATGGCGAGTCTTGATTCGTGGTGTACAATCCTTAACACAACAAATATTTGATTCTTTCATAGCTTATCTCATGGAGAACCAACACCTGTGCTATAAAAGGATTTTGATTTGTTAATGACATAAGTTATCACCATGAATACTTGTCAACATTTAAAAGTGTTGGTGTTACTCAAATAAAGTAATTAAAGATAATTAATATGATCATGTTAGCCATTAATGATAAATCATCCGATTGAAACCTTATTTGTATGTGGTTTTCAGTTGAATAATAAAAAGAGTTTGAACTATACTTACTTGAAATACCATTAGTGAATCATCTAACCTTGATAAATATTTTATCTATGTTAGATCTTTACATTAATATCACATCTTTTATAACTTTTTAACTCTATTTCTTTTATTATTTATGGTTTTGTGTTCTTAACCTCCATGTGTATTAACCCCGGTCTTGCTGGATTAATTATTACATTGACACTCATGCATTTAGTAAAAAACATCAATTAATCTTATAATGTCATTTAACGTGTATAATTATTTCAGGTGTAAATAATGCTCCCACATTTCTTTGTTTTTAAATGAAAGAATATTAAACTCATCATTATAATTGTAATAAAATTGATTGATCAAATCAATAAAATATGATGTGAAAAATAATATTATTTATCTAATATCAATCAATCATGTTTTAAAACATGTTTTGAAATGTCAAATGCTTCATCCAATTTCTTTAATTTAAAAATTACACGTGCTTGGAGGTGTGATATTTAAGTTTCTGCACATGCAAACATGAACCATAATCAATTACTTTACCTAGTAATAATACCATAATCTCTATAAACTCCAAACCTTCCACTAATATTTAGGGAATAAATGAAGTTAGAGCTATAATCTCCATCAGAATGAAATCTTTACTTCATTTCCTTCACCATACTAATTATGTTTCGAATTGGAGTTCTAAAATACTAGTGGACAAAATTGGAAAATGACAAAGAAAAATAATACACTCATCTAGAAAATCTTACGTATCTTAACGAGTAGAAGAAAATAGCCTCTTCATAGCTCAATATTCCCACATCAATCTCAAGTAAACATTCAAACATATTGCAGCAACAATATTAAAAGAAACCGAGGCACACCTCTTTAGTGCCATCTCTCTACCTGGGACTTATAAAGGAATTTTCAAACTATATATTATAACAAATAATCTTTGTACTTCTACACTTCTAACAGTTCCATCAATTTGTATTATGTAAAAACAAAATTATTTTTATCTTAATATATTGACCTTCAGACAAGAATGCCTCTGATTTTAATCATTAAATAAAATTGTTCATCAATTCAAATCCGTAATTATGGAAAATTAAAAAACTTAAATTGTTTAAGAACAACCTGACTCAAATTAATACATCTTTGCTTAAACGTGAAACAATTTTGAGTTTCCTTCTCATTCCTCTTAATAAACTTGTTCTCAATACTTAATTAGTCAGCATAAATTCTTAATGTAAAGAAAAGCATGGACTTTAATTGATTCCAATCATTCCACCGGGACTAAGGTATTTGTTAGGATAACTAATAGAGCACATGACTATAAACCTCGAGTAAACTTGTGGTTGTAATTTTCGAGATCAATCCTTTAGTTCCGCCAAAAACACCATCAACTAAATTAGTATTTTGGTAAGAGTAATATTTATTTAAATACTAATCATTGATGGATCAATAATGTAGCGCTCTATCTTGGTTAACTAGTGTAGTGCCTCATTCCTAGTCACTATGACTAATTATGCTACTAACTCGATGAGCATTAATTATGCTACTAACTCGATGAGTATTTCAACGCCTATGATCAAGGCTTTTTATTCAGCTTGATTGTTTATGTAAAATAAAAAACAAGTTAAAAAGATAAGATCACTTTATAACTGGTGAGGGATGTTATGACAACCCTTGCACTAATTTTGTTATTGGTTTTGAAACTATCAAACCATAATTACTAGAGAACATGTTATGCCATGATAATGTTGATATCCTTATCCAATTCATTGTCTATACACTAAATTTGTAATCAAACCATAATTCAAGGGAACATTTAAGAAGAATTGTCATATATGTATTTCTATTTCATAAGAAGAAAGGGCGGAGAAAAGGTTTTCCACCTCTTATCATAAGCAATAGAAAAGAGAAAATTGACCCAGGTGCATGCACGTCACTCAAGCTCACGGCTATGAGATTTTTTTTAATAAGCCCATGACTTTTTTTATTGGTCATTTGTTTTGCTTTTTTTTTCAATTCTATCCTTTAACGTTGGGTTTTAATTGAATTTTATCATTTAATATTTGGTTTATTATAAATGAATTTTCATATTTTTTATCATATAAGAAAATAAAAAATAATAATTCAACCTGGTGAAGTCCATAACTCGGATCGTGGGTTTGACATGTTGACTAGGGAGAAACTGATATTTTTTTTTATTTTTTTTAGTCATACTCAGTTGACAAGGTTACGTTGAAGCAACTCTTACATGATTTAATTTAAAAATAAGGCTAAGTAAGAGTCGGGATGAAAATTTTCAAGTTTAAGTTGTTATACCGAGTTTAATGATAATGTCAAAAGTTTCTGACGATCTAGATATTATTTTTTACTTTTCAAAAAATTAAAGTCTAACCCGCAACAAAATCTTGAGTGATAAAGTAGTATAGATTAAATTCAGACAATTCCAATATCCATGTACCAATACAACCTCTTAAAAAAGATTTTGACAATATATATTTAATCAAATATGTTTTACAAATTATATAAACATTGATGGTAACATGTATCAATATAATTTAGCATAAGAAAAATAGAAAAGCAAAACACAGTTTCTCTATTGATATATATCTTACTTCAATTTCTATAACCACGTGACTATGATAATACATAA
>Ga0325410_1005878_pt1 | contig 13522 bp, 7 predicted proteins | sample PopdelMetagenome_16_FD_206182 | JGI IMG/M metagenome (GOLD analysis project Ga0325410, IMG submission 206182) | Populus deltoides microbial communities from Bellville, Georgia, United States - Xylem-PdIQD-R3 | ecosystem: Host-associated > Plants > Phyllosphere > Stem > Wood/Secondary xylem... | reverse complement strand
TTGAATTGCATTTGATGATTTTTTTACCGATGGAATTTTCAGGAGACCTATAATAGCCGGTTGAGGGAGAGATATGGGGACAATCCGTCGACCCATCCAGATTTCGATCCAGATTTGTGGATGGAGGTGGGATCGTCTGGTGGACCCGATAAAAATAGGGTCTACGGGCTCTCCAACACTACGACTGAAAACTTGCGTTCAACTCGTAGTGTCTCAACTGTTGGAAGCTCTCCATCAGTATCGAACACCCAGTCTAAGGAGTTCATTGCGTTGAAACAACAATATCAACAACTCTCGACAAATTATGATGAGCTCCGTCAAATAGTCATGGAGATGAGATCAAAGATGGGTGACGATACTTGTGCAGCTTCTTTTTGGCCGTATGGTCCCGGGAACAACCAGCCTCCTCCTCCTCCGCCTCCTCCTCCAGCTCCGCCGCTATTCTAGTTTAATTTTGTTTTTTAAACACATTAAATTTGTAATGAATATTATTACTTTTACATTTTTAATGTTTAATGCATTTTTATTTGTTTATTAAGGTTTTTTACAATTAATAAATTATTATTTTTTATATATTTTAAATATCTACCGACGGATATACCGACGGATAATATCCGTCGGTATTTAACAGAGAGTTGCCGAAAAATTACCATCCATGCCATTGTTACCGACGGCATCCCCGACAGAAATTATCCATCGGTACGTACCCTTGACATTACCGACGGCATTACCGACGGAGAATATCCGTCGGTATTACACAGAGAGTTGCAACAAAATTACAAGCCATGCCATAATTACCGACGGATTGTCCGTCGGTAATGCCATCGGTACTTTCAAGGGTAATTACCGACGGATTTATTCCGTCAGTAATGTTCCCGCGGGAAACTTTTTTTTGGCGCGCGTGTATTCGTCTGTATTACCGTCGGTGTTTCCGTCGGTGGGTGGTTTTTTTTATTTGCGACAGAATTAGCGACGGAAATGGGATTTACTGACGACTGTTATACCGACAGAAGTGTACCGTCGGTGAGTCCGTCGGTATTATTTTCACCGATGGATTGCATTGCTTTCACCGATGGAATGATTCCGTCGGTAAAACTGGATAATGTTGTAGTGTATTAACTGATGACCTAAATATTTATTAGCCTTAATCACATAAGATTACTGTGTGGAGTAGTCATAAATTTTTTTACCTATATCGTGCAAATAAAGCTGTGTAGGCACTATATTGCAAGGAAGATATATATTCATTGGCGAGACAAGTAAGCCCTCGTAGGTGACGTGATGCCATACTTACAAAGTTGTGCGTGATTTTGTCTGTTTTTATATTTTAAAAATGTTTTTAAAAAAATTTAAAATTATTTAATATTTTATTTTAAATTAATATTTTGAGTTGTCCTGTTTTTTTTTTTTTTTTGAGTCAACTCTCACCTAACCCAATTCTTTAGGCTAAAGCCCATCAAATCTGACTAAACAACTTCGCTGTTTGGTTTGCTGTTTTGGGCCGAGCCCCACCACACCAGACTGTATAACGTGCTCTTTGGGCTCTGTTTTTTTATTTTTTATTTTTTTAATTGGTAATTTGGTATTATCAGATATGAATATATTTCCTCTTATTTGATGGAACAAAAGCATTATGTTCTGGCTGTAGTCAAATGTCATTAAAATATAGCTCACTGTCGAAACAAAGGCAGGCAATTGTGGGTGAGTTGTAAGAGAATGTTTTAACTCTTAAACACCTTATATTTTACACTGTCATTAATTTAATGATAACTCTCCACATTGTGATTTTCGCTAAATTAGTAGCTCACATGCATGAGCTTTGAATATAGAAAAGAAATTTATTTCCTAGATTTTATTGCATTGCAGTATCTGCAGCAATCAACCTGATGTAAAGAACATAGTGGCATGTTAAAGTGGGCATGATCCCTGCATATCAGTCATATTTGCCGACCAGCTCTCACTCCCCGGGTAGTACCTATGTTGTGAAGAAACTGAACCCACTGACCAAGAACAATGAACCTTTTGTATAGCATCATCTTACAAGATTCTTTAATCAAATATACTAAACAAAGTCATTGTGGATCAATAATTATAATCTCTAGAATAGAGTAAACTATTTCACCTAATTGTTTTTTTTTTTTTGTTGATGCAAGATTGAGTTGAGTGACTTGATGATATCGTATGCATTTCAACTTCTCTTCTCACCTTGCAAGAAGTCATCTGTCAACATGTTGGTTGGAGAAACAGAACAAATTTAAATCCTTACTAAGAGTGAAATGGGGATCGATAATTTATTATGAAAGCATACATCAGAATTTTCTGTTCTCACACTCGCTCACAGGGGCAAGCCATGGCCCTTGCCACAAACTGTTAGGAAGTGGCCTGCTTCTTGCTGAATTTAGTTGAATTGTTGTCTGGAGGTGGCTTATAAATTGACTGGGATGTCAGTTTCACAATTGTGCATCTCTCTATAGAACATGGATCCTTCTCCTCAATTAATTGCGATTGCTTTGTTTTTTTCATGCATACTTCTCTACAATGCACTGATTAAAAAAAACAGTATTAAAGGTAACCAAATTAAAGAGGCTCCTGAACCAGCTGGAGCATGGCCAATTATTGGCCATCTACATCTGTTAGGTGGGGGTGATCAGCTTCTATACCGAACTCTTGGAGCAATGGCTGATAAGCATGGTTCAGCGTTCACTATCCGTCTCGGCAGTCGCCGGGCTTTTGTGGTGAGTAGTTGGGAGGTAGTGAAGGAATGCTTCACAATTAATGACAAGGCGCTAGCTTCACGTCCGACTACAGTTGCAGCAAAGCATATGGGCTACAACTATGCTGTTTTTGGATTTGCTCCATACAGCTCCTTCTGGCGTGAGATGAGAAAGATCGCAACTCTTGAACTTCTTTCTAACCGACGGCTTGAGATGCTTAAGCATGTTCGAGCTTCTGAAGTTAACATAGGGATAAGGGAACTATACAATTCGTGGGCTAACAATAGCTCCAGTCCGGTGGTTGTTGAACTTAAACAATGGCTAGAAGACTTGACACTTAATGTGGTCGTCAGAATGGTGGCTGGAAAGCGTTATTTTGGTTCTGCTGCCGCCTCTGATGATGGAGAGGCAAGACGGTGCCAGAAGGCGATTAATCAGTTCTTTCGTCTGATTGGTATTTTTGTGGTTTCAGATGCACTTCCATTTCTTGGGTGGTTAGATTTGCAGGGACATGAAAGGGCAATGAAGAATACAGCCAAAGAGTTGGATGCTATTCTCGAAGGCTGGCTGGATGAACATCGCCAAAGGAGAGTTTCTGCTGGAATCAAGGATGAGGGTGAGCAGGACTTCATCGATGTGATGTTGTCACTTAAGGAGGAAGGCCAACTGTCGAATTTTCAGTATGATGCAAATACCAGCATCAAGTCTACCTGCCTAGTAAGTTGATATGCAAAATAACCATGGAATACAATTTACAGAGCCAGTTCAAGCAATTTTTTTTTGTTGATGAGAATAAAAAAACTAATTGCGAATTGGAGTGGCTGTTGGAATATATTAATTTCATAATTCATGCTCACGAAGTATTGTAAAATGTCCGTAGGACTCCTCCAGGTGAAGATAATGACTGAATTTTTTGAGTTCATAATTTTGTGCAGGCTCTTATCCTTGGTGGTAGTGACACCACAGCAGGCACACTAACCTGGGCCATCTCATTACTTCTGAACAATCGCCACATGTTGAAGAAGGCACAAGAAGAGCTAGACCTCCATGTTGGCAAGGAGCGGCAAGTTGAAGATTCAGATGTTAAGAATCTTGTTTATCTACAAGCAATCATCAAAGAAACCCTCCGACTATATCCAGCTGGTCCCTTGTTAGGACCCCGAGAAGCAATGGAGGATTGCAAAGTTGCTGGTTACCATGTCCCTGCTGGCACCCGCTTGATAGTAAATGTATGGAAGATTCAAAGGGATCCGAGAGTTTGGACAAATCCATCTGCATTCCTGCCAGAGAGGTTTCTCACTAGCCATGGAGATGTTGATGTTAGAGGCCAGCAATTTGAACTTATTCCTTTTGGTTCTGGTAGGAGGTCCTGTCCAGGTGTGTCGTTTGCACTCCAAGTCCTTCACCTGACACTTGCCCGTCTTCTTCACTCTTTTGAATTGGCTACCCCAATGGACCAGCCTGTTGACTTGACTGAAAGTTCAGGTCTAACCATTCCAAAAGCTACCCCATTGGAGGTTATTCTTACCCCACGCTTACCTCCCAAGCTCTATGGCTATTGAACCGAGCACTGAAGGAAGGTTGGATGTGCCATTTAAATTTTAAGGAAGCAAAGGAGTTTTTGGATCAGGTAGTTAATAATTGTTTCTACTTTGTTATTGCCTGTTGCATCGTGTGGAAACTTATCTTGATCGATCAGTTTGTAACGTCCATTTATATTTCAAGCACTGCTCTAGTCTCTGCTGTCCGAATTTGTGTCTTTTTTAGGTTGGTTGGTTAGTGTTTGGTATGGTGAATAATATTGATTACAGTGGACTGGAGAGGATTGAACGATGTCTTATTTTGTATTTGATAGATATTAGATGAGATTTGGCTTACCTTATGTTTAGACCGTTCCAAATTTAAAAAAAAATAAAGGAAAGATTGATCTGACTTGACCTGGTAAAAAACTCGAGTCAACCTGCAATTTGAGATAATATATATTATTGGTATAATGAGGTTGATTTGATTTTTTTTCAATTTAGGTCAACTCGGGTTGACCTTCACAAACCGTAACTCAGGCTTACCTCAAGTGAATATCGGCTAAGATTTTAAGACAATGATAATAATCATTTTTATTTTTATATTGCTTCGGATAAACCCAGGTTGACCATCCCGATCCATGGTTTAGGCCTAGCCTCAGGTCGACTTCTTAGTTGGGTTTTTAAACTATCATAATAACTATTTTTATCCTTATATTGACCTGAGTCAATGGTCAACCTGGGCCTGACCCCTGGTTGACATCTGAGTCGGTTTTAAAACTATGATAATAACCACTTCTATTCTTATTTTGACTCGGATCAATGGTCAATTCGGGTCTAACCCTGGCTCGACTTTCGAGTTAAGTTTTAAAACTATGATAACATAATCAACTTGACTTGTAATCCAGGTTGATTTCTAGTTGAGTTTTAAAACTATGATTACAATCATTTTTATCTATGCATTAACCCAAATCAACTAGATTAATTCTCGTGTAGAGAATTGGACAAGCTTGCTCTACTCCTTTTATTGATACAAAAATTTCTTTCCTAGAACAGTCTTGAATAGGAAAAAAAAATAATTTTTGTACTGTATAAAGATAGAACAAACAACTTCACAAAAAAATTTATTTTGTCTAGTCTATTGTTATTTAACATGCCAAACACAATCTTATTGTGACATATTTTATGTGTATTTTCATGAATTCACTTGCAAGACATTTGGATCATGCAAGACATAAAGCTCCTTTGTTTTAGTCTTTCACCAAGTTTAGAAATCACAAATCACCCACAAACGTTTTTATAAATAGATTATAGAATAAAATAAACTATCATATTCCAATAAAAATTCTAAATAATCATTTAGTAAGAATAGGATTCTAATTAATTAATTAAAAAGAATTTAAATACGAATCTTTTTAATCTAGAAACCTTTTCTTGTTTAAGGGTTCTAATTCACTAATTAAATAATAATTCTAAACACAAATCTTTTTAATCCAGAAACCTTTTCTTATCTCAAAATGAGTGTTTAGCAATGAGGGACTACGTTTGAGTACTCTTTATAAGTAAAATTAGCGTATTTAACCCTATAAGCTATTATTCATTGATATTCAACACACAAGATTCTAAGTACATGTCCTTAATTTATAAAGAGATTATAGGAAGATGATAATCTTAAATTATTTTATTCCAATAAAGATTCTAAATAATAGTTCCATAAAAATTCTAATTAACTAGTTAAATTAGGATTTTAAACACAAATTGATATAGAAAACCTTTTATCATATCAACAGTTTGGAAACACTTGCAAGACATTTGGATCTTGCAAACTTCGTGTATCATGTGGGTGAATTGCAACGTGTTTTTTTCTTTCATCGAATTCAAGAGTTAGATTTTCAGTTAAAAATGCAGTGAAGCATAATTTAACTGAGCAAGGGGAAGGTTTTTTCTCTATGATTTGGTGATTGAATATAGGAGGAGTATGGTCACTCTGCCTGTCACTAAGAATTTCTGCTACTTTGTTAATGGAATTTGAATTGCCGCAGGCTCTGAAAGTAGAATCATAAGCAAACTGGACTGTGGCGAGATGACTTGCCATTGGCAGCTAAGTCTTCGCTGGAGAATGATGCCCCAGCCAAATGTAATTTTTTTTATTTTTAGAAACATGGTTGTTGGACTCAGTTTGAAGATCAATTTGGAAAAGAATATAAGAATATGCTTGATAACATGGCTTGGCTGACTGTGTGTTTGTTAAAAAAATGATTTTTTAAAAATTAATATTTTTAAATTGTTTTGATAGGTTGATAGAAAGATGAATTTTAAAAAATAAAAAAAATATTAATATAATATATTTTCAAATAAAAAATACTTTGAAAATAACCCCTATAACAATACTAAATTGATGGATTACCAAATCAATTATTTTTATTAAAATATTATTTTATACTTTTAGTTTTTTTTATAGTTGATTTATCATAATGGATGAACGTTGACAGAACAATTATGTTTTTTTTATAGTTGATCAATCATAATGGATATGTCAATGTAATCGACTGGGATCAATTTCAATTTCTGAACACTGTTGACATGATTTCAAGGTTGAAAATATAACAATCAATTATTTTTATTAAAATATTATTTTATACTTTTAGTTTTTTTTTTATAGTTGATCTATCATAATGGATAAACGTCGACAGAACGATTATGTTTTTTTATAGTTGATGAATCATAATTGTATTATTGCTATTTACCCCAACAAAAGTGTTTTATATTCAATAAAAAATTGATGTTTCTTAATTTTATCATTAATTTGTCATTAACCTTTGCAAGATATTACTGTATTATTGGTCACCATTTGTTTCTTTCATCGAAGACAAATTAAGGTGGCTTGACCTCGATATTTGATGAATAAATACAATCAAGATGAAGATGATTAGTTTTCAATAGATATTTGACTTTGTGTTTCACTTCACTGCAACTTAAATATTTTTTTTTAATAAAAAAATTTATATATAAACTTTTTCAACATGTTTTTTTATTTAAAAAATTTTAAGTGAAAAAAAAATTTACACATATTTATAATCAAATAAATTAAAAATTATGTGTATTAATAAGTGAAAAAAATCATAAACCATGACTAAATATAAAACTAGAAAAATCAAGAGACAAATGTAAATCAAGATATTTAATTTTACAAGACGTGACATTTAAGCAGTTGTGTTTGCTAAATTTATTAATTAAAATAATTTTTTTATTCAATTAAACGATAATAAAAATAGACACAAATATTAAATTGATTGAATAAAATAAAAGAAAAAAAATATACAAGGCTGCACATATTAGAAATATTATTTGAAAATAAAATTTTTTTATTTTAAAAAATAAAATTCATCTATACAAAAGATTAAAACAAATATAGATTAATCAGAAAAATTTTCTAAAAAATTAAATGCATAATTAAAAAGTAATCATCATTTCAAATAGGCTTTTTAAATAACATAAAAAGGAAAAGGGATATTAATCTAAATAGAAACAAAAAAAAGTGAACACTGTCGTCCACAGTAAAACTTGTAAGGTGAATCTTGACCATGAACTCAACAGAGTTTGATATTTTTCCCCTTTAAATTTATAGTAAACCTAAAAAAAAGAGTAAACAATGTCATCCATGGTAAAATATGAGGGGGTGAATAGTGCAGTTGCACAATATTCACGTAACTCATTTCCCCTTAAATTTATAATAAAACCTTAAAAAAAAAACAATAACTAGTGTTGTCCACAGTAAAACATGAGGGGGCGAACAATGCGTCTGCATAATGTTCACCCCACACGCTTTAGTTTATTTAGGGTGAACTCAGACCATGAACTCAACCGAGTTTAATATTCCCCCCCTTAAATTTATAGTAAACATAAAAAAAGTGAACAATGTCATCTATGGTAAACATAAAGGGGTGAATAGAGCGACTGCACATTGTTCACCTCACATATTTCCCCCCTAAATTTATAGCACAAAAAAATTAAAAAAAATGAATAGTGCATCCACAATAAAACATGAGGGGGTGAGCAGCACGACTGCACAATGTTCACCCCCACGCGCTTTAGCTTATACTAGTTAGATTTCCCACATTGCGTTGCGGCCATTCATAAAGAATATCAATGAATATCAATGAACGGTAGTGAAAAAACAACATCTTCTAAGATTGACACAAGTAATAGGTTTTGTTAATTTTAAAATCAAGTTTACCATTTTCACTACATGATGCAATGTTTGACATAATTAGAAGACAAAATACATAGAACAGTAATGCATGCTGCTGGAGCACACCAACAAACCCAACAATAAAAACACCAACACAAAAGCCTCATGATTCAATAGATAGAAATGGATAAGCGTTTCCATTTTTTTTAATACAAAAGTGAGGAAAAAGATGAAGCTCTTCCAACAGCTGCATTAACACGCATGTTTCCATAAGTCTAACAAGCATGCTAGACTCCTTTTGTTTGGGTTAGGCAAGCATGTCAGACTTACAGTACTTTTCAGTTCAGTCCTTCTACTTTTGATTTCTTATTTTTTTACCATGGTTTTTTTTTCAAAGTTCTTATAGTTTTTAATTTTACCATTCAAATCAAATTTATTGTTTTTTCCCAATAACAATAATATTGTTTTTCAAATTTATTAATAACAACAACAACAACAATTTTTAATTTTATCATTCAAATCAAATTTATGGTTTTTTTGGGTAGTAGTAATGATTTTTTTTCAAATTTATTAATAATTATATTAATAATATTAAACATGCTTGACCCAAGTTTAAGAGAGTCTGGAAACCATGCCAAACCCAAGTTACTTGGGTCGGGCTCCCCTGCCAGACCCTAAGACCTAAAGAACTTGGGTCTGGCGCCCCTGCCAAACCCAAGTTACTTGGGTCTGGTGCCCCTACCAAACCCAAGTAACTTAGGCCGGGTAGGAAGACAAACCCAAGAGCCTTGGGTTGGGCTTCAACGCCAGACCCAAGAGTATTGAGTCTAGCAGCAAAGCCATACCCATGAGTTTTGGGTCCAGCTGCAAAGCCTGACCCAAGAGCCTTGGGTCTAACATTAGGTCCACTAGACCCAAGAGACTTGGGTCCGGCTACACCTCCAGACCAAAGAGCATTAGGTCGTGCTGTAAAGCTATCGTATTTATTTCAATGATTAAGGTCTTTTTGCATGTCAATTTTTACTGTCAAAACTAAATATTTTCTAATTGGATTTTATATAAATTGTATATATCTACAATGACATAATCTCAAAAGATTATTTATTTACAAACTTGGGTTTGATAGAGGCGCCACTGCCAGACCTAAGTTTCTTGGGTATGACATCCCCTCACAGATCCAAGGAACTTGAGTTTGACGCCCTTGCTAAACCCACGACGTTTAGGTCTGGCAGTTTTTCCAGACCCAAGACGCTGAGGGAACTTGGGTATGACATCCCCTCCCAAACCCAAATAACTTGGGTCTGGCACCCCTGCCAGACCCATGACGTCTAGGTCTGATAGTTTTTTCAGACTCAAGCGTCGAGGTTTGGCTGCTATGCTTGACCCGAGCACCTTGGGTCTGACAGCCATGCCAAACCCCAACGCCTAGGGTCTGGTAGCCATGCCACCAGGCCTAATATGTGTTTAACGAGCCACCAGACTCAATATTCTTGGGTTTAACTACATGCTAAGCCTAAACAGACATGGATCTAGAGAGTTGTTAAACCCAACATCCTCGGGTTTAGCTGTGCACTGAGCCTGAGCGGACATGAGTTTAGCGAGTTGCCAGACCCGATGTCCTTGGGTCCAACTACTTGCTGGGCCCAAGCAGACATGAGTCTGGGTTAAGTTACTCACTTATCCTAAATAGACATGGGTCTGATTAGCTGCTAAATCCAATATCATTGGGTTTAGCTACGCGTTAAGCCTAAAAGGATATAAGTCTAACCAGCTATTAGATCCAACATTCTTGGGTTAGTTACATGTCAAGCCCAAACAGACATGAGTCTGGTGAATTGCTAGATCCAACATCCATGGGTTCAAATACGTGCCGTGCCCAAATGAATATGGGTCAAGTGAGTTTCTAGATCCAATATTCTTTGGTTTAGCTACGTATGAAGCCTAAATGGACATGGGTCTGACGAGTTGCTAAACCCAACATCATTGGGTTCAACTATGTGCTTAGCCCAAGTGGACATGAGTTTGACAAATTGCTAGACCCAACATTCTTTGGTTCAGCTACTTGCTGAGCCTAAATAGATATAGGTCTGACAAGGTTTCATTTGTTTATTCTTATGACTTTTAACATAAAATGTTAATATTGGGGATATTCATCTCCAGACACCTCTAGGTGTATAAAAATCTCTGAAGAGCCTACCATATTTCTAATTCATAAATATTGTGTAAGATATATTTCTCCCTCATTAATGTTATGTAAATGATATTTATTTTCCAATAATACTATCAGGAGGAAATTACTCTCCAGTCCCTCCACTCCAGTAAAATGACAAGGTTCACAAGTTATAAATACCCTTGAACCACTCAAGTAAAGGTTTCACAATTTCTATTCTCTAGAAATTAATATTTTTAAATCTTAGAGTATTTGTCATACCTTCTAAAATTTAATACTCATTCTCTCATTTATTTCAATAAATTTCTTAAAAGTTATTTTATTATCTGAAGTTATAAATATCCGTGAACCACCTAAGTAAAGGGTTTCATAATTTCTATTATCTAAACATTAATATTTTTAAATCTTAGAGCATTTATTATGCCTCCTAGAATTTAATACTCATTCTCTTATTTATTTCAATCAATTTCTTAAAAGTTACTGATTTTATTATTTGAAGGTCTCTGAACCTCACAAAAAAATTTGTTTTGCAAGTGTTAAGCCTTCTACCACCAATCATCCACTTTCTAAGTTTTGAAAAATTAAATATTGACATGAACATATAATTAACTATTATCCAAACACAAAAAAATTGTATTTTCAAGCATACTATATTTTAAAATATCATCACTATATATGATTTATAAGTTCTAGAGCACTTAGTTAAACTTTGTCCTCCTGAGTTGTAAGGAATGTACACTGCACAGAAGTCATTAAACCATTTGTTATAATCCTTTACACGAAACACTTGTTTTTTTTTTTTTTTTAATATGAGACATCATAATTTTTTTTCCTTGAGATAACCTAGTGGATGCATACCCAAGAAAAAAAAAGATAACAATAAAGAACAAAAAAACCCACAAAGCAAAAAAAGAAAAATAAAACAAAAGAAAGTATAAAAACACCAAAATACAAGACGGCAAAATAGTAAGAGTTGAGAATAATTGGGAGGCTTTAATTACCTGATGGTTAGCCAACCCTTTCTATATATATAGGTAGGGCAATATACAATAGTAATGGTGGAGGTTACCACACAAGAGTATGTCTACAATATTTCCTATATACAATATTTTCTATATAAGTACATTCTATAATATGCCCCCTCAAGCTGAGGGTGGAGGATCAACCCGAAGCTTGAAACGAAAAGCAGTAAACGAAGAAGTAGGAAGGGGCTTAGTGAAGACATCGCATGGTGTGCAGAAAACTGTGGTGTTGGCAGCAGAGGTGGCTGCTGCGGCAGAGAAGAAGAAGACAACAGAGAAGGAGCGGCAACCATGGAATGGAAAGAGTTCTTGTGCAGAAATTCATGGGTAAGAAGGTGGCTGTGAAGATCAGCATAGGATAGCGGTTCTGCCTTAGTTATGAGACTCGTTACCAAGTCTTTGAACTCACCACGAAGCCACGAAACACATAAAGATTGAAATCTTCAAGAGACATGGGGCGACCAGCAGCAGCCAATTCGTCAAATAATGATTTGGCTTGCTGCATGTATAGACTAACCGATGAGTCACCTTGCCGAAGGTCTTGAAAGGAGCCATGGAGTTGCATGATGCGAGAATTAGACGGAGAGGCAAGCGCTTTCTCAAGAGTGCGCCAAACACAATGCGAAGTAGAACAATCTACCACGAGATGCAACACATCCACGGAGAGAGAGGAGAGCAAAGCACTCAAAATAAGTTGATCCTGTTGCTTCCAACGAAGAAAAGAAGGGCTGATGATGGAGGAAGAACCAGCAGAGCTGTCAAAAATATGAGATGGAGGACACGGCACGGAACCGTCAACAAAGTGAAAAACACCCTGACCAAGAAGATATGGCTTCATCTGCATTCTCCAATAGAGATAATTTGTGTTCGTAAGTTTTAGCGAAACAACTTGGTGAGTGTTCGCTAAAGGAACAATAACTGTAGCGTGAGTTCCCATGAGAGGTAAAGGAACGGCAGGGACTTGGGAGGAAGAATCAGAGACAAGCTCTGCAGGTGGAGGCTGCTGTGGGGAAGAAAGGGCACTAGCGGCGGCAGCTTGGGGAGGGCTGGCCGGCTGTGCTGCACTACCTGTGGAGAGGGAGAAGTCGGCGGCAGCAGTAGAATCCATGTAGAGAAAGTAAAGAGAGGGCCGGCTGCAAAGGGAGGAAGGGAGAAAAGAGTTCTGACGGCAGAAGGCTCTGGTACCAAGTTGAGACTAATTGGGAGGCTTTACCTGATGGTTAGCCAACCCTTTCTATATATATAGGTAGGACAATATACAATAGTAATGGTGAAGGTTACCACACAAGAGTATGTCTACAATATTTCCTATATGCAATATTTCCTATATACATTTTATAATAGTAAGTAAGTAGCTAAACTGATAATGATCGATTGATAAAGATTTAATTAGAAGGAGAAAATATTCCTGATTTCAATCCTACCAAAAAATTATAGTAGCTTGCTGCCGTTGGCTAATGCTATTTGAGAATTTTTCTTTTTTTCTTTTGTTTGAAAAAACCAATGCTAATTAAATTCTATATTACCCTTATATCTTTTAATAAGGATACTTTCTACGTATTAGTATTAAGGTCTAGTGCAGGAATAAGTAGACCTGTTTAATTTATTTTTTAAAATAATTAACAATTATTTACATTTATAATTTATTAAATCAAATCCACTGATACCGAATCTCTTCTTGAAATCCTAGATGTCAAGTTATCGATATATACGCTATAAAGACAAACAAGATGATTAGTATGCCTGGCTGACGCGGGACCCGTTTTTCACATTTCGAATCGAACATCTTATACACATCCACAATATCATAAGTGCTATATATAATTTTGAATATTTGATCAACCACTACATAGCTCCAAACCAATTCATGGATTTCCCCTTTCAGTTCTCAGCAACTGCTGTAC
>Ga0325410_1005877_pt1 | contig 13523 bp, 7 predicted proteins | sample PopdelMetagenome_16_FD_206182 | JGI IMG/M metagenome (GOLD analysis project Ga0325410, IMG submission 206182) | Populus deltoides microbial communities from Bellville, Georgia, United States - Xylem-PdIQD-R3 | ecosystem: Host-associated > Plants > Phyllosphere > Stem > Wood/Secondary xylem... | reverse complement strand
TAAGTTTGCTTCTAAATCAATTTTGAATAGTTTTGACGATTATATTTTGAGGCTAATTGTCTTGGGACATAGAGGCTGATAAATTAGCTGCCACATAGACATTATAAATATATTCACTCGTCTACTTTTACGAGGCTAGCTGTAGAAAACTACTTCAAAAAGTAAACTCCTTCCAAGGCTGAAATCGGCAGAAATACCGTGCTGGAGCAACATGTATCTATGCGAAGCAAGTCTTCAATGTAATCTTTCAAAGAGAATATGATAGAGAAGATGATATTAATCGTTTTTTAAAATTAATTTTTGATATTAAAATAATCTAAAAATATATAAAAAATAATTTTTAAAAAATATTATTTTTAATATAAACACATTAAAATTATCTAAATACACTAAAAAAATATTAATTTTTAAAAAAATAAAACACAAAAACAACAGCCGTTCACATGTTAATGCCACTGGGGCTAGTGTGAAATGGGTCGCCTAGTACCACTGTTTAGAACTTGCGGTTGTCCGTGGCGCACGTGTACCATGAGCGGGCCCAGGTATGAAGGGTATGATGTAATCAATTTATAAACAATTTAACAATAAATTTTGAAAACTGAGCCTTCTTTCAACCAACTGACGAGGATTTTCAACATAATTTCCAGACTTCCATTTTTTTTTTTTTTACTAAACTTGCATATAAAATGATGCCAAGAAAGCTGCCTGTCAACACCGGAAAGGAACAAACAGAAAATCCATTCAATCGGCTACGTGCTGGTGAGAAAATCCATTGAGTTTCTGAATGATGTAGCTGGTCTGCGATGCCGTTTGAACCTCGGAGCACCGGGAACTAGGGAGAATTATCAATTGGTTGAGCCAATTACGGAACAGTGGAGAAAGTCTCCAGTAAACTGATTATATAGTTAATTAGCAAGTATTTGTCGCTACTAGACAGCACCGTAGCTTTATAGCGACATCGTACCGTCGTGTCGTGCAGCTAAGATTGATTTCATTGGTTACATATGAAGAAATACAGAGTCATGATGTAAAATTGCTTCCGTTGCCCTTAGGCATGAGCAAAAACACCAAAAATCTAATTAAATTAAAAAAACTAGAAAAAAAAGTATTTGGAAAAACCAAACAAAAAAAAATCGATTAAAGTTTTAAAAAACTGGTTGTTTCAGTTTTATAAATAAAAAACCAGAAAAATCAAACTAAACCGAAACCGAAAAAACCAAGTCAAACCGTGCCAAAACCGAGCCAAACCAGAAAAACCAAGCCAAAACCAAGAAAACCGAGCCAAACCAAACCGAAAACTGCTTCATTGGTTACATATGAAGAAATACAGCCATGATGTAAAATTGCTTCCGTTCCAACAAGGGAGGAGCAAAAACACCAAAAACCTAATTAAATAAAAAAAACTAGAAAAAAAAATTAAAAAACCGAACCGAAAAAAACCGATTAAACTGATTAAAATTTTAAAAACTGGCCGGTTCGGTTTTGGTTTTATAGGCAAAAAACCAGAAAAACCAAACCGAACTGAAATCGAAAAAACCGAGCCAAACCGTGCCAAAACAGAGCCAAATAGGAAAAACCAAGAAAACCGAGCCAAACCGGTTTGAACCGATTTTTTCCTTAAAAAACGAACCGAACCGAACCGAAACCAGTCGGTGTGACCTGGTTCCAGTTTTTTTCAAAAAAAATTTTGATTTAATTATTTTTTTATAAAAATTAAACCGAACAAAAAATAATCACCCTTAATTTCACTGTACTTGCCTTGTCAACCATAAAATATTTTGATTTAAAATTTTTTAATAAAAACTAAATTAAATCGAAAATAATCACCCTCTAGTTCCACTGTCCTTGCCTTGTCAGCCGTAGTTGAAAACATAACTGTGTTCACACATCCACATCCAGTTCCACTGTCCTTGCCTTGTCAGCCGTAGTTGAAAACATAACTGTGTTCACACATCCACATCCATTTCACTTGCTGACATTGTCATTAAATAGAATACTCTCCACTGTATTTAAATGTTCGTGGCTTCTTTTTTTTTTAAAAATAAAAATTCTTACGATATATTTCTTACCCCTCAACAAACTGATTAATTGTACACAATATAGAGCGACTCTGATCTCATGGAAAACGAAATCCAGGTGTGTTTGAATTAGAGGCTTTAATTGTCTGGGCTGATGTCCATTTCTATCTATGCTATTTCTTCATGTGGGCTATGATGATTTCATTTTACTGGCAGTTTTCTTATGTCTTCAGGTTTTTGACTTAGGATCTGTTTGTATCATGCTTCGAACCGATTATTCGGGTGTATTTAAAAGTATGGTAACTGTTATAATTTAAAATATTTTTTATTTAAAAATATATTAAAATTTATTTTTTACACCAACATAATATAAAAACATAAAAAAATAATTTTAAACAAAAATAAATTTTAAGTTTTTGGGAAACACGGTTTCAACCTCATTCCCAAACACTGCCTTATAATTTTAGAAATTATTTGATTTTTTTTTTATTTAAACCTGTTTTTTTATTATGATAAAAATTTAGCATGAGAAAATCTATGATTTATAGCTTTTTTTAATGTACTTTTTAAAACTGTAATTATAAAAATTATCATAATACTAAAATAGTGTTTGACATTGTAGTAATGATTATTTTTAAAATATGTTTTGTTAGAAAATGTATTAAAATAATATATATTTTTTATTTTTTTAAATTTATTTTTAATATCAACGTGTCAAAACTATCTAAAATAAAAAAAATTAATTTTAAAAAAATCAAATTAATTTTTTTAAAGTAATGCCTAAACACACATTCAGTTGCCGCTTTTGTATATCATCAATGGTCTAATCATGCCATGTTAAAAGTAAGCTCGTTTATCTAATCGAATGCAAGCAATCATTTTCTTTTGAAAAAATTAATAAAGTGAAAAAGAACGCGAGAGGTTGAAAAAGATTAATTTATAAATGCATTTAAAAATACATTGTTTAACTATATATTCTTAGAAACCAACGAGGACTAATTAATTAGTTTCAGTAAAGTTCAGGGACTAAGTTATAATCAACCGCGGGAAAAAGGGATAAGTACCATGCTCTAGTTAGCAGCCAGTGTTTGTAATCATGACACACAAAGGATCAATAGCCCCACCTCAAATATTTTAAAACTAATAAATTATTGAAAGTTGATTACAATAATTCCAAAGGTCAGAATCACTTTTTTTTTTTTTTTTAATCCGAGAAAACCTCTAATTTTTATAAACCGTAATTTATGAATTTAGATAAGTAAATAAAACTCTAATTATTTTAGATTTTTATAAAAAATACATGTTTTGATTTAAAATCAAGATATGTTATACAAATCTTAAATTTTTTATCATCACACCACTTTTCTTGAGGATAAAAAGTCCAAAATCACACTCTTACCAAGTTCCAAAGTTCTATTATTCAATATTTCTTTTTATGGGGACCAAAATGGTTCGTTTTCTTTATATATTTGGTACCGTGGTCCATAATATTTTTTAAAAATATATTAAAATATTTCTTTTTATTTTTTTATGCTAGCTTATTAAAACTATAATATATATATATATATATAAACAAAAACAAAAACATTTTCAAACACGCGAATCTCTGGAAGCCACACCACTTTAAAAAGCGGATTAGTCGGTATCATTAAGAAGATTTTTGTATTAATCTCTTTCTTCCGTGCTTGTAAACCAACAATTATAACTCCTAGCATTGACTCCTTACACATAGCCTTTGCTTGGTCCAAGAACATGAAAATGATTGATCTTTTCTGTGCTTCTCCAGCTTCCACAGCCATTTGCTCAAGCCTAGACCATCGTTCCATAGTGCGCCATGGAACTAGACCTCTTGATAGGAAGAGTTCTAAATCTGATTATACACCAGCTTGTTCATCTGAGTTGCCCCCTAGCCCCTGCAGTCCTTATAGCAGGAAAAGTTCTGCTAAGCAAAGAGATTTGTATAGGAAAAGCTCCGCTGAAGATAGTAGATCGGTGATTAGTTCTGTTAAGCAGTGTTATTTACGTAGAAAAAGCTCTGCTGATATAAGTGATCTGCAAAGTGGCCCTGTACCAGGTTCCTCCTCCAGGCACCTTCTTGTAAGCGATACAGCTCCTTATATCGATTGGATTTCGGAGTCTGGTCATCATGAAGTCCCTGCAATGGCTCCTAGCACTCAGAATGCATACCCGAGGCTTACAAATAGCTTGATTGATTTTCCTGCACGGAGATCTTCTTCTTTGGTTTGCTCTCGTGACTGGATTTCAGAGGCTGACAACGTGTCTGACACTGGAAATAAACCCAGTACTCATATGAGCTCAAATGATTCTCCTGCTTTAAGATCTTCTTCCTCAACATGCTCCCGTCATCAGGTTGTTAATTAGTTTCTACTCAAGTTCATCAACTAGGAATTTCTACATAGTTAATTTCAGCTCATTAGTTAAGATAGACAAGGACTAGGCTCAAAATATTATATCTTGGAGCTCAATTGCTCATTTATCACTACTTTTTTTGAATCAGAATATTAATAATATCATTATTTATTCTTATCGTTACTCAATTCTTTTCAGGTTGTGGTTTTGAGGGTTTCTATTCATTGCAAAGGATGCGAAGGGAAAGTGAGGAAACATATCTCCAAAATGGAAGGTTATTTAATACTACTACACACACAAGAGAGAACACTGTTGATTTGTTTACCAATTTCATATAAACTTGTGGGCTAAAGCGATGCCTTAAAATTTATGCGCAGGAGTTACATCCTTCAGCATAGATTTTGCGACAAAGAAAGTTACGATCATAGGGGATGTGACCCCTTTAGGCGTCCTTGCAAGCGTCTCCAAAGTGAAGAATGCACAGCTGTGGCCATCTGCAACAACATCGCCTTCGCCATCCCCACTCCCTTGATGGTCAACCTGAGCTGTTGATTCATGCATTCTGCCTCATAATTTCTTTTTAATTGTTTTTACTAATGCCTGAATAGTGTGAAATACTAGCATGCAGGCTGTGTGGAATTAATAATAGCTGTTTAATCACGCTAATCAAGAAGCTAGTGTGTCATACATACCATATGAAAATGTGAGCTCTGTTTCATGAGATCGGTTGCATCATCATGAGTAATCTTACGTTGTTGTTTAAAAGTAATTAGCTAATGTGCATCATAATTAATTTCGCTTGCTGGCCATTCAATTATACAGATCGGTGTAAATGTTTTGTTCTGTTAAAAAAATAAAAACAAAAACAAAAACGTATACTGCTTGGCCAAGTGCGTTGTTTGTTTGAACAAATTAATTGTTCCCTCCCGGGCCTCCCGCATTATTACGCTCACGCAGGAAAACAACAACTGGTAATTAATTAGGAGCACCCTATATTTTATTCCTTCACAGTCTCAGATCGAAGACCATGCATCATTGGTCTCCAGGCATGCCATAAATTATACCTGATGCATTTTGTTTTGCTGGTGTCGGAATGTTATATATATATATATATATATATATATATATATATACACACACACAGAGAGAGAGAGAGAGAGAGAGAGAGAGAGAGAGAGAGAGAGAGAGAGCATGTGAGTCATTCATTATAACCTCTGGAGTCACGGGTTGATGCATGCCGAGGCAAAACAAAAGTCGGCACTCAAGGACAGGCAAGGTTTTTTATAATTTTTCAGTAGAGAGACGCAACACAACTCCTTTTCTTGCTTCTTCATCTGTCTTCTGTTATCTAGACCATGAATGTGATTCCTTTTATGAATGTTTTTAAAAGTCTTTTTTGAAAAAAAAAATATTTATTTTAAATTAATTTATTTATTTTTTTAGATTATTTTGATGTATTAATATAAAAAAATAAAAAATAATATATTTTTCAATAAAAAATACTTTAAAAAATAATATAATTAATTCTGGTCTATATTTGAGTTTTGGTTTGGTCATACCACAATTGCAGTCCAATTCCAAAAGTCTTGGGCATAAAATTGTCCAGCGCTAGCTTGAGACACCGAGTCCAACTTTCTCAAGAATTTGTTTGTTTGATCAGAAATATATGTTTTTAGAACCTTATCCTTACTTTTTAACGCTTGGTTCACCTACATTTGCAGAATAGAAATTAAATACTTTATTATAAAAGGGAAAACAGCTTATATAGTTCTCAAAAAAATTAAAAATGTCCTACAACTTTATTTTTGTCCTAAAATTGAAGTCCCACTTGTAATTAATTCTTATCTCTTACTCTATTACTTAGTGTCATGGCCATTTGAGCATATTCCAAACCAAACTAAATTCTAAGTAGATACAGAGCGGAAGAACTGGCCAAGCTCTCGGGAGAGTTTTATATATCCTGTTGTCCGATGTTAACATGTAAGAGATTTTATAACCATGGTCTGTCCTGGCAGTGCCGAGCAAAGGTGGCATTCTCTGTCTTCGACTGGTTGCGTGCATGCCTACCCACGAAATCAAAGACAAAATGATGACGACAATGTACACTTTTGGTTAGCAGTCCATTTCAGACTTCCTAGTCGTGGGGTTCCTTGACGTCTTCTACTTCTTCCTTTTGCATTTTGCTTTCTAGAAAGTCTACGGTCTCTGTATATTTTAATGGGACAAAAGGAAAATACAGTCTCGGCAGGCGTTGAAGCAAGCAATGAAATTTAACTCTATCCATACCGCTTTCAGTTTTCCTTCTCTTCTTTTCCTTTCGCCGAAGGTTTCCTAACTTTAATTTCACCAACCTTATCCCTGGACGGCCGAGAAGAAAGAATGAAAATTCCAAAAGATCAGTCCACTCCGCCAGGCTAGGGTGTATTATATGACCTTTTGGTCGACAAGTGTGGTTAATTTGGTCGGCGCACCACCATTGGCATGAGATCTTCCTTTTGCATTTGGAAAAATGAAAAAAGGTTAAATTTATAGTTTTTTCTTTTCTTTTCACAAGGATAAATATATTATGCAGTTCTAGTGCTTATTGATAGAATTCATAAGCCTTGATTTTGTATTGAAACGCATTTAATAATAACAAATTAATCCAGTATGTATCAGATTTTACTCATATGTGGTCCAATTTATACTGGATCTTACCCCATCCGATTACAGCACAAAAAAAACACGACCAAAATTTACAACATTTCCTGCAACAAGGTCAATTACTTTGTGCTTTGAGGTAAGACAGCACTAAAGTTCTGTTTGGTCTTGATGAAAATCACAACAGTAATTAAAATTGTTTTTTAAAATGTTTTTTATTTTGAAATATATTAAAGTAATATATATTTTTTATTTTTTAAAATTTATTTTTGACATCAAACATATCAAAACAATGCAGAGATAAAAAAAATTGATGAAAGAAATTCAAAATTTGTTTAAAAGTTTCAATTTTTAAAAGGAAGGAGTTACCTATTCTTATATATAAAAACATATGTACTTCCACAATTAGCTATTAACTTTTATTATTATATAACAAAACTGTTCCTTAATTTTTTAAATAATCACAGTTTAATTAGTTATTACTTGATATATAGTAAGTATGGGCATAATTTAGAGTTTCAAGTAGCTGAGCCGGAGTTAAGTGTGGGCATCAAGGGCCTAGCTAGGGTCAAGTTCAAGCCCACCAAAGGCAGGCTGGGGTAAAATCCGGGGCACTCAGAGCTGGACCATGAACAAGCCCAAGTCCCTCAAGGGTCAAGCCGCAACCAAGTTTACGGTGCTAAAGGACGAGATAGGACAAGTCTAGAGCACTGACGAGATCGTGGGTTCAGCCTGCCCAGGGTCAAACAAGGACCACGTCTAGCACAACTCTATGAATAGGCCCAAGGAGACGAGGATAGGCCGGGATTGGGTGCGGGATAGGAAAACTTGAGCGTGGATTGTATCAGCCCCATCATCTGATTGAAACTAGGTACAGTTTCTAAAAATAAAAACTGGAAGAGATTTCTAATCATCCAAACAAATATTTTAGATTTTTTTTTAGAAAACGAACCAAAAATAAAATAAATGAAAACATAATAGACAAGCATCCCTCAGGTTCATTAAGTGATAAAATACTGACAAGATGCTTTGCTCCTGCATCAAATTGTAAGTATTTTTCTATACCTTTTCTGTTCGGATATATTTTAGAGGCATGTGTTCAGACAATAAACACAAGTAAAAGATCAGTTCTTTTATGCTTTGGTCAGTTCCTACACAAAAATGGAACGTCACTTTCTCTCTTACTATTTTTCTTCTCTCCCCTAACACTATTAAGTACTAATGCCACTCAGAGAGGATCCTTTTGCTTGTGGCACTGCATAGAATTGTTTGGATGAAATCGTGTCCATCTCCATCCATTTTGCAGTCTCTTGAATGGAAACTCACAACTAGACCAATAGCTGCCAATCACTGTAAAATTGGAGGCAGCACCGAGTCCAAAGTTTTGAAGTCACTGCATCAAGGGTTTTGCTTCATAGGGACTAGACGCTCCATTTTGAGTATGCTCAGAAGGTGGAAGCTTCGAAGGTGTGCTTTTCAACAAGTTTCTTGCATACAGAGAACCAAAGACGATAACCTGATTCAATGTATGAGAATTAGGGGCCATGGGATGAGAGAGTTTGAACAGGGATTGTGATTAACACTTACAGCTCCAATCCATTGTTCCCAGCTAAGAGGATGGGCGAACCACACACATGATAGCACAATGCTCACCAACTTCAGTTACAAAGACAAATAGAAAGGCATCGTTTATCAGAAGGGTAGTTGTGATGACAAGAATGAAACATTAGATTCAGTTGGATATTTTTCCATTCACCTGTCTTGTGGTCATTATAGCAGCAAATGTTAGAGCACCAAATGTGCGGATTGTGTAAGAAATGAAGAACTGGCTAGCAGTTGCTACCTGCACGGAATGATATTATTTCTCAGATTTCTCTGAATCTTCTCTGAAAGTAAGGGGGGAGGATGTTTAATAAAGTCAAGCAAAAAACATTTGAGCCCTTGATATTATAGAGCTATGACAGTGAAAATTACTCACAGTGGAAAGCAATGCAATGTCAAAGAAACAATCATTATGGCGGAACACAAAATCTATGGCTGGAAGAAGATGTCCTTGTAATACAAGGCCTACAGCAGAAATTAAGTCAATGAATTCAGTCAGCAACAGAACAGCAATAGCATAAACAAATACCATCTGAAAGTAGAAGAAATGTGCTATTGTTCAAGACAAAAGTTGATAGTATTATAAGCTTAAAATAAAGCTCTATCATGGCATTTGCCTTCATTAAAAATATGATGGGAAACCCAAAAGACAAGGAAGCAAAGGCTCATCATCTCCAAGTGAACTGAGCATAAAGGATAGGAACCACGGTTCTTCCTTTCCTAACTATGCTGAGAGCAAAATTCACACGGTTAACTAGCTCAGCAAGTCCAACTCCAAGCCACATAAAAATTTGAGCACTTACATAGTTAAACTTATAACCCACTACCTAATTGGACAATTAAAATGGAATCAAACCGCAAAAACAGGTGAAAAAAGATTCACATGGACAATCCATCCAATGACTTCTCCCCATTTAAAAAAAACAGAAGATCAAATCAAGATAATCCAATGACAGCAGAGAGCCATACATAAATCACAATATTTTCATAATTTATTCATGAGAGAGAGAGAGAGAGAGAGAGAGAGAGAGAGAGAAAGTGAGCAAGATTGGGAAACTCACCTGTCAAGCTGAGAATGCAAGAACACAATGTTGTATAGAAAATTTGATTGTGAATCTCCATATCATAACCTTTAAATAGCTTATCTTGGAACGTGCTTGTAAAGCCATCAAAACTGTCAGAAATACAAGGTTTACGTGCTGAGCAACATTATTCTTCCCAAAAAAATTTCACTGAACCATTAACAAAACACTCAATGTTGTTTGGCCCACATCCATAAACTTATCAATTTTCTATCCATACAATAAATTACTTGAACAAGGAAGTGTAAAATAGAAATGATTCTGTTTATTCATGTAGCATCAATATAAGAAGTCACTTTCCCATTTTAGCATTCATGCCAAAACAATTTGATATTGGCATTCCAGGCATCCCTTTCAGCAAAGAACAAAAGCATGCATAAGCAAACAGATGTTCAATTTACAACTGGATAAAATTGTGATTTGCAGCAATTTTGCTTATGGAAATGACAGCTAAATTAACAATGGAGCAAATGCAGTGCCCGAGAATAAATGCATTTAAAAAATTGATACCCGAGATAGCCAAGCATCAGGGAAACACCCCAAACAGTGTTTTCTCTTCCCCTGCTGTATGGACTAATCTCAGTTCCTGCCTAAATAAAAAAACAAAATAGAATTAGTTCAGTGTGTAGTAGTCAAGATGATTCTTAAGCAGATAACAACCATAGATTACCATCATGCATGAACAATAACAGCAACCACTACAAATACAAAGCATGTACATACAGAAAGCCAAGGAATATCTGTAGCAGACAAGTAAGGCAAGGTCTCAATTAACATAAGCATTGCTCTTATTTTCATCCACCACAGTATTCTCATCTCCCATAAAACAACAAAGGTGTCTCATATCTGGAGGTCAGAAAAGGAGACGTAAAATGAAAAGATAACAGTGCACAAGTTGGTTTAGTTATTACGAACTAACACTATGCACAAGTCTCTGTTTGCAGTAGTATGGTTCGATGTCTTTTTCACAACTTCGACCATTCAATGCATTGCTGATCCAAACATCTCTCATTATGCCTACCATTGCTACTCTTTGCATTGATAGGGCTTAAGAAAGAAACACACACACACACACACCGAGGGAGGGAGGGGGAGAGAGCACATAGACATTCATCAACAATTTTCAAGTCATTGGTAATAATTCTACAAATACAAGAATCTGATGGTGTCTTTTACTGCTTACACTTATATTAAAAATTTTATTTTTTTTCCATTTATGGGACCCTAAATATATGCAGACATTGATCTTTCCTAAAGCTGTGCTTATATATTTGTTTGAACCCTGGTTAACTTTGGCCTTTTCATCTTGGTAATAAATGGAAAACTAGCGTGGTCTTTGATTTCTGAACAGATAAATTATGGAGCAGAATGAAGTGTAATCAACCCAAAAAAACCAAGTTGCAAACAAGTACAAGCAGATGCTATATATCAAAAAGCATTAAAAATGGAGTGGCAGAGACAGGAGGCATAATCATTACTGGAAATAGAATGAAAATTGAACAGCCCAGTGTCACTAGAAGAGCCAAAAAGTAGTCCATTCCTTTGTATCTCTTTTGCATAATGATTGTGCCCCATACCTGAACAAAAAGATGAGAAATCAACACTTTGAAAGTTGAAATTAAAATTAAAACTGTAACTGACAGCGAAAGGTACACAAGCCAAAAAATGCAGAAAGATGACATTTTGAGCATTCTGTCGAAACCAATCCATGCAGTCATTCTCCAATGCATTATTGTATTAATTTCTTATATACACCATAACAAATGTTTCCAAGATATTTCTTAGAAGTACTTGAAGGAAGTTGGTCCCAACAGGAAAATTTATTGAGAAGTACAGCAGAAAGAATTACATATTGCCAGTGTTAAAGGACTTCAGGCTGCAAGTTGGCATACCTCCACCCCCCAGCTACTAAGAAAAGAGAAGACATGCACATACATGACAAGCATTCTGGGAATAATTAGGATCAAGTTCATTGTAGAATGATTTCTTGCATCCAGAAGAACGATATAGAACCACCTTCATCCATCAAATGATTATTTAGCAGGAAAGCAATACAAAAAAGGCTTCAACGAAAATACTGATCCTAATCTGCAGACACAGCTCTATCAGATAACTTCTTCAGGAAATACATTCATAAAAAGAAAAATCGATAAATAAACAAATAAAGGCAAAGACAAATGCATGTTAGCGCAAAACTATTACATAACTAGAAACCCTGCAGCTGTATCCTCAATTTATACTACTAAAGCCCGAAGTTAGAACAGTCAACCCAGAAAGCAAAATTGACACGCTAGAGCTAAATAAATTAAAATGCTTGTTGCTAAACTGATCCGAAATGACAGAAACAGTAACATTATAATTCATCGCAGGAAATTAACATACCATGACAGGAATCATTTTGGCACACTTTGCGAGTGTCTGGACAGGGAAACTAACATACTTGAGCGCCTGGATCAAGCACATATTGTCAGCATAAGCATATCTAAACCTAATCCAGCACAAATCTAGAATTACTTATTCAGAAAACTAATTCCAACAGAAACATTGATCAAAGCAATGGTAAAGAAAAAAACAAAACATACCTCATACTGGCAAGTTGTGGTCAGTATGTTGGATACTGATATGAGACAGTACTTGTGAACAGGAGCAACAGGATTCAAAGCTTTTTTACTTGCCTAAGAAAACAAAATTCCAAATCAACCCATTGTTCAGACATTAGATTCTAATTCAAAAACAGACCGAATGGGACTTACGACAAGAGCAGCAGCAGAGACAGCAGACGTGGTAATGCGGTTGCAGAAAACAAGAAACAACGAGTACTTAAAGAATTCCTTGTTTGACCCATATGGAACTCTCATGATCTTTTCCTGCCCCCAAATATTTTTTTTTTAAAATCAAATCTCAAACCCTAAACCATTTCTAGACATAAAAACAAAAGAAAAAAAAACCTGTAAAAGACCATAGATGACAAGAGTGGTCATGATTCCGGCGACAGCAAGGACTCCTTTCCATAGCTTGTTCTCTTTAACGCCACCTGATAATAACGAATCGGCCATACCTGCTTTCAAAGAAACAATTATTGATTTTCTTTTGAAGCAAAAATTAAAAGGAAGCGGGGATTTGGGATCGAAGAGAGAAGAACAAAGGACACGTGTAAGGTTGTAGGGGTTAGAGAGGGATCACTGTTTACGCACTACATACCAGCAATTGCAATGGTCATCTCGCTCACGCCGGCAACATTCTCGCTCTTTTGGAGGCCCCTTTTCTGTCCGTCTAGACGTTGTCTTCCGTTTTTGGGGTTTAAAAAGCTCCGCCACGTCACTTTATTTTATTAGTAAGAGTCAAAGTCAATGGACGCTTCCATCTCATTCTCAAAGGAACGGAGCATGGGTAATATAACCTAGTCTTTGTCCTTTTATAAAACAAATAATTTAATCCCTCCAAGTACTTCTTTGTCCATATTTGATGTATTTCACCGTCAAATTAGACACAAAAGTTAATGAAAAAAATTCCATTAGCTTTCCATTTTTACACAACTTCTGTTTTTGTTTTGTTTTTCGTTATTTTTTAAAAATATTTTTGATTTTATTTTTGGAATTAATTTAATTTAATTAATTAATTAATTATGGTATTTCATGCCAAATTATTATTTTAATTTAACTAAAAAATTACATTTTAAATTCTAGATATCCCTTAAAAGAAATTAAAAGACAGAAAGAAAAAGTTTGTATAAAAAGCTTTTGGATAAAGGCACTACCAAACGACACAAGCGAATACACATCCAGAACAAGAGGTGGGCTTTTCTTTGTTT
>Ga0325410_1005876_pt1 | contig 13525 bp, 6 predicted proteins | sample PopdelMetagenome_16_FD_206182 | JGI IMG/M metagenome (GOLD analysis project Ga0325410, IMG submission 206182) | Populus deltoides microbial communities from Bellville, Georgia, United States - Xylem-PdIQD-R3 | ecosystem: Host-associated > Plants > Phyllosphere > Stem > Wood/Secondary xylem... | reverse complement strand
CGCTTCTCTAGCCCAATCACTCTTCTCTCTACAAAATTTACAACACCCGATACAAATTTGAAAACAAAAAATAATAATAATAATAAACCTAATAAAATAAAACATTCAATATTTGGCTCTCGATCAAGAAACTTTCTACTATTTTCCAGCATTTTCTCTGGAAACGGCCTCTGTTTAGTTACTGACAATGTGAGAAACCAATAATTGACACTCTGGTTATTTATCGCTTTCAAACAGTTCCCAAGGCGAGGTTTTGATAAGAGAAATTAATATTTTGTTCGCTTCATTTTCTAGGGAACCAAACGAGGAAAAGAACAAGCGCAGAGGCACTTACCTCCCTGTGATTTCTCGGTAGCAAACTCGCGAATTAGTGTTAGGAGTTGCCTCTGTGGATCGGTGGCCGCCATCTTCGGTTTCGCGCTCTCCGTCTACAAAATTATACTTGTAATGCATTAATAGTTCATAATTTACAATCAAATAATAATAATAATAATAATCTTTACTTTCATATTTTGTAATAAAATGTATGAAAACACTTCAATAAAATATTATTTTATATAAATAAATCCCTATAAATTAATATATCTGGATCATAAAACTTTATTTAATTGATAAACTAATATTTTGCATTAATTAATAAAGGATTAATTTATCAAGGTATTATTTTTTTTTTCAAAATATTAAAGTTAATACATTTATTATGTATTATGATTGTAATGACCCATTTTTTACGCTCAATTTTCTAAATGTTTTAGAAGATTATATTTTCAATCAAACTTAATTTTATATATATAATTAATTTAATTATATAATAACAAAAAAAAATTAGGGAGTGAATTGAGAATAAAGAGAGAACAAAAGACTAAGATTATTATTGACTAAAAATAATAAAGAAAAAATATATGTAAAAGAAAAACAAGAATGAATTAGAGGATCAAGTAAAATTGGAATAAGATTCAAAAAAATTCTTATACATTTACAAGAGAAAATCCATTAATTAAAAATCCATGATCAAAAAAGAAATAATATAATTGTCTAATATTATTTTTTCAATTTAGCTTTTTTTATTTTACAAAGAATTCCAAATAAAATAAATAAAAGGTATCACATAAAAGGCACAAACATATAGCATTTGGTTAGTGTCCGGAACAAAAGAAATGAAGATAGTAGATGAGAGAAGACAAAACAAAAAAAAAATCAAAGATAAAATTATATTTAATAGTGGTATACAAGATAAAATAATTGTTTTTATATCATATTTAGTTATAATGAACAAGACAAGATAAAATATAAAAATTTTTATTTTACCCTTAATATGTATTACTGTCAAACATATATATTTTAAAAAATAACTAGATTTTTTTTTATTTTAGTTTATATTGAGTGTTGAAATTAATAATATTTTAAGAACGCTAGTTATAAAACCAAGACTGACCTGACAAGTTGAGCCAAAACCGAACTAACCTAAGGCCTAGACTGGTTCGAGTTTAAAAAATAGAAGAAGGATTGACCCGACCCGACCTGATTCAAAACTTAGGTCGACCCGAGAAAAAATACTGGTCAAAAACTTGTTAACTTTTTTTGAATTTGTTTTTTTTGTCAAAATAAGGTTACTTTGATTATTTTTAAAGTTTTTTGGGCTAACTATTTTGACTCTCTCAAATATGTGACCTGAACCTTACCTCGAGTTGACTCCCAAGTCAAACCTTAAAACTATGATAATTATCATCTTTATTCTTAAATTAACCCAAGACAATCCAAATTGACCCTCATAATACATAACCCGAGGCCTTGTCGTTGGTTGTCAAAGGAATTTGTTATCATTGTGGTAAGAAAAGCCACTATAAGAGGAATTGTAAAGATCATCTTGTAACCATGAAGATTAGAAACTTATTAAAGCTTATGATTCATGTGTATTTATAATTGAATAAAGATAAAGTGGACGTACAAGTTAGCAATGAAGCAAAGGTTGTTGCATTAACTTTGTCAAGTAAGCTGATACTAAAACTTATAATTTTTATTATGTTCTAGCACTTTTTAGAAACATCATATCCATTTCTGAATGGATTTAATTTATTATTAAAAGCAAATGTTGTTTCTTCTATAATAATGATGTTTAGTATAGATTTGATATTTGTATAAATGATTTGTAGATACTTGATCTTGAAATGCCCAAATTCAGTATAACTAGTAAGAAAAACATATTAGATAATCAATATTCATATTATTTATGGCATTGTAGACTAGGTCATATTAATAAAACGAGAATAAAAAAGTTACATACGTATACCTAGAATTAAGTTCTTTATTATGAATGTGTTTTTTATTCTAAGGGTTTACCTTTCTAAAATGACATTCCTTAATAAGAAATAAAAGGATAACAACATGGATTAATCCTCCATCTACTAAAGTGCTTACACACAGACACACACACACACTTAAACAAGACCAAAGAATGAAAAGAGATGAAATTATCTAAATACTAAAATGGATGAACTGTTTTGGAGAAATGGTCTAATTATTTTTAAGGTTATTTATAAAAGTTAAAATGGTCAGACTGTTTAGAGAAAATGATCAGACCAATTTTTTTTAAAAAAACTTCTAGTTGATTTTATATGGATATGACTATTTGATGTATTTAAAAATGATATGAAATTTTGGGTTGTTAATGCTTTAAGACAATGTATTCATTAAATCATTTTTGTACTCATAACACTTTATTTAAGTCAACTATTCATTATCGATCTCTTTTATTTCTCTAAGCCTATTCTTTTGTCAGCCATACACTCATTAATTAATTTTGATAATTATAATTTGTTTTTAACATCAATTATATGCATGATATTTCTTAGCCCTCGCCATTTTGATTGGCTTAATCTTACATAATTTGTCCCTGCTAGTGCGATCGACTTTAAATTAAACAAATAGTCTCAACCAATGCAGCTGACTTAATTTATACAACTTAATTTTAGTCTTATTTTATATAATTAGTCTTATTTTATACGCCAAATTTAATTTATACAAGTAGTCTTTATCTATATGAACAAATTTAATTTATCCAATTATTCTCCACTAGTGTGACTAATTTTCTTTTAACACAATTTTCCATAATCTATTTCAAAACTCTTTGTGCATGTATAAAAGAATTTCAATAAGAACATCTATTTAAATAAAAGGTGAGGTGATAAGTACATACCTGACACTCCAATAATATATGTTTCCTCAACTACTGGTCCAACCTCGGATGTTCCCTAACATCCCTAATTAGTACTTAAATTATTTTAATCTATTGTTCATACTTATTCAAACACATCATTATTCTTTTTATACTACTTATTTGTATCTAAAATAAAAATTCACATTTCTCCATGTTACCGACTTGCATTTAACATACAATGTTACATATATGGTATGCATTAAATCTAAATTATTTTTTTTTCTAAAACTCTCATTTTCGTGTTCTTTTTACCAAAATCATCATTTTGAATTACCAAATACATTCACATACACAAATATCCAATTATGTCATTTTTTACTTACCATATCTATTCATTTACATAAACACCCCATTATATTATTTTTGACTTAATAATTTATTCATTTTACTCAAGCATTCATCATCTAATTTCCATAACTGAATTTTTGTATCTAAGTATTTCACCTATAATTTTCAATGTCTAATATTTCATCAACAATTTCAAATTTCTAAAGTTTAATCAAACACATGGTGAGCATTCCATTTAAATCATATTTTACATAGAATTTAACAATTTCCAAACTTCACAAACACCTCAACAAGGATTCAAACGCATCATAACCAATTTACAATGATTACAATTAAAACTTAAACATACAAATCAACATCACCATATCCAATTCATACAATTCCAAGCCAAAAGTTTTGAATCCTATAATTTTCCCCAACCTTCAACGGCAACCCATGGCTTGGAATCCATGGTTGGTCACAAAACATGAATTGGTTTATATCATTCTTATCATAAAATCTCAAAAATCCATCCAAACTAACATTTTCATACCCAATTTTATACCTCCATCTTTTCATATTTAACAAACATAAGCATTCTATTTCACATGAATCACAATCATGATTAAACACAATTTCATCATCATACAAATCAAGTTTAAGCATAACATCATTTAAAACACCAAAAAATCTACACGATTTAGCCAAATTTCCACATTTGTTTTATTATTCTAACATATAACCACAATAAGTAAACTTTTAGCAATCTATATTACGACATTCAAAACAAATCTCAAGCATCCCCAGCATCATTAAAAGAGAAAAAATCATACAATTTAGTCAAATTTCCTCATTCCCTAAAAATCCTTAATCATGGTTGGCTAGTTAATGCTTTAATTTTCTATAATTGGTTTTCAATTTAATCTGTAATCATATCATCTAAATCACAATTAACTTATAATTACATAATTTCACATTTCCATTCACAACCACTCATAAACCCTAAAAATTATGATTGGAGATTTTCAATCCTCCATCAAGATTAAAAAATAAAAGTGTATTTTATTATAAAGGAATCTATTACTTCAACTAATTAACCAATTTGATGAGCTTTTTGCAATTAATTCCAAGAATTTCCTTTTCCTTTTCTAATTCTATACACTCTTTTTATTTCTTAATGTAAACCCTCAGATAAAAAATTTCAATAAACTAGTGAAAGAAATATTATGATGAGTGTGTAAATTAAATGTTTACACTAAGGGAATGATAATGAATAGGAAAATCTAGAATAAAGAGTTTGGGTAATATTTTTTTATAAAATATGAAAATATAGAAAAAAGCTAAAAGGATATAGAAATGAAAACAGAAACTTAATGGAAATAAGTTATCCAAAGAAATAAAAATATTGGAATGTAATTTAATGAAATTTGAAATATCTCAACCTAGTTTTCATATAAACAGGCAACAAAATTTGAGATACATTACCCAGTAAACTTGAAAGGTCACAAATAAGGTATACATAGGGAAATTTTGAAATAGCTATGTATAAATATATTGCTCATGACTAACACCACAAGGAGGAAAGAAAAAAAAAAAGAGAGAAGCCCGAAAGATCTTGGAAAACCTTAGGAAAAAATAAGAAAAATAAAAGGAAACCTTGCAAATTTCTACGAGTTAAATCTCCTAAACACTAAATTGAGAGAAATCCAAGTGAGGGGAAATGAAAAGAAATGGATTTGAGAGAGAATTAGTCATGGAAAAAAGGGGAGAAAAAGACAAAAAGATAAAAGTGGATAAAAAGATTTTTCCTCTTACAAATTCTTCTTGATTATTTGTAATTCGAAGGTGAGAGGAATAATTGTGTTTTGTATGAGATTAGAGGGGTGATAGTTAGGGTTTATAATTATGAGAAATTAAGAATGTTGATGAAGCTTTGATTTAATTGGTGTTCTTTAACCAGTGAATTTAATGGGTTTAGTGTTAATTGAAAGAAATTGAAGAAAATTGAATTTGTTCTTATGCTTGAAAAATTCAGCCAATAAATTGTATTTAGAAGAGAATTTTATTTGATTTTAATGTTATGGAATTTGTATTTAAATGGGTTAATTGAAGTATATAATACATGTAAATTAAATGAAATTGTATAAAAAATAGAAGGAATGCATGAATTTCATTTAGGAAGAGTTGGGTTAATTGTAGAGATTGTGAATAAATTTAATTAATTGTGGTATTAATTATATATAGATAGATTGGATTAAGTAAATTTGGGAAATTGGATAAAGAAAAGAAAGAAGAAATAATGGAAGTGTGATTTACAGTGAATTGTAATAAAAATTATGATATAGAATAAAGTTACAAAGTGTTGTGGTGATGAAATAATCTTGTATTTACAAGGGATACCTTAGTAACTCGATCGTAGACATGGACATGTGCTGAGGCTTTATGAGCAATAAGTAAGTGCTTCACATATATTCCTAGTCATTTATTATATTGGTAGAATTATTAAATGAATTGTTATTAATCTAACTTGACATAAAAATAATTAAATCGATGGAATAAGAATAAATATTTATAATTTGATTAGTCGTTTTGAGGATGGAGGCTAATGATATCAATGGTTCATTGATATCAACAGTTGTTGATTAGTTGTTTTCGGGTAAAAGGGAAGGCTAGTGATGTCAATATAAGGGTGTTGCATCAACATTATAGATTTGTTGTTTTTGGATAATAAGGAAGACCTATGATGTTAGTATGAGGATATTAACATCGATATTTATTGATTAGTCATTTTTGAGAGATTAGGAAAGGCTAATAATGTCAGCACAAGTATGTTGGCATCAATTTTTATTGATTAAGTGACCAATAGATTGGTGGCTAATGATACTAGGTGATTTGGTATCGACATATTTGTGATTAATCATGCCAAGAGGAGATGGTTAATGATATCAATTCGAAATTTGATATTGGCATTGAGTTATTGATATAAATATTATCAAGTTAATGATATTCAATAGTAATTAAATGATGAAAGTGAAGATATTGCTTTAATTGTTTTTGGAGGAATTATTTAATTTATTTGGTTTTGTTTATATTATTTGTTGTCTTATTCTCAGGTTTCTCACATTAGCTTCAAGAGTAGAACACCTCGTATTTTATTCTTGTAACATAATAACATTAGGTCTATTTTGGACTTATAAGACATATGTATGAATATTTATTTATGAGTACGTAAATAATAATGCTAAGTTTTTAATATAAATATATGTGAATTAAATATTTAATGCATTAAACTTCTTTTGTTATAAATGTAGAAATTTTATATAATAGTATATTCTTATGAATATATTGTGTGGTTAAGTAATATAAAGAAAATAAAATTTTATTGTGATGTTAACATATTATGAAGTAATTAATTTGCTAGAAATGTGTTGATGTGGTAATGATCCAGGAGATATTGGATCAAGGAAATGGAAACATTGGTTGAGAATTTTACTTGTAGAATAGGAAATTGTCGATAACTTGAAACCTTCAATTTTAGAGGAAATTTTGCTAAAATTTAGGTAAAATTATAATAATAAAAAAAATTAGGTTGTTAAAGTTGTGATTACAGGGATAGCTGGGGTTTCCAGCATAACACAACTCAGGGTAGAGAAAGTGGTCACTATAGTAAATTGGGTGAAAGGTATGCGAGAGATGGGTTGTGTGACATATTTAAGGAAGAGGGATGATGAGCTTGCTAGACATTAGCTAAGGAAGGTGGAAACAGTGATGATTCATATAGCAGTGCAGGAGGAGTCACAAGTTAATTGTGTGACTATGCTATTATTAGACAATGCCTACTCTTGGTGGGAGACATTTAGAGAGAGGAGATCCAGAGAAGTTCTAGAGTGGAAAGAATTTAGAGAGCAATTTGAAGAGCGATATTACTCCTAACAACATAAGAGGGATAAGGAACAAGAGTTTCTGTCTCTGAGACAAAGTGATATGATTATTTTGAAGTATGAGAAGAGGTTTTAAAACCTCTTTATTTTTGCTTTTGCATATCTTCCTATTGAGCGCCATCAGATATAGAGATTTCATGATAGGCTTAGACTGGAGTTGAAGACGGTACTAATAGCTATGCAGTTTCAGACTATACAGGAGTTGGTACTGGTTGCACAGGCTACAAAAAGAGTGGTTCAGGGTGATCAGAGGCAAGTGAATGAATAGGGATAGATAACAGGGGCTAAGAGGAAGGAGATAATATTATCTACTAGTAAACCTCCTGTTCTAAAAAAAGAGGAAAGATGGACAGTCATCTGGGAAGTTTCAAAAAAGAAGAGGGAACTTTACTCTTGGTAGGAGTTCATGGGGATCTATGCAAATAAGTGTTGGAGGATCCTTTAGTGACCAGGCTTGTATAGAGGCTAGTGTTGTAATAGGGTTTATAGAGCAGTGGGGACCTATATATCCTTTATATACGAGGTGAAATATAAAGAACCCTGGAGATTATTCAGCTATACCAGAAAGGTGTTATATTTGTCGAGGTAAGGGACATCGATGGAGGGATTTTTAGTGCTTGAGTAGGGGTTATTATTACTGTAGGGAGATAGACCACAAGAAAAAAGAGTACCCTTATTGCACTATAGAGAGTACTCAGGGATAGAAAGTTACTACATAAAGCTAACAACAATCCATTACAGTAGATAGACCTACGAGGCTTGCTCAATCTAGAACAAGTGCTAACCAGAGATTGCCTAGATCTTAGGAGAGAAGGACTTAGGGTAGAGTATACCATATAACTCAGAAGGATGTGGGAGCTACACTAAATGTGGTTGCAAGTTCATTACTATTAAAATCCTTACTAGTATATACCTTGATTGATCAAAGAGCTAGTCATTCATTTGTGTCATATCAGAATGTGGATAAATTGCATGTAATACCTTGTAAAATGAGTAAATTAGTAACTGTTAGTACACTCCTATAAGAAAACATAGATATTGATGATGTTTATAGAAAGATAATATTAGGGGTTATGAGTTGAGGGTATATTTAATACCTTTGAAGTTGTATGATTTTGATCTGATTCTAGGTATGGATTGGTTAAGTATGCATCATAACGGATTGCTTCACCAAAATAGTGATTATGCATAGGGTAAATGGTAAAAGAATAATGTTTAGAGGAGATAGGAAAGTAATACCCAGTTGTGTGACTTCAATCATGACTGTCAGGAAGCTAATAAAAAAGGGATGTCCTGTTTACTTAGCTTATGTAAGGGGTAAAAGAAAAATATTTAGAGGAGATAGGAAAGTAATACTCATTTATGCGACTTCAATCATGACAGTCAAGAAGTTAATCATGAAGTTAATCAAGAAGGGATATCTTGTGTACTTAACTTATGTGAGGTAACTTGGAAAAGAAGTAGGGAGTTAGATAGAATTCATATGGTGAGAGAATTTCTTAATATTTTTTCAAAAGAACCATCTAGATTACCTCCGATGAGGGAGGTCGAGATTTCAATTGAAACTTTTCTAGGAATTGCTCCTATAACATAGTCTCCATATATGATGTTGCATAATAAGTTGGCTGGACTAAAAATCCAACTCCATGAATTGTTGGATAAAGGATTTATTCGGCCTAGAAATTGACCCTGTAGAGCTTTAATATTGTTTGTGAAGAAAAAGGATGGCATGCTGCAACTCTATATAGATTATAGACAATTGAATAGGGTGACCATAAATAATAAATATCCACTTCCTTGAATTGATAAACTCAAGGAAGCATAAGCATTTTCAAAGATAGACTTATGATTGGGGTAATATCAGTTGAGGATAAAGGAATAAGATGTATATAAGACAACCTTCAATAACATGTTATGGGCATTATGAATTTTTAATCATACCATTTGGAATAACCAATGCTCCAGCAATATTTACGGATCTCATGAATCAAATCTTTAAACCTTAATTAGACAAGTTTATGGTGGTATTTATGGATGATATCTTGATATATTCATCTTCCTATTATGAATATCAACAACATTTGAGAATTGTATTGGAGACTTTGAGAAGAAATGAGTTGTATGCTAAATCGAGTAAGTGTGAGTTTTGATTGAATAAGGTGGTGTTCCTAGTATATATGATATTTGAAAAGGGTATTTATGTAGATCTTAAAAAGGTGGAAGTAGTGTCAAGTGGGAAAGACTTATGAATGTCACTGAAATTCATAGTTTTTTTAGGGTTAACCGAAAACTAATCTTACCATTTGTTCTAGTTATCCAACATGGATTTTATTAGCCAAAGTTAATCTTATCATTTGTTCCCGGCTATCCAACATGGATACCATTAGCCAAAACTAATATTATCATTTATTTTCAGCTATCCAATATGGATACCATTAGTCAAAGTTAATCTCATCATTTGTTTCTAATTATCCTGACATGGATACCATTAGCTTAGGTCGTCTCATTATTTATTCCCGGATATCCCAATTACGGATATCCTTAACTTAAGTTAATCCTGATATTCTTTATTACTCATGATTAATCAAATAACATAATTCACATAATAATACATTATTAAAAATGTACCTTATGAATTTAACAAAATTAGATAAAGGTTCAAATAACCTACCTGATCCCCCCCTATAGTATGTCCTCGCCTAGTCGAAGATGATTTATGTTGTACCTCCTAGTTCATAAAGAGACCATTACTTACTAGGCATCATTAAAGATTATTTTCACACACATATATATGCGTACACTAGCACACATAAAAATATATTTATATGTGTGTATATTACTCATATCTTTGCATGGTATCAATATTATAATAAAACATTCATTTCAACTATATTGAAAATTGTCAATGCAAACTAATTACGGCACTGAAAATCATCAATGGAAACTAAGTCATTACAGCACTGAAAATTATCAACAAAAACTAAGTCATTACAGCATTGAAAATCATTAACAGAATTTGAGTCATTATGAAACTAGAAGTTGCCAATGAAAATTGAGTTATTATGACATTAAAAATCATCAAAGAAAACTGAGTCATTACTGCATTGAAAGTTGTCAATGAAAATTGAGTTATTATGACACTAAAAATTATCAAAGAAAATTAAGTTATTACAACACTAAAAATCATTAATGAGAACTTAGGGTGATATTATCTTCTATTTTGTATAATCAGTCTCTTACCATAAAACTCTATAGACTAGTTAGGGTTTTCAAGTGATCATAATACTAGATGACCACTTATTTTTATAAAGTTCAAATCTTTCCCCCTTCACTAGATAATAAAAATAACCTTTGCTCTTTTTAGGAAAGAGGGTGAGTTGTTGGGATGTCAAGTGTGACAAAATGACAACTCCACTGGGGATCTTAGAGCTAAGTTTTGCCTCCTGTCTTTAATTGCTACCATGTTCATTATGCTTATTTATTTTTTTGCTATACTTTAGTATGAATTCTTATTCTATAATTATCATACATATATATTGGATATGAATTTGTGCCTTCACACAAGACATTAAACTTTTGAGAACACATACCTTAACATTATGTTATGTGGGGGAGTAACGGCATACCCAATAACTATCAACGTAGGTAAGACTCGTGAAATCACCAACTTCCATTTGATTGTCAACTTTTAGCATTATCTGCTTAGAAGCTTCCAATTTGTTTGTTGAATATGAGAAAACTAGGACTCATCCCTGAATTATAATTTTGGCTGAAACCATCTTATCTCTCAACCACTGTAGGAAGTATGGAAGAGGCTTCATGAGATGTTGTATACAATTACTGTATATTTAGATGGTATGCCAAGTAAAATTTGAAACTCTATTATTCAGGATGTTTTGGTTGTATGATCAAAAGTCACTTAAAGAATTTGTTACAAATAAATGGGAAAAGTACTCCAAATGGGACTAGATGAAGAAATTCTAGGAGTAACCTCAAAAGAAGTTCAATTGGAGAGTTGTATGAATAAGTATTTTAACTTGTTTGATGTGCTATGAATAGAAGCCCTAGGTCCTATTAATAGGAGTAACCAATTATGTTAGTTATGTGCCCGCGTCAGTATCAAGGTAGTGTATATATATTTAATGTGTTCCTAGGACTGACGACCTTGCTCAGTTTTCTAGCACCTTTAAAGATGTCATCTCCGTAATTGTGTTAGAGAGCATTAGGTAGAACAAGATGTCACAAGTTAGTGAAAGGTACTCGAAATAACGTAGTGAGGAGTCATTTAGAAACCAATAAGTAAAGAAGAAAAAAAAATTATAAGTTGAAAATGAGGGTGAGAGAGCATCTAAAGTCTTTTTAGAGCAACATCAACAAGAAGAATGGACTATAAAAGAAAATGTTGAGAAACACAAGAAAGAAAGGTAAGTTAAGGATGCATTACCTTCATTAGAAAAAGACATGTCATTTGCATCATTGGTTTTTTTCTTTTTCATTTATTAAAAAAATGCATTCATTAAAATTTTATCCTAAAAAATTCGAATAAATTTACAAAATTTATTTTCTTATTTGGACTCCAATCTACTTTCAAAGACATCACCAAACTCCATAACATTGTTAATGAACTTGAAAGGTTGAAATCTACTAATTAGGATTAAAATTGTCTCCATACTTCACAATGCAGTTTACTCCCCCCAATAACTTCACTCGCACCCTCTTTGATGACTCTCTCTCTAAAAGCTAGGTAGAATTTTGATATATATTTTTTGAAATTTTGAATATTAATCTTAAAGGATCATATTGAAAAAGCAAACGTTCAATGATCAAAACAAACATTTGTCAAAATATCAGTCATTTTACCAATCCAAAAGAAAAAAAAAAGACATTGTTTTGGTGTGATTTTCTGTTTAACAGCAAAAATCATCCCTCATTTTCATAAATATGATTAGATCCCATGACTGAATCTCTTTATCACACCTTTAATAAGATAAAATGGGATTTCTACATAAGGTCCAACATCATCCCACAAAGAAAGTTAGCAAACAATAAAAATAAATGTGGGAAATAAATCTTATAATTCAATTGCTACATGGACAGTGCTGCGACCTGTTGATTATAGTAGACATACAAACAAAACTTTTCATTCTGTAAATATTTCATTGCATTCCTCTGTATTCGTCTTTACAGAAAATATATATACAAGTAGGTAAGTAAACCTAGTCTGTCCAGACTCCTATTCTTGGATTGATAATAATCTGTACAAGAAAACAAATAGATTTCCTTAAAATCCTGTAATCTACACATATCTCGCCAGCTAATACACAAATCTTGCTGGCTGATGCAACCATATTATTCAATAGTTTCACCCATATTTAACTAGTGTTTTGCCTATGTTTTATATATAAAATGCCTTGATATTCTTTGTTTTATGTTTTGAAGGCACTTTTGGATGAAAGATGCAAAAAGGAGTAAATTGGAGATAATTGGCAGATTTGACCTTCAGTCGATGTTTTGTGCAGAGCGTGAACTATGGAGGTTAAAATGAAGTGATTCTAGTGGCATTAAAAAGCTAACATCCATACCTTTCTAGACATGTAACTCAAGAAAATAAAATAAGGAAGAGCATGGAAATCGCAGCCTTCAAAGTCAAATCTCGCAATCTGCCAGTGTTGACCTTCGACTATTCCAACTTGAATATCTGAAGCTACAGAAGTCCAATTGATGCAAACTCAATTTTGTTGGATTCCTGACTCAAATTTCTATAAACTCTCAACATTTCAGCCAAAATTGATGTCATATGAGGGAGATATGATTTTTCAAAGATGACATCTAAATTCTGCCAGCAAACAGGTTTTGTGAAGAAACGAGTCCAAATTACGTTCCGAAGCATCTAAACCGATATCCAAGTTTTTATTTCAGCAATTTAGCTCCTCTAAGTCAAAGCTTGAAGATTTCATGCAAGGCTATTTCTCTTTTTTTAGGAAAATAGTTATTGAAGTACTTAAATGTAAACAGTCTACTTAATGGAGGACTATTTTGTAAAATAGAGACCTAGGGTTTCCTAAGATATAAAAAGAATGAGAGAAGAGAAGGGGGGCAG
>Ga0325410_1005875_pt1 | contig 13527 bp, 3 predicted proteins | sample PopdelMetagenome_16_FD_206182 | JGI IMG/M metagenome (GOLD analysis project Ga0325410, IMG submission 206182) | Populus deltoides microbial communities from Bellville, Georgia, United States - Xylem-PdIQD-R3 | ecosystem: Host-associated > Plants > Phyllosphere > Stem > Wood/Secondary xylem... | reverse complement strand
CTTCATCAGATCAACTTTCATAGCACAACGAGCAGGTCCCATAGATTTATGATAGCCTTTCATTAGTTCCTGAGACAAAAGAATGTTATCACTGATTCTCCGTCCTGAGATAAAAGCAGTCTGATATCTCCGTCCTGAGATAAAAGCAGTCTGATATTTACTTTGTTTTGACTTATAGACTTCCTATTTGGCTAGGATTCTTTTCCTAAAAGGATGCGGCGGCTTATTTTGGAAATCTCCTATTTCTACAAAGATCTTTAATGGGCTGCAACATAGTTTCCAAGTGTGGCAGGGATTCATAAATGTTTAAGAATCCTTTTCTTACAAGGATTCCATATTCATCCTGGTTACAAAAAGAAAAGAAGATTTCAGAATTAATACTACCTTCAGATTTGATTCTCCTAGCTTATATGGGACTTCTAAAAGGCAACAAATCTGATCCTAATATATTTAGGATATTAAATTTGGATTTATTATTGTTATTATTATTTTCTTCTTAGCTTAGGGTTTATTTATATTATTTGGATTTAATTGTAAGTGGGCATCGTATAAGTCCACATAAGAGGTCCATTAAGGTTTATTTTAGTTTGGAGTCACTATAAATAAGGGCACAACCAGACATGTAAGGTTAGACAATTCAGATTAATAAAACTTCTTTGCCGCACTTTGTATGTTTATGTTGGTGAGATAATCTCCTTTTCATGGTTCTCTAAAGAACTGAAAAATGACTTATTGAAGAACAACTGTCTTCGTGGCGTCATCCTTATACTTCTCGTTCACGAATCAATATTCGTTGGGTGGGGGTCTCCGTTTTCAATAGTGTTGGTGCCTAGGTACAAGTTATCTTTGTGTCACACTCCTATCAAACCTGATTTACTTGGCTTTCCAGGAATTGGTGTCTTTGCGTATGGGTTGCGTGACCACGTGATCACGAGGTTCTCATAAGCTAGTGCCTAGGTAAAAGTTATCTTTGTGTCACACTCCTATCAAACTTGATTTACTTGGCTTTCTGGGAATTGGTGTCTTTGCGTGTGGGTTGCGTGACCACGTGATCACGAGGTTCGCATCACCAGACGTGTGGGGGCTACTGAATTTTCAGACTAATAAACATCTTGTGCCGTAATTTTGTTATGTGAGTGGTGAGATATTCTCCCTTGGTTCTCTAAAGAACTGAAACGATTTATCAAGAACTACTGATGTCATGGTGTCATCCTTATACTTCTCGTTCACAAATTAATATTCGTTGGGAGGGGGTTTTCGTTTTCAATAGTGCTGGTGCCGAGGTACAAGTTATTTTGGTGTCACACTCCTATCATACCTGATTTACTTGGCTTTCCAGGAATTTGGTGTCTTTGTGTGTAGGTTGCATGACCACATGATCACAAGGTTCGCATCATTTGGTATCAGAGCTTCGCTCCATTAATGAGGTTATATATCTTTATGAAATTTTCGCTTCTTGTTGATTCCACAAAACAAAATTTCTTATTGTCCAATTTCTTCTTCTCCTTGAATTTGCGGCATAGACTCTTAAATTGATATTTAGCTTGTTGTATTGGTATCCTAACAAGTCTAGTTAAGTCGAGGTGTCTGCTTTGTGGCTTCCTTTAGCCATTTGTTGTTTTATGTTTGCGGCATATTATTAAAAAAGAATGAAATAGAAAGTCATTCTAAAAACTAAATAAGGGGAAATTGGATCAAAATAACTTTGAATTAGCTCAAATTGGATATTGTTTGCTTAGGATTTTAAATTCGAGTATGATCAAGTCCGATTCATAATGTTTTTTGCGTCAGCATATCAAACCTTATCGTAGACTGCTGAAATTTTATATTCTGTCTATTTGGGTTGAAAGCGCAATATATCTCAAATGTTAGTTCAGTTGGACATCATTGCCCTTAGGTTCCAGATTCGGACTTGACTTGTCGTAATCGTGTATATTTTTACGTCAACTCTTGAAACTCATATTGTTTTTGTTGTTTTCATTTCTTGTAGTATATTTACAACATATCTAAGATATTTGGGTGTTGTTTCATCATATTGCATACTTTATTCATGTTTTCATTCAAGCATTTAGTCTGGTTCATAATTCAGATAGATTCACTTGCTACTCGCGAGACTATCATTGCTATTTTGTTTTTGCTTATTTTCTGTGTTATTATTGCTTCTTGAGTCCTCCTAATAATCTATTTGGATTATTGCTGAGTTGGTTCTATTTGGTTTGATTTCAATTCCATAAAAACTAAAAAAGGGTGAGACGAGAGGAGAGACTTTGATATGGTTCAACCTTGTGATACGATTAAAGCAAGGTCAGATTCAGATTTTGGCATAAAATGTTTTACCGTCAAGTTTTACGCTATTTGAACACAACTCCAAATCCAACCGTTAGATTGAGCTGAAAATTAACTGGAAGTTTGCAGAGGTATTTGCCTATGTTGGGATAAATGTTTAGGTGAATCCATGTTCTGGGAAGGACTTGCAATATAGGTCATAACAGGCTTTAAAAATTATGTTATTTACTTCCTTTTGACGTGTGGACTTCCTATTTGGCAAGGATCCTTTTCCTACAAGGATGTGGGAGCTTGTTTTGGGAATTTTCTAGTTTCACAAGGATCTTTAATGAACTGCAATATAATCTCCAAGTGTGGGAAGGATTCATTAATGTTGCAAAATCCTTTTCTTATAAGGATTCCTTATCCATCCTAGTACACAAGGAAAGAAGAGCTGGTGATATTTAATAATAAATCAGTTATTTTTATTATTTTCATTCATGTTTGGGCTTGATTACAACTTTATTTTTAGCTAGGATCCAAGACTTGTTTGGATCAATCAACGTTGTTAACTCTTTCTTCCAGACTCGTAAAATTCTTAAGGAAATGAATGCAACCATTCCCCTTATTCCTAAAGTTGCTAATCCTACGAGATTGATAATTTTTAGTCCTATATCTTACTGCAATACAATTAACAAAAACATCACTAAGATTCTAGCCAGTAGAATTAAAGTTGTTTTGCCATTCTTATGAGGCCCGTATGAGGCCGCTTTTATCTTTGGACGGAGAATCAGCGAAAAAATTCTTTTGTCCTGGGAATTAATGAAAGGTTATCACAAAAATAAAGGGCATGCATGTTGTGCTATGAAAATAGATCTGATGAAGGCTTATGATTCGGTTCAATGGGATTTCATTGATGTTGCTTTAACAAAAACGAGATTCCCTAAAATAGTCATTGATTGGATCATTATTTGTGTTACATCATGCTAATTTTCCTATGAACGTCAATTGATACGATCCAAGTAAGGTCAGATTCAGACTTTTGCGTAAAATTTCATACTATTTAGTTTTACACTATTGAGCATAACTCCAAATCCAACTGTTGGATCTTGCTGAAACTTTACCAGAAGATTCCAAAGGTTATGTTGGGATAAACTTTCAAGTGAATCGAAGATTAGAAAGGACTTGCAACATAGGTCAGAACAGGTTGTATGAATTTTGTTATTTACTTTCTTTTGTTTTGTGTGATGCAGATCTCGTGATCACATGGTCACGCAAAGACACCAATTCCCGGAAAGCCAAAGAAATTAGGTTTGATAGGAGGGTGACACAAAGATAACTTGTACCTAAGCACTAGCACTATTGGAAACAGAGACCCCACCCAACAAATATTGATTCGCAAACGAGAAGTATAAGGTTGATGTCATAAAGACAATTGTTCTTTGATAAGTCGTTTTTCAATTCTTTAGAGAACCATGGAAGGGAGATTATCTCACCAACACACACACACACAAAGTGCGTCAAACAAGAAATTTTATTAATATGAATTGTCTAACCTTACATGTCTAGTTATGCTCTTTTTTAATAGTGATTCCAAACTAAAATAAACCCTAATAGACCCCTTATATGGACTTATATAATGTCCACTTACAATTAAACCCAAATAATATAAATAAACCCTAAACTAAGAAGAAAATAATAATAACAATAATAAATCCAAATTTAATATACTAAATATAATAGGATCAGACTTATTGCTCTTTATAAGTCCCAAATAGACTAGGAAATTTGATCTGAAGGTAGAATTTATCTGAAGTCTTCTTTCTTTTTTGTAGCTAGGATGAATAAGGAATCCTTGTAAGAAAAGGATTCTGAAGTAATTATGATCTTTGGAGAATTAGTTGATTCCCAAAATAAGCTGCCACATCTTTTTAGGAAAAGAATCCTAACCAAATAGGAAGTCCGCAAGTCAAAAGGAAGTAAATAACAAAATTCATACAGCCTCTGTTGACCCGTATTGAGATGCCTTCCTGAACTCTGATTGATCTAAAATGTAAGCCCAAGGTAGGAAAACATGTCAGGAGACTCCACGTAAAATTTCAGCCCGATCCAACGGTCGGATAGAGAATTATGACTGTTGTCGTAAAACTTGATAGATGCACTTTTTACATCAAAATCTGAATTTGACCTTTTCTGGATCGTATCATTGTGGACTTTCTGTTTAGAAAGGATCATTTTCCTATAAGGATGTGGCTGCTTGTTTTGGAATTTCCTAGTTTTACAATGATCTTTAATGGGCTGCAACATAGTTTTCAAGTGTGGCGAGGACTCATTAATTTTTCAGAATCCTTTTCTTAGAAGGATTCCTTATTCATCCTAGCTACATAAGGAAAAAATAGATGGTGGTATTTAATGACATTTTAGTTTCTAGAATGGAAACTAAATTGGCAGATATAAAAAAGAGAGATTTTCTTCATTAATTGTCCATGCAAAACAAGGGAAGAAGACTTTAAAATTAATTTCACATTCAGATCAAATTTCCTAATCTATTTGGGACTTTTTAGGGTTGGAAAATCTGATTCTAGCATATCTAGGATAGTAATTTCATATTTTTATTATTTTCTTCTTCGTCTTTAGTTTATTATCACTTGTTTTGGTCAATTGTAAGTGGGCCTCATATAAGTCTACATAAGGGGCTCCATTAGGGTTTATTTTAGTTTAAAGTCCGTATAAATAAAGCCATAATCAGACATGTAAACTATGAAATTTTCAGATTAATAAACATCTTATGCCATAAATTTGTGTGTGAGTGGTGAGATATTCTCCCTTTCTTGGTTCTCTAAAGAACTAAAACGACTTATCAAAGAACAACTGACTTCGTGGCGTCATCCTTATACTTCTCCTTCACGAATTAATATTCCTTGGGTGGGGGTTTTCATTTCCACTAGTGCTGGTGTCTAGGTACAAGTTATCTTAGTGTCACACTCCTCTCAAACCTGATTTACTTGCTTTCTAGGAATTTGGTGTCTTTGCGTGTGGGTTGTGTGACCACGTGATCACGAGGTTCACATCATTAACAGTGAGCTTGCAAGTTGCTTCAAGGGGGGCTGATACAAGGTGAGACATTATCTCCATATTGTTTGTCCTACGTATGGAAATCCTTTTGGGGCTGTTCCGCAAAATGTGTGACAATAAAAACTTCAAGTCCAACTGCAAATGCAATAAGAACAAAATTTCCCATCTTTGTTTTGCATATGATTTGACGATTTTCAGCAGAGGGGAAGTAAACTATCATATGTCAGAAATGTTCTCACGTAGTTTTAAGCACTGTCATGTCCATATCAAAATCCAAACAAAAGTGACATCTTCTTGAGTAGTCTGTTAGATGTCGAGAGAGATTAGATTATTCGTATTCTTGTGTTTAGAGAGGGGGAGCTTCCTGTGAAGTATTTGCGAGTGCGTCCTCTCTCATTAAGGCTTAAGGTTGTTTATTGTATGGCCTCATGGATTTAATCACCTTTAAAGTTCGACATTAGACTTGTAGAACACTCTTATACGCAGGACAAGTACAACTTATTAACTCAGGTTTACTTTCCATTCAGGTCTATTGGGCATCTCTCTTCCTTTTACTTGGGCAAGTAATTAAAAATGTTGAGCAAATTATTAGATCCTTTCTTTGTTCAGGTTCAAATATGAGAACTACTGGGGCTAATGTGGCATGGGATCATATGTGTCTTCCAAAAAAGGAGGGGGGAGGGGGCTAGGGATACGATCCAGACAAGGGTCAAATTCAGATTTTGACGTAAAAAGTACACCTATCTTGTTTTATGGCAATAGTCATAATTGTCAATTCAATCGTTGGATCAAGCTGAAAGTTTATGTGGAGTCTCCTGGCATATTGTCCTACCTTGTTTTAAAATTTCAGGTCAATCAGAGTTCGGTAAGGCATCGAAACACGAGTCGATAGAGGTTGTACGAATTTTGTTATTTACTTCCTTTTGACTTGTGGACTTCCTATTTGGCTAGGTTTCTTTTCCTAAAAAATGTAGCAGCTTATTTTGGGAATCTCCTAATTCTCCAAAGATCTTTAATGGGCTGCAACATTGTTTTCATGTGTGGCAAGGATTCATAAATGTTCAGAATCATTTTCTTACAAGGATTCCTTATTCATCCTAGCTACAAAAAGGAAAGTAGACTTCAGAATAAATTCTACCTTCAGATCAGATTTTCTAGTCTATTTGGGACTTCTTAATGGTGACAAATCTATTTCTAGCATATTTAGGATGGTAATTTTTGGATTTGTATTATTTTTATTATTTTCTTCTTAGTCTTTAAGTTAGTATTACTTATTTGGATCAAAATTTGAAGGTTGATCTCAAATTCCATATTTAGTATTCTGATACAAAACAAACAACAAATATATGTTCATAGTTTGTTATCTTATGTCTAGCTATCCAAACCCCTTGTATGATTAGTTCGTGGTAGAAGTGAACATCAAATTAAAAACTCAAGCAAAAGATATTAAAATAATCTCAAATTTAATATATAGTGTAAACTCATCCCCACTAGACAGAATATGAAGTTTCAGTTTATTCTGAGGTGGTTTGCATATGGTTCAGTAAGAGTTGTGTCTCTGTGGCAAAATTGAATCAACCTTCAAATTTTGTTTAATTTTTTTTATGATAATGATATATGATTAGAGATAGTAACAAGATGAAATATTAAATTTTCTGTTTGCTTACATGCCGCAGACACAACGATGAACGATGCAAACACTAAAAAACTTAAGGGAACACTAAGAAAATAAAAATAACAAAAGGATACGACCTCATTTTAGAGCTTAGGTCTGATGTGAATCTTGTGGTCACGCAACCCACAATCATTAGTGATCTTCTTTGGCATTGTTAAGTTCGTCTCATCAAGATTTTTATTATGGTACCAGTGGTGTTGTCATCAAAGCTTCGATGTGTCTTTGAGGTCTTTTTTTTTTTTATTTCTCTCACTCTCCTCTTTCCTCATAATTTGAGAAGAGAGAAGAGAGAAGAAATAAGAAAAAACAAAAAGAGATCTCGAGGGCTAAACAAAACTACGATTACGAGTTCGAGAGTAGCAATGTAAATTCATATGAAGTTTCAGTTGTTTCTAAGGTGGTTTGCATATTGTTCACTAAGAGTTGTGTTTCTATGGCAAAATTAAATCAACCTTCAAATTTCTTATGTTTTTTTATGCTATTGATATATGATTAGAGACAGTTATAAGATGAAATATTATCTTTTCTGTAACAAGATGAACGATGCAAACACTGAAAAACTTAAAGGAATACTAAGAAAACAAAAATAACAAAAAGATATGACCTCGTTTTAGAGCCTAAGTTTGATGCGAACCTTGTGGCCACACAACCCACAATCAATATTGAGATTTGATCCCAGAAGCCGAAATAGGTCTGATAGGAGTGTGACACAATGAAAACCTTCCCCAATGCCAACATTATTGGAATGAAGTTGCATGATGCAACGAAGATAGTTAATCTTTAATAAGTCAAATTTAATTCGTTCAGGAACTGAAGAATACAAGAAGCACTCTCACACATTAAAATTAAAAAATTCAAAAGTATTATTTGTCAATGGTTGCTGAAATTTAGGTTACATCTGTTTAAATAGTTCTTGAAAAAAATTAACCATAATGGATATACCTTAGTGGATTGATTTGACCCATTGATAATATTGACCCAAAAACCCTAAACTAAAAAGCCCATAACTTGATCCAAACAAGCCTTGGATCCTAGCTAAAAACAAAGTAGTAATTAAGTATAAATAAGCCCTGCACTGTAGCTAACAAAATAAGGTCCAAACAAGCCTTGAATCTTACCTGAAAACAAAGTATTAATTAAGTCCAAACAAGCCTTGAATCCTAGCTGAAAATAAAATATTAATTAAATCCAAACAAGCCTTACGTTATAGCTAACAAAATAAAAATAAAGCTCATAATATTAAATCCTTGTTCTGCCATAAGAAGAAAAGAAGGAAAGAAAAACATTTATAGAACTAATTTAAGTTTTATTTATAGATTTCCATGCAACCCATTAATTTTAGAAACTAAAGGAAAGGTTGCCCATATTGTTTCCAAGTTGTAGTAGGATTCTGATCTCAAACTTGTGTGTTTTTCTTCCTTTGAAAGGAAAGTAATTGCTGGTATTAATTCCCTTCTTATGTTGTCTCTTAGGATCCTTCTAATACTAGGAAACACAATTAAAGTTGCTGGAATAATCTCCTTGCATAATTAGGAAGCTTTGTTGCCAATTTATTTTTTAAGTCAGCTTGGATTCTTTTATTTTCTTTGTTGTGTTTTCTCCTCACCTGACAAGGAAATAAAAAAAATAATAAATCCTTATACTTAAAGGAAATAATTAATGCTCCCTTGTATAATAGGAAGTCCAAAACTAAATCTAATATGCAAGAGGATTCAGATGGTCCAATGACAAGAGCGAGAGCGAAGCAACTACAAATTGCCTTGACAAGTCAAATTGCCTTGACATCCATTTTTGTCAGATTTATTGTTGCCGATTTTCGAATCATTCATGGCACATCACCTCATCTTAATACTCCAATGGACCCTTCAAATCTGACTTGGTTGAAACCTTCAATACCTTTGTCTTGAACCAAGTCATTGACCTATTTAAAATATGTAATGGGTCCTTGCTGGTGTTTGTAAGCTAATACATTTCAATTACTGAAAGTTCTAAAACTTATAACAATAAGACCTTAAATCTTATGTAACACAAAGCTAATTTTTTTTTCTTGGAACTAGTTTTTTCAATTTGAAAATTTGCTCTAAATGAATCAAAGTGTAAGCTTTATAATAAGATGTTAAGACTTGAAAGATAAATATATATCTCTACTCAAACGTCTCTCTCATACATCCACATATTTTTTTATGCATCTCTTAAAATTATATCTAAGATGATGATGTATAAAGTTTTTGTATTTTTTTATTCTAATAACTTTAATACATCACTTATTTTTATTAATTTGTTACTAAAATACTGAAGTGATAATTAACTCTCGCTCAACTGGATCCAGATTAATATTATTTTAAAAAAATATTGACATATAAAGTATTTTCATTTTATAATTTTTTTCCAAGCATGTGCTCTTACTAATTTTATTTTTCTATTCGATTACTTATACCCATAAAACTTAACCTATCAATTACATAAAGTTATATGTACTTCATACAATTACCTTTTTGTTAAATGGGCTAGATGTTAGAAATTGATAGACATTGATGAACAATATAATCACTTTATGATTTTTCTTAGATAAGTAACTTAGTCTACTATCATATATTTGAGAAAGTTTTAGGAAATAAATTTGTCACCTCTTAATTTTCTTAAGGGACTAGGAAACTTCTTATTTTGAATGCTAAGAATCTCTCTCATTAAAGATTTTATTTGGCTGAATTTACCTTCCACATAAAGGAAAATGATTGCTGACTTTTAATACTTGTAATATTATGAAATCTTACAAAAACAAAAAGTTGCCATAGGGCCTGGACACATCAGGACCATGTTGCACATGGATTAGACTTTTTTTGCACTTGGATTTTCATTGCATGCTCCCTTATAGATGTCGCTTGCTTTCCTGAGTCCATCTTGGACAAAAAATGCTCAATAAGCCTATTCATTATTTCCTTATGCTTCTTTGCCCCAATCCTTGTAATTGCTTCATTTGACACCTACAACAGGTTAATGGCATATGTAGTCATGATGTTGAGCTGATCCTCATCAAGTTTAAGGAGATGTCAATTTAAAAAGAAAACAAGTAAAATCAACCAATTTAAGGAAGGATTAAAATAGTATTATTAAATAAACAGTACGTGGCATTGTTATACCTGAGAATGATCTTTTAGATCGGGTCACAGGTTTCTAGCCGATATACTGATTTTGTGAAAAGAACACAGAAATAACAGTAAACAAATATAAACAGATTTATGATGCGAATGAAAAAGGCAAGACCAACAATGTTAGGATCCTTGATCAAACACAAAGCATACTTAAATGTAGAGAACTATAAAATATAACAAGAATGTAAATAATGAAAATAGAATCTTGCTTCAATTTGTAATGTAAATCAATACAGGAGATATTGGTTACAGAATAAAATCTTCTAAAGGGAAAAATGATAGTCTACCCTCTAAGGATTTAGGAGTCCCCTTTTATAAACGAGTTGACGTGGAAGAGGCCTAAAATGTCTTTTGAAAAGCCTGGAGATTCCTTCAGAATCCATGTGGTATTGCTTTTTGGAAAGCCTAGAGATTCCTCCAGAACCCATATGGTATTGCCTGCCATGATTAGGTGATGAAAAAATAGAAATTGCCCATGTTTTTTGTGGGATTTTCGTTTCTTGTCACCAACACTTGATTTATCTGTTTGTAGCATTAGGTAATTTTTTGTTGAAAAAGGCCTAAAACAAAATGGGCCTGAAACAAAGGGACTCAAAACAGTGGAGTCGAAAAGATACGGGTTCGAAACAGATGAGCGTTAAAAGCCTAAAATACTCTTTTTTTTAATGTCTCTTGATAGGTGGCAGAATGCCAAAGCAGTCATCTTCATTATCGTCTTTAAGGGAAATGGGAGGAGATGTCGAGTCAGATGAGCTCCGACAAGACTGTTTTCGGGTCTTGGCTTTGTATAATGTCTTGTACTATTTGGAGGTATTCTTCCTCAGTTCTAGCAGAGGCAAGGAGAGCTGTCGTTTGAGCCTTCCGGGCTAGAAATTTTGATTGAGGATGATGATCATTAATGGGAGCTATTTGATGTTTTTGTAACCATTCCGTAACAGCTAATTTGGAACTTTTATATTCAGCTGCAAAGGAATCCCACCATTTGATTTTGAATTTGCGAACAAGTACTGGATGTTCGTTTTGGAGATTATAATCATAGAACCATGAACATACCTATGGAACGAAAAACTTTGTATAGAAAATGAGAAGGGAAGGAAACTTCCTTTTAGCAGGAGTTGGTTGAAAATTATTTTTGAAATGGAGGTAACCATTTTCAACTAGAGGATGTTCCTTGAGGTAGTCAACATGACAACCAAAGTAGTCCCACCATTGGAGGAATCAGAGGGGGAGGTTTGTAGTATTCATGACACTATGGAAGTAGAAAAGCCAAGAATGGCTATGCTTTTGATTTTGTAGGAGGAAGATATTGAACCATGCCTGTTGGTAATCCTAATATGTATAGGAAGTATTGAAGTCCCGGGGGTTTGATGGAAGTGTATGGGGAAGGAGAGAGCAACCAAGGGTTGTCCCCAATCTTTAGGATGGATAAATTTGTGAATGATGCATGTAGAATATGCCAGTTCAGTGTGATCAGAATTTAGTTTAAAGTGTTTGAACTTGACAGAGTTTGAAATCTCAAGGATGGCGGCATAGTAGGATTGTGGTTTGGCTAAATTCCAGGGTTTGTAGTACCATTTTGGAGGGAAAATTTTTGAAGCAGCAATGTAAGGGTGATGTGAACCTCGTGATCACGTGGTCACGCAACCCACACTCAAGATTGAGATCTGATCCCAGAAAGCCGAAATAGGTCTGATAGGAGTGTGACACAATGGAAACTTGCCCTAAGGCACCAACACTATTGGATTGAGTAGAATGATGCCACGAAGCCAGTTAATCTTCGATAAGTCAGATTCAGTTCGTTCAAGAACTGAAGAATGCAAGAATCACTCTCACACGTTAAAACTGAAAAATTCAGAAGTAATTATCATCAAAGCTGCCGAAATTTTGGCTTACATGAGTTTAAATAGTTCTTGAAAAGTTAACCCTAATGGACCCCTTATGTGGACTTAAATGAGGTCCACTTAAAACTAACCCAAAACCCTAAACTGAAAAACCCATAACTTAATCCAAACAAGCCTCGGATCCTAACTGAAAACAAAGTATTAATTAAGCCCAAACAAGCCTTGGGCTGTAGCTAACAAAATAAAACGAAGCCCATAATATTAAATCCATGTTCTGTCATGAGAAGAAGAGAAGGAAGTAAAATATTATAGAACTGATTCAAGGCTTATTTATAGCCTTCCATGCAGCCCCTTAATCCTAGAAACAAAAGGAAAAGGTAGCCACCCATGTTGTTTCCAAGTTGTAGAAGGATTCTTTTGTTTCCTTTGCTGTCCTCACCTCATGGCCCAAATAAGGTTATGTTGGACCCCTCTTGCACATGGATAAGATGTACTAGGGTCTCCTCTTGATACTCTAATGGACCTTTCAATTCTGACTTGGTTGAAACATTCAAAACCAATGCATTCAATGCCTCTTTCAATGCCTTTGTCTTGGACTGAGTCATTGGACCATTTGGAACATGTAATGGGTCCTTTCTGGTGTTTCTAGGCTGGTCCACATCATCCTCTCTCTCCTAGAAAGGATTCGACCTCGAATCAAAATCTGTGTCAAACAACATAAGATCATCAACATTAAAGGTAACACTAACACCATACTCACCTGGAAGGTCAATTTTGTATGTGTTATTGATTCTTTCTAAAACCTGAAATGGACCATCACCACGAGCTGTAATTTTGATTTCCTTTGGTTAGGAAATCGTTCTTTACGCATGTGCACCCAAACCCAATCACCGGGTTGGAAAAAACCAGTTTACGTCTCTTATTTGCTTTAGAAGCATAAAGTCTGTTCTTTTTCTCTATTTGCAGTCGAACTTCCTCATGGAGTTGTCTCACCATCTTTGCCTTCTTTTCACCATCTAAACTTACTTTTTCTTCAAAAGGCAAAGGAATTAAGTCCATAAGAGTTAGTGGATTAAAACCATAAACAATTTCAAATGGAGAAAAACCAGTGGTCGAATGCACAATTCTATTATAAGCAAACTCAACAAAAGGCAAACATTCTTCCCAACTCTTTAAATTCTTTTGAATTATAACACTCAAAAGTTGGGATAATATTCTATTTACTACCTCAGTTTGTTCATCTGTTTGAGGATGACATGTTGTCGAAAATAAGAGTTTAGTTCCCAACTTTTCTCATAAGGTCTTCCAAAAGTAGCTAAGGAACTTAACATCACGATCTGACACTATACTCTTAGGAATGCCATGTAAACGTACAGTCTCCCTAAAAAACATGTCTGCAATATGAGATGCATCATCCGTTTTATTGCATGCAATGAAATGCGCCATTTTAGAAAACCTATCAACCACAACAAAAATAGAGTTTCTACCTTTCTTTGACCTAAGTAAACCTAAAACAAAG
>Ga0325410_1005874_pt1 | contig 13529 bp, 9 predicted proteins | sample PopdelMetagenome_16_FD_206182 | JGI IMG/M metagenome (GOLD analysis project Ga0325410, IMG submission 206182) | Populus deltoides microbial communities from Bellville, Georgia, United States - Xylem-PdIQD-R3 | ecosystem: Host-associated > Plants > Phyllosphere > Stem > Wood/Secondary xylem... | reverse complement strand
ACCACCTCATTGTGGTGGTGGAGGGGATGGTTGGGATAACATGGAAAATATTGACGCTGATATGCCATTATGGAGTTTTTCTATATAGTTTTTTGTTAGTGATAGAGTAATTAAGATAAGAGTCGATGTTGTCTGTACTTATATTTTTTACTAGTACAGATACAATTGAATATTGTGGCGGTTTAGGTTTTCTGGGCTAGAATGGATTGTGTGGAAGAAATCTGCAGGAGAGAGTGAAAATTGAAGTAGCTACAAGATGTAGGGTTACTGTTCGTGTGTCAAAGGAATCACAATCGCATCATGTAATAATGGCTAAGCCGTAATCTATTACTGTAATAGTGAATAAATAAATTAAATGCGAGAGAGTTCTGCTTTTAAGCCTCACCTTAGGCTTCTAGCCCAGTTTTCTGTTTGCTTGTCCCAAGGTCATTTCTCAGCCTTTTCGACTGCTCATAATTCTGCAACAACTGCTTATTAGCACACAAAATATTCTTATTTACACTTAATGCACCATTCGAGTCTCTTTCTAGACCTCCTGCTCCTGCCAAATCCAGATTGCTCCTTGCAGCGACAGTAGTATTGAGCTTGAACCACCCAACTGGAGGAAGATTCCAACTGATTGACTTCTCTACTTTAGTGCTAGAAGCTATCTCCCTCCTGTCAAATCATCTGTTCACTTGACTTTCTCGACAAATGTTCCACTCCACATGTTGCAGCTCTCCTTCTTTCTCCACATAAACTACACTATTTCATTGTCCTCCAACTGCTTCCTTAAAATTCCCATCAGTCACATCAAAGTTTAAACAATCCATCACTAAGAAGTCAGGATCATTTGTGTGTGGGAAGCAGGAAGCTCCAAACCTGTTTAGCAGTGGCGCAGTCCTACATAGGATGAAGAGAGTCTTTGCTAGTTGTTTCATTGAATTTTTCCCGTTGAACCACTGGTCGCATGTATTTGACCATTTGGTATAACGCTAAAAATGCTAGATGTTGAAGAAGAAAGACACATCATAGCATGTTTATCAATGCAACGATAAACATGATCAAACCCCAGCTGCAGAACCATATTCAACATTCTAAAAGAATTACAAGGTTCCAGTCTTCTATTTAGCCTGCCACACAGGCCACATAGACATATTCGAGGAATCACTAGTGCTTTTTTTTTCTGAACCGGATTGCTGGTACTTCAGAAGTATCCTCTGCAATTAGTCTTAACAAACGCAGTTCCATGTTCAAGCTAGAAAGCTACAATTCACAGAAGCACTATACCTCGATCAAATTCAAATGAAAACTAGACATCATGGGATTCATCTTCCAGCAAAAGTTTCACAAACCACGATTACAAAGCTAAACAATCTTGCACTCCTCACTTTTAAAGAGAGGATAAATATAATTTCCACATAACATTCGCCTTTTTGCTCATCGATTGTACTCAAACAAAAAGATTTCACAATATGAAATGAAGTCAGTAACCCATAATTCATGAAGATGGAGTTACCTTAACCTGCAAACAAACAAAGAGCAACAAAAACTAACAAATAGCTAGCAAGAGGAAGATTAAACAAGAGTGAAAACACCATATTATTTGGTCTCAATAATTGTCATATTCAACAATCAGACAACAAAAGTACTTGGCTCCTATATTCTCTTGAGACATTAAACAAACACGTGTCAGACACCAATTTACTAGCTGCTAAAGCTATGATCTCACTTCTCGAATGATTCCCTCGTCAGAATCCAACAAAGCTGGATCACTCAGAGTGCTTTGATGCTGTTTTTCTTGCTCTTGCTGCTGCTGTTGCTCAGCGTTCATCATCTGCTCCATGTCCTTTAGTCTAGTCCTCACCACACTTGTAACCAAAACTGCAACAACAACAAAAATAAATAAATACATTCAAGCTTGGCATTACAGAAAACGGGTTTTTCTCGGTGATCTTACTGGCGGCGGTGCCAATGGTCCATGCCCAAAGGATCTTCAAGCCTGGACTCGTCTCTCTCGTCATTTTAGAAGAAGAAATGCTGCAGCTTTTTTTTTTTTTTTTTTTTTTACGGAGTAATGACTAATGATATGCTATGGGTTGGGTACAGGAAAGGAGTTAGCTGGGCTTGATATGGGTTTAAGTAGTTACCTGTTTAGTTACTGAAATTAGAGTAAAAAACTTCAACGTCTTCCAGTTGCTGTAAGACCATTACTGATTTATTTTTTTTATTTAGAAAATTATTAAATTAATATATTCTTTAGTATTTTATACAGATTTTGATTGGTTGATGTTAAATTTTTTTTTTAAAATCATTTAAATAAAAAATATTTTAAAAAGTATAACACACAATTATTATATTTGGTTAAAAACGAATGAGATAGGACCCACCAATAATGAGGCTTGAACCTCAATTTTTTGGCTAGCTCCTTTTGCTTGGAAAGTTTTTTTTTTATGTGATATAAAGCTATTTTACTGTTTTTTTCTCCCAAGCGTTTATTATCGTTGAAATTGCCAAAGAAGTCTTTGCATTATTATTTTTTATTACTTCAGTTATTTTTAGCATTAACATCAATTTCGATAATAGTTTTAACCAATTTTTTTTAAATTACTTTTTATTTAACCACTATTTTAACTAAATTCGTATAAAACCGATTAATAGAAATTAAAAATATTTTTTAAAACTAACAGTTACTCAGGAATAGCTCTTTATATCGTACATGACTTCCCCTCTCTCCCTGTCGGCTGTCAGGATGATGGCAGATGGAACTACAGGGAAGGAGGTTTCTCATTCAGCACATAGCTAAAGGGACGACTATTGGCGAGATCGTTACCATGCTCGAACGGCATTATCACCAACTTATCAAGACTGAGGTGTCTCTTTATCAACTTCAAGTTATCGCCATGGACCTCAATCTCCCCTAATGATAGCTGTAGATTCAAGGCTTGAACCCCGAGGTCCTCGACAGCAATGACCTCTCCCCTTTTGAGCCTCAAGAAAGCATGCAAAGCTTTTGCATTTGCTCAAGATTTGTGGCTTCAACAACTGAACTCTTCTGCAGCTCCATCAGTATCCTCATTCCTCAATCGCTCTCCTTTCCACCCATCGCACAGATCATTCACAAATATAAAGCCTGTTATCTTCTCTTCAGATAGTGCAGCACCAGGACCGTGTTATTGGATTTCTATGAATGCAATCTTTGTTGACGAAGCAGCTTCCTCGTCAAATAAAGTGAGTCTTGCAAGTATTTTTAGCAGCTTCAAGAATTTCATCATTAAATCCTACGGGATAAAAGGGTGTGTATCTTTCTACAGAATTTGATGAGAAAGAGTTTAGATGAAACTGTAAAGGGTGTTTTAGGATTCAAAGACAATGTAGTATCATCATTAAATCCTAAGTGACAAAAGGATAACAATGTTGCTGCACCTAAACTTGAAGGATCAAATGTACTTTAACCTCAAAATTCCTACTTATTGCAACATCTCTTGTGTAACTCTGTTACTCATTGCACTAGCAAACACCATGAAAGAAGAAACCCACCATATCTATTAACAGAAAACACAATTTACACAAAAATTAGGTTACCCCAGTTTCTTTAGACAAAAAATAAAATGAAAAAAAGGTACAGAGATCTAAACATTGAATTTTGTTACAGATTCTATACCACATTTTGAAATAATCCAATGATCACCAATTGAAGTACAGATGAAAGGACCAGCTAATGCAAAGCATTTGGGAAAAAGGTATACACAAGGAGGTGCATTATAGTTGTTCAACAGAGAGGTATGTAAAGTGATCGGTGCTGTCCATCATCCATTTACCACAGGCACTGGGTAGAGAAATTCTACCTTGCTTTCTTGAGGAGACTTGATGTTCTAAACTCAGCATCATCCTTCACAAAGCTCCACCAAAGATATGTGAGTGGGATGGTAGTGGCATGCCAGAGAGCATGAGCATCCACAAATCCCTGGTAAGGCGGGAAGTCGTATATTTCCAACAGGATGGCAAGGCCGCCTCCAACAACTGCCACCCACAACTTGAGCCGGGATGGGTGGTTAGTTGCACCGGCCCAGACTGCCCAAACGAGAAGTTGAGCTACACCCATGGCCACACAAACTTTCATGTTTAGATCTGCAAAATAATTTAACCATTCAAAACCACTTCCAATTGGCAAGCATAAGCTACCAAGTTAGACAACAACTGTTTCATCATTTAATCTTGGTCCAATTTTTTAACCATCACATACTTCAACATAACATTTCCTGGCACAATTTATTTTCAAGGAAGGAGCTTGTGGTTCCTTGGTCGAGCACCAAGTAGCAAAATGTAATGGACGTCCCTTGTCAGCAAATAAATGGCCTGTAGAAGAAAATATTGCTTTCTAAAGAATGGGGGAAGGGAGGTGTACTCATTTCGTGGAAAGTTCAGCTTGTCCAGAACAAACAAGTTTCTTGGTCCAGCACCACCAAGTGGGCACAGTTGCAATGTCAAATTGTACCAAATTAATGCGTAGTAAAGTCAAATATGTCATTTTCAAAAGTATGAACGTATTCACATGGTAGGTTTCATTAGCTCAATCAGGAATACACAGTTAAAAGCGACTTTTTATTTGGTCTAGGTGCTAACATATTGGAATTAGTGATACTCTATACCATGAGATTTAGCTTAATAGGATGCTAAGATGAATGATGGCATGACACAAAAGGTTAGACACGCAAGCAAATGAATTAAAAAAAATGGAGATAATGGTTAAGTTGTGATCAGCAAAAAATTCAAAATTGAATGCAATTTGAGTACAACAAAAACACGAGTCAAGACGAGAAGGGCACAGCACAAGAGATGGACCAGAAAAGAACAGCAAATAAAATGTGACAGGACCCTCCTGAGTGGGACCAAGACAAGGCTTCTTTAAATCAAACAAACACAAAGGAATAAGTTTGAACGGTAATGATATCCTGCAGCTCCCCTGTAAGTTTAAACAAAGGTCTATTATTCTACCTTGTAAAGCAGGAAGATAAGAAGACAAAAACAATTACCGTAATCCAGGTTGTAGAAGTTCAGATATAAGATATGTGTAGTAACAAATGCAATTATTGGAGCAGAGACCATGACCCTGGCAGCCTCATCTCTCATGCTGAAAGCTCGTAGTATTGCTAGAATAAGGGAAAACCCTAGTAATGCCACAGCAGATGAACAATCTAGTTTCTCGGTCAACTCAACATCTCTGCAATAAATTAACTTTGAAAATCACCCACCAGACAGGAGCACAAAACAGAAAACGTAATAAAATATTTCTAAATAGAAAGGCACATGTAGATATGACATTGTCACATTACAGCTAAAACCAATGTTTGCTGCCACGAATTAGCAGATTCAACATCTTTTTATTACAATGTAATTGATCAGGTAATATCTTCTACTCTGATATAAAGCACCCAAAGGACTTGTATGGTGTGGGATGACAAAACCCTCAAAACGTATAAAATCCCAACTTAGCCGAAGATTATCTTCACCTTTCGAAATTAAGCACACATTCAAATTGTCAATAGGTAAGTTAGTTTTCCATGATTTCAAGTAGACAGCTTTAGGCCCTTTCCAACGAATTCTCTAACTAGTAATAATATTGCTCACCGACTGTGGAAAACAGCACTCCAGAACCACGAGTTCATCGATAGGATTCCATAGATGTGCCACAAGCCGGTATATTCATAGTAAGTCTTCTTACTTGGTGTCAGTTGCAATTTATAGTATATTAGGATGAAAAAGGATACCCAACCATGAAACTGAATGGCAAGATTGAGTGCAGAGAGAGCAACAGAAACAGGTTCCTGGGAACACAAAAAAAGTATCAATTTAAGATGGGTGATTGAAATATGCAGCAAGGATAGATCTTAAAGTTGAACTAGAAAATTACACATGGAAACCTGAAAGCCATAAGCACGGTGAAATGGCCATTTCCCATGATACTTGACAGGCTTGCCACCGAGTTTCTCTCTCTCTTCCTCTCTGACAAGCATGCAATGGTATTGGCAGTCACTACGACAGTCCCATTGTTTCCACTGCAGATACAGTGGCTCTTGTAGATACCATGGCCCGCCCACTGGCTTCCCATCAGACGAGAATTTACAGTGTTGGAAGCATTTTTCCCCTACACATCCAGTTTTCTCACACTGCTCCACACAAGCCCTGGTAAATGAGTAACAGACATAATAACAACTATAGTTAATTCCAATTCTAACAAAACCAAATTGAAACAAAAATAGAAAATAGCACAAACATGCATAGGCAGACCATAGCTGGGACTGGGGAAGCTGCAGGGCCATCCAAAATTTTTAAACAGTGATTATGAACAATATGAGGATGACCGGTACCAACTACAGCCTCCAAGGATTATTTCATCTCCTGAATATTGATGCCCTCAAATTAACCAATCCTCTAAGCAAAACTCTAAGACACCCTGGTTTCCTTTCCTTGTTACCCTCCAAACATCACCGCAAACTGTCGTTCCGAAATCAATGAGAGAAGCTCAAGTTTTAAATTCCAACCACCACAAATTAACATCCTAGTTATAAAATACCTTTTCAATACGTAATTCATCAGAAGTAAGGCTTCTCATGAACACAAACAGCTCAACAATCGCCAAGAAACAAGACATTCTACTCTAACACTCCAACAGCTATTCATCGACGAATCATCGCAACGACACAAAGAGAAGCAAACTTCCAACATGAAAAAAAAAAACCAATACAAAAAAAAAGGCTACAATTTCAATGCCTAATCCATCATTTCAGAATAAAAAAGCCAACATTTTTTACCTCTCAAATTCACATTCACAGTCAAAACTCAACAGCAACTACTACTTGTTACTGAATCCATTCAATATAACAGCAATTAAAGTCTAATCAACTCTAAAATTACTCAATCAAGATCAAATTGAAATGAAACTGAAACAAAGACAGAAGCTTTTACTTGTAAATCGGATCAGCATCACCATCACTCGCGTAAACCCCATGCGTTAAGAAGACTAGAAGCGAAACAAAAGCCAGAATCCCATGAAACGACCAACGAGCCATCTGAGTCATTGACAAAACAATAAAAGTCAACCGAAGAGAAAAAAGAAGAGACTTGTTCAGATTTCTACAAAAACAACGGTTGCTGATTGAGGTTGAGGTTGGAGTGATGAAGGCTTGATTGATGATTGTGATAGGAGTTCCATGGGAGTGAGTGAGCACTGAGTCGTGGTGCGTTTTGTGTGAGTTGAGGACCGAGTTTTGGGTTCTGGATTAAATAGAGAGAGGAATCACTTGAAGAGCTAAGCTTTGCGACGATTTATGAGGTGACACGTGGATTGGTATTTTTGTGTTTTGTTCGTACTTTAATTGCCCTTATATTTTGAGGCTTATTACGGGATTGGATTCGTGGAGTTTTGATACGGTGCCGTTCAGAGGGGGAGGATTTTTGTCGGTGATTAGCCATTTGAGGGTATTCATGGCCATAAAAGACATAATTCGAAATCATTAATTATCGGGTTAATTATTTTTATTAAAATAATATTATCTTATTTTAAAAAAAAAAAACTAAAAACTTCTTGGAATTAACATGGTTGATGTCGGATGAAGTTCTATCATGTAAATCAAATCACAAGTTGAATTTGATCATATTAATTAAATTTTATTGAGTCAATATTTCTCAGTTAAATATAAAACCTAACCCAATATTAGGTCAACTTGTCTCTTGAGTTTAGCAACTATGCTTATGGTATGGTATGAAGTATGAACAATTAAGATTTCTTCCCAAATAATTTTTTTTTCCCTAACAAGTAATTCTTAATGGTAAAACTGATTTCTTTTCTTCCATAAAAAAAAAGGAAATATATTAAAAATTATTTATAATCAAAGATGTTTATAAATCAAATTAAATTAAAAATATCAATTAAAAAAATACCTTATTGATAACTAGGTATGGATGCATAGCTTACGAATATATTGATATGAATTGAAAATCATATCTAGCTTTATTGTAGTAGTTTTTATGTTTTTAAATTGTTTTTCATCTAAAAAATAATTAAATTGATATCCCTTTGAATATTTTTTATAGTTTAAATATATACCGATCTTAAAAAAATTAAAAAAATATTAATTTGATAAAGCTATAATTAAAAAAACACATTCAATGAAATAATCGTGAATCACATTATCAATCACACTGCCACTCACGCATTCAGGATACCATTAGATTTATAATTATGAAAACTATGAGCAAATATGACTTTGTAAGCACGTGAGGCTCAAAATGCAATTGGAGACATGAGATCCTCGGTATTGGAGCATGTTGTTAAGCACGATGAAATTGTCTGCCTCCAGCCAGAGTGGAAGTTGGGATGTGCTCCTGAGCTATGTACCTTAAACAAACATGTCCTCAACTTCTGGGGCTAAGAGATGATACTCAATTGGTTTCGCTTCAACTTGAATTTACTCTCTGATTATCCCTCTGATTTTACTTGTAGCAAACCTAAAGGAAGTTACTCCTTTGTTTTGCTTTCCATTTATTGCTAGTTGCAGGGTTTACTCTCTGTTGCAACTGTAGCTTCTTCCATCGGATACATTTTCACATTAACTTTTGCTGTGAATTTTATTTCACTCCTCCAGTATGTTATGATTTCCCTCTCCTTGTCGTTGTCTCTGTTGTAATACATTTCTCAGGTTCAACGGCTGCTCTCAATACATATGGATTTTTCCTATTTTCCAACTGAAAATTTGTCATGCAGATATGCAACCCTCTTATCCTTTACGACCTGATGTGGAAATCTTGAATAACTCAGTGGGCTCAAGTAAAACCTTTTCCAAGTCAGTCCCCCAATCGGGTTGGACAACTATGGGTGGAGTGCTTTGACATAAACATGAAATTTATATAGATGCACACTATCTTATACCATGATGATTTGAATCGATGATGGTTTAAAACTATGATATTATGTTAAAGAACAAACTTGAATCAAGTAAAGTTTGAGCACGGAGGCTTACTGAGTAGAGCAGGTATGTCAATGAATACTTCAGAGAGGGAGGAAGAAATTAGTGATTAATGATTATTTTCTGATCTTCAGTGTTGAGTGGAAAAGGAAAAGTTATGAAATGGTAACCTCTAATCTTTCCTCTTCAGAGAAATGTTATTGAAGGAGCTCTTGCTCAGTCTTGCACCGATCCTAAAACCCGACGAGGTAAGCTCTTTGTTTTCTTCTCTATGCGTATCTGTGTACTCTCCAAGCTTGTGTTGGACATGCTTTGACTCATGATCCTTGAGAAGTCGTCATGTTGTTCCACCGATAACTCTGTTTGTGAGATCAGGTGTTGGAAACTAAAAAAACATCATATTTCAAGTCTCGATAGCAACATCTTGTTCTTCTGTTCAGGCCACTAGTGCACTGGATTAGTGGACGTCTAGTCCAGGATGCTTGGACCATCTAATGAAGGACAGGACAACATTGGTGATTGCTCATAGGCTAAGCACAGTTCAGAATCCCCATCAGATTGCACTTTGTTCTGGTGGGAGGATTGCAGGAATGGACCCAATTGGAGTTTCTCGATAAGGAGGGTCAATTCTCTTCATTAGGTAGCACCCAAAGACTGGCATTTGAGTGACTGAAACTGCTACATTTTACCGTTAGTTGAACAGAAAACACTAGACAGACAACTAGGTTTCTTGTTAAATTTCCCTCTTGGTTCTTGCAGCAGCAGTAGTTTTGGGACCTTGAGTTTCTTCATTTTCTTCAGAAGCACTAAAAATTCCATTTCGAGAGGAACTGATGGCTGGAAGTAGCAAAAGGAGTTTTTCTGGCTTGAAAGTTGAAAACAAGCAAAAGCTTCAATTGATTTTAGTCACTTTTTTTATATACTTGTTTTTTTAAGGCAAACTTCTAGTCACCAATCAAGCTTAACAACCACTAAACCCAAACACAAAACCCATATTAAACCTACACGTCTTAGCCGAGCATTGCAGCTCGTGAAAATCCACACTTGTATTTCACACTAAACTAATCTTTTGTAAACAATTAAGATTCCTAAAGACATAGCATATTTTGCACAGCTCTAAATGATGCAATCATCGCAATGTCTGTTCTTATCACAAGTTCCTACTTCCTAGCCCATTTCGTGCTTCTGTTTGCATCAATCCAATTCTATGTCAATACATCACATTTCGAATGCCATGATAATGCCTAGTGTTGAGGATACTGATATTTTTGCTATGCTAGTAATGGAGCATACAGTTGAGCCTCTGGTTTATCATATTCTATATTTTTCTGTATAAAAAGATGAATAGATCATGTTACAGTATTAAGGATTGAATTCTCGACATTATCAAGAAGAACTAGAAAAGGAAATTGCAGCACTGAGTTTGGCCAGGCATTCTGTGGGAAGACCAAGGAAGGTGTTCATGAAGACATCATTGATAGGATCAACAGTTGCGACACCTACCAGTCTGCATTTCCCTTCTTTGTCCAATCTTTCACCCTGACCACTTCGTATTGTTCCTGTTGATTCCTCTGATGTTAGTCTTGTCTTTACAAGCAGCGGAGGAGCTCTATAAATAGTCCCAACAGAAAACCAGAACTTGGCCATGAATTCAAGATCAACCTACAAAACATGGAAAAGCAATTGTTAATGGTAAATGGTAGTCTTTCGCTATCAAATTAATGGACTTAACAGCTTGATGATATTCTTGGGGTGTACCTTGCCAGAATCCTGGTTAATAGTCCCGTGAAAGAGTTCAGGGACTATGTCAATCTTCAAGAATGGTGGCAATGGCAATCCCAAGAACTTAGTAGTCCCACTTGTCAATGGTGGGATATACAGAGTTTTCATGTCAAATGATACTGAAACTGTATTCAAGTCACTACTGTCTTTGGCCTTGGTACATGTCCCAGTTCCTGTCCCGCCTTGAGCATTATATTCAAAGTCTGGATATCTTGAGATTCCAAGCTTGCAACCTCCTAGAGTTTTGAAGTTGACAGTGTAAACATCAGGCTTTGGCAGGGTGGTGGAGGGAATGGATTCTGGTTGGTTTGGACTGTAAGAAGAGAAGGCAATGGCTTTGATTCTGTGACTTGGTTTCCTTGTGGAGAACTTGAATAGAACTGGAGGGCTTGGGGTGTTTATCTTACAACCCATTTGCTGGAAAGTTTGCTTTAGAGATGTATGAACTGAGACGGAGGAGGTAGAGACTAGGAATTATGCTCTGGCACCTGAGCAATGGTAAGGTAATACATGTGGAGTAACCAAAAGCACACAAGAGTATCCATGGTTTCATGAAATACCAAAATATGTGGTTGTTTGTGTTCCGAAGTTCGGACCTTATCTTCTGGCTTTGGCCTGCTAGGGCAAGAAGAAAATGAACCTTGTGGCTCTAAAAAAAAGTTCCATTTTTTTCATATGTGGAAATCAAAATGTTCGGCTAAGCATTCTTTTTAGCCTTGTAGATTCATTCATGTTTCACATCTATCCCTATAGTTTAAAATTTCTCAATATTACCCTTCTAATTTCCAAAAGTTACCTCTAACTATTAATGTGTGTTTGAGTTTGTAGTATCATTTGCAATTATGGTTTAAAAATAAATTTAAAAAAACTACATATTTTTTTTAACTAAGTTTTCAAAAGATAGTTTTTAGTGTGACCTGTATAAAATTTATGGTATATAATATGTGTTGATTAACCAAACATTTTTAAAATTATAATTAAAATAAAATGCAGTTACAATCATACCTCATCACGTTACCAAACCAAAAGTAGCCTACTCTTTAATTTTAATTATGTGTTTCTTTAGGTTTAAGTGTTTTTTTTTATAGATATTATAACATAAAAGTGCATCTCGAAGGAAAAAATAGCATAAATGCAAGGATGAATGATGATGATGATGATGAACATGTATTGTTCATTTTCTCATATTTTATGATGAACTCGCTATTAAAAAAAAATCAATTTATTTCTCAATTTTTTTTTTGCATGATTTCATTTTTTTAGGCCAAATTAAAGGACAATTTAATCAAATTGATTGACTAAAGATAAAATTAAAAGATAAAGGACCAAGATAGTAAAGGCACTACAAATGGGTGATGGTTCCAAATTTCTCACAAAAAGTTAACTTCAATCCTCAAACTTTACATATTATACCTATTCAGCCCCTCGATATTTTTGCAATTCAATTTTGGTATAAAAATTTATTTTTCTTATTTTTTTAGTCTTTGATTTGATAGAGGAGAGAGGTCATTGAATTCCGGTGGTAGAAAGAAGAGATGGCTTTGACACTGATTTCGTCCACTAAAATGGTTAACTTTAGTTTTAATGTGTTTTATTTGGTGAAAAGAGTTCTACTTAGGTTTTTTTTCATCTTGAAATTGTCTTTAAAACCAAATCTAAGCTCAGGAAGCTTTTGGTTTCGGGTTGATTTTGAATTTTTGTGTAGTTTTTTTTAAGGTCATTTATAAGTTTGGAAAGGTGTTTAGACTCTTGTTTTAAGTGTTTTTAGATTAAAAAATGGATTGAAAATAGATTTTTAGGTTAAAACAATATAGGCCATGTTTTTCCAGTCATTATGGTGGCCGGAATTTAGGAAAAATCAAATGACTTGTCGTCTAGAAATATTTTTCAAATAATATTGGGTCAGACGACATGTCGTTCACTCTAATTGTCATTTTAAAAAATAAAGCATAATAGTGACTGATCTCTTTTTTTTAATATATAATTTTATCTTTTTAAAACAAATTATACTTTTTTATATGTGTTTTTTAAATAATTTTATAATTTATATTTAAATTAATATTCATTCTCTTTAGTTTCTTATTTTTTGTATTTAGCCTTTTTTCTAAATAATGATTGTTTTTTTAATTATTTTGTATGTGTGTAATTTTTGAAGAGATTATTTTAATTCATCTATTATTTTTTTTATATAATTGAAATTTATTTTTAAAAATAAAAAAATTATTTTTGGATAGTATTTCTAATAAGTGCAACCTTGCAAGATATTTTTTTCTTTTGATTTTATTCAATTAATTTTATGTGTGTCTATTTCTACCATCATTGATTAAAAATGATATTAATAAACAGAGTTATTGAACATAATCGGGTATATGACTTGTGTTGCGATATTAAATATTTTAATCTATATTTGCCTCTTGACTTTTTCAAATATATATTTAGTTATCGTTAATGACTTGTTTTTCATATATTGACATAGATGATTCTAGATTTTTTTAATTAGATGTGTGTATAATTTTTTTTATTTACACTTAATATTTTTTATGTAAAAAAACATGTTGAAAAAGTTTTCATATTTAATTTTTTTTGTTAATTTTTTTTTTTACCTGAGACGAAGCGTTATTCAAATAACTAGTAGAAATAATGGTAGTAATATATAAAAATGAGCTTTTGGGAAACTATAATTGTAACATTGGGGAATTTTTAAAATATGTGGGTAAAAGTGAAACATTGATGATGTATAAGGGTAAAATATAGTTAACCCAAAATATTATTTTACCTCAGGTTTCTTATATTGTTATT
>Ga0325410_1005872_pt1 | contig 13530 bp, 2 predicted proteins | sample PopdelMetagenome_16_FD_206182 | JGI IMG/M metagenome (GOLD analysis project Ga0325410, IMG submission 206182) | Populus deltoides microbial communities from Bellville, Georgia, United States - Xylem-PdIQD-R3 | ecosystem: Host-associated > Plants > Phyllosphere > Stem > Wood/Secondary xylem... | reverse complement strand
CTTATCTTACTTTGTGAGTGATGAGTAAGATATGAATATTATCAAACTTAACCCAAAATCCGCTCGAACCTAACCTGAAATATATATATTTATATTATATTGATATATTTGTAGAATATTTATTTTTTAAAAAAATATAATATGATACATGCATATCTCAACATTGACATAAAACACACACATACACACACTAACTATTTTATCTTTTATTGAATCATAAATAATAGTCAGATAATGGATATTCTAAAACTTAATTAATAGTGTATGAATATTTAAATGTATTACCTGATAGGTAATGGATAAGATATGAAATATGAATATCAAGAAACCCGACCTATGGGTACCCATTGCAACTCTTATTCAAACCTGTGATCCGAGTCATTAAACCGGATGCATCATACATGAAAAAATCAGGAAACTTAATCCTTAACAAATCAAGTGTTAGAGGATGAAAAAAAAACAACCATACAAATGATCTAAAATAAAAATAAAAAAGTATCCAAAAGATTTTAAAAAATAGCAATTAAAAGAATAAGGATAAAATAAAAATAAAAAATAAATCATAAGAAAACTACAAAATTCCAATCGAAGGGTGAAACTGAAAAGAAAAGAAACTTGAACAAAAAGATAAAAAAATCAAAAGAACAAGGATCAAATTGAAAATATAATATACCGTAAGTTTGAATTGAATGATGAAATTGAAAATCAATAAAATTTTTACAAAAGGATCAAGGAAAAAAATAAAAAATTAAAAGAATAAGGGTCAAATTAAAAATATATATATATATATATAGCATATGACAAATTGGGATTGAATGATAAAATTTAAAACAAATAAAACATTCATAAAAGGACCAAAAAACAACAATCATAAATTAAAAGAATAAAGACTAAAGTTGAAATATTAATAATAAAGAGGACCAACTTGTAATTTTCAAAGATGGAGAGAAAAAAGAAAAAAAAATGAAGCCTCATTGACGATAAACCGCCTCACCACCATCAACATGTGCCGCACCAATAGGAAAAAAACATGACACATCCAACAACACGGTGGAAAATCATTTTTTTTCCACTAAGAGGTGCCGCTTGAAGTGCGCAGATGCTTTCCATGTGTTGGCCTGTGCGCCTTATATGCTAACCACTTTTTCCATTCAAATAATATTAAATCGATATAAAACGATCAAATTACCCTTGGTGAACCTACTAATAACAAGAAAACTAGAATGAAAAGACCAAAAGGCCTTTAGACACACAATCCTAATTGGTGCATTTCATTTCTTTGGCGCCAATATTTCATCGGTCTCTCCGTCAATAATTTGTAACGCCAATGGAAACGCTGCCAAATAGCATATCCTTAACAAAACTTTTATAGACGATGTGTTTTCATCGGTAACTCTATTGGCAATGTAAATGGCTGACACAATGGTGTTTACTCGTCGAAGAAATATTTTGTTGACGTTTTCTAATTTTTTTTATTGTAAACTTCAATTGGAATATATGTTTAATTTTCAATCTTTCATTTCGTAAATTTTCAAAGTGGGTACTTTCAATTGATTTAAGATTTTTGAATGTATAAACAAAGTTAATAGTTAATAGTTGAAGTGTTTGAGATTGTGGTGCACTGTATTTTTCAAAATAACTTTTCGTTTGAAAAAGTATTAAAATAATTATATTTAAATTTTTTTATTTTTAATATCAACATATCTAAATCATTAAAAAAGAGTAAAAATATTCAAGCTAAAAATACTTTTAAAAAACATATAAAAATGACAGTAAAGACACTGCCAAACACCTGAAATCCCTACGAAAATTGAGTAGTTAATGTTAAAATAAAAGAAGCAGCAAATTGAATTACGAAATGAACCAATTAATGTTAAACCAAGCATGTATATTATAATTGACAAAATAACATAATTGTCGTTTATCCAAAGAAAAAGTAAAAGTCAATAGTTGACAACCACAGGCATATCAGGGCGGTGATCAAATAACCGAGCCACTTCACAGGTCAAATCTAAATTCCTCAACTTAACTCAAGGAGCAGTGCAATATCGACTGAATTTTCTTGACTGCGAAGCCTTTATTGTTCGCTCAACACCCTTCTATCAGGTTCGACGTGGACATTCTTGTGTTCAGCCTTTGCAATTATGGTGTGTAGCTATGAGGTTTGTGGCGTCGTTAAACCCAGGAATTAAAGACGGTTTACCACTGAATTTAAGGTGGCCTTACTCGTTAGCTAGGTCTCTGATAAGCATAGGCATAGCCGATTAAATGATTTTGCTATTTTTTAAAATGAAAAAAAATAAATATAAGATGATATTTGGTAACATGTATAATATTAAGTAGGATTCTATATTTACGAAATAAAAGAGGAAATAACAATAAATAAATATTAATTATAGGAAAACATAGGAAAAAATATATATTATTCACGACCTAAGATTGCTTCATTGGAGTCCATATCTGAATTCAAAAACAAAGAATAAAGAACGAGGTTAGTTTTTCTATCTAATAAAAAGAAACAAGGTTAGTTTGGTAATCTTAAGATTAAGTAATAGTATTTAAATAGGAAACAACTAGATCATTGGCTATTCCCATCAAGGTCACGCATGCCTACTCTACAGTAAAAGGAGAATTATATAATTTATATTTTGTTTGTCTAATAATTAAAATTTTTAAATTAAAATGGTTTTTTAATATGATATTAGAATATTGTTGATTAAATAGTTACGAATTCAAATCTCACTATCTTCATTCTATTTAATAGAAATTAAACTCAAAATAGCGTGAGTTTGTAAAGAAATATCTTACAACCTTAACCTAATAGTTTAATTAACCTTTTAAGTTGAGATGATTCGTTAACATGATATCAAAGTCTTCTAGATTAAATAATCACGAGTTCGGATCTCAATACCCCATTATTCTATTTAATAAAAATTAAACAAAAAAAAATATGGGTCTGTATAAATTTCAATCCCAAAACATTTCACTTAAGGGGGTGCATTAGAGAATAATATAAATTATATCTTGATACCTCACCCAATAGCTTAAGATATTAAGTTGAGATGATTCTTTAACATGGTATTAGAACCTTATTGACCAAGTGGTCACGGATTCAAATCTCATCGCTCCCATTTTATTTTATAGAAATTGAATGCAAGGTAGTGTGAATCCGTATAAGTTTCAAGCACAAAATGTTTTTATTTAAAGGGATGTGTTATAAAATTACATAAATCTAATAATTTAAACTTTTAAGTTAAGATGGTTTTTGGTAATTACACTTTAAAATAAATACAAGTAAATGACATGTTATTTATAATTATAAGTGGAGAACGAATCATCTATTTTATCTTGTTAATTTCTGAAAAGTCATGATAGCTGGATTTTCTCTATTAAAAGTGCTTTATTAAGACATTTTAACATAAAATGCCTCAAATTTTTTCAACCTGGACTCTATTTTTTTCAACCTCAAACTCTATTTTATTTAAAAGGATATATTAGAGAATTACATAAATTTAATAATTTAAACTTTTAAATTAAGATGATTTTTAATACTCACACTTTAAAATAAATATAAGCAATGACATGTTATTTATAATTATAAGTGGACAATAAAACATACACTTTATCCTTTTAATTTCTGAAAAGTAATGATAGCTGGATTTTCTTTATTAAAAGTGCTTTATTAAGACATTTTAACATAAAATGCCTCAAAAGTTTTTCCAACCTCAACTTCATTTTAATACTCTTTTAACCAATAAATTATCCAATTAATTTTCAAAACCTATTTATACAACGAAACTCAAGATCTACATTTTTTTCCGACTACTTTAAACTCCTAAATATGTCCAATTGACTCGGGAGATTGAGTTTTATCAAATGAATTTTATAACGCCATTATAATAGGCTGGAAATTGGTGTTTTGATCACTTTCTTTTTCCTTCTCCATTTCTCCAACTTGACTCTCTCTCATAATTGAATAAGGACCTTTTGAAAGTTGGACACTTCATTTTTTATTTTTTTTTGGGATTTGAGGAAACTCTAATATGAAAGTGCTTTTTATGGGCTCAGATGAGCGAGTAAAACCCCAGCTGTCTCAAGTTTTTATAAAAAATATATGTTCTGATTCGAACTCGAAACCTACTGTATAAATTTCAAGCTCTTTGTCATTAAACTACGTCTCCTAGATACGTTGGACACTTCATATACTTTACTAGGCCAGCACAATACAAATTACAAATGGCATCAAACCTTTGTTACCCATCCCAGTAACTCAAGTCACCCTGTCCAGAGATGACAGCATGACTTCAAGATAATGTTACTGTTAAGTACCAACACAAAAAACTTACAAATTTCTTGCAGACTATTCCATGCTAAACATATACGAGCAGGTAATGGTCACGTACTAGCTTTTGCTCGCACTTCACCGTGGCACTGGATTGGTTAAAAAATCATTTTCAAGTATCGTAAGTATATTTTTTTTAAGAAATATACAGGATTCAATTTACAAAGAAAAGTGATTATGAAGGTTTGAGAAAAAATATTTTTTTAAAAGGAAATAAACGATATATTTCAATTTACAACCCATTAAATAAAAAAATAAAATAGGGTAAAAAAATGCCATAAAAGTTTTTTTGATCAACTTAATTTAGCATGATAAACTTGTAATTTCGGTAATTAGGGTTGAACTAACTCGAAATATCTTGTCAAACCTGCGGCATAGATCATGAAATTAAAATAAGTCAATAAAAATAAAAAGAATTATAAAGCTCTAAAAAAAACAACTCGAGTTAACTTCTTAAAATCATGACCCTTTTGGATTGAAGAATGAAATTAAAAACTCATAAAACTTTTATAAAATGAACAAGAAAAAGAATTAGAAATCAAAAGAATGATAACTAAATTGAAAAAAAATAATATATATCAAATTAGGATGGAAGGATAAAATTGAAAACAAATAAAACTTTTATTAAATGATCAAAAACAAAAACTAAAAATCAAAATAATGAGGAATGAAGTTGAAATACCAACAACCAAGAGAGCTAAACTGTAATTTTTTGAGGAGAAAAGAGAAAAGAAAGGGGGGAAATAAAGGTCTACTGACACAAACTACACTATCAATGCTGACATGCGCCACTCCACAAGTAAAAGGACATCATGGTACATCCAATGACATGATATAATGATATTTTTGGATGTTAGGAGGCGTCATCTAAAGAGCATGGACACCTACCACTCGCAAGTGAGTGAGCCGCAGACACTTGTTATTTTTTGTTTTTTTAGTCAAATATTAAATTTTCTTTCAAAGTTGCTTTTCAAAGTGTTTTTTGCTTGTAAATGCATGAATTTTTTTATTTTTAAAATTTATTTTTAATATCGGTATATCAAAACGATTTAAAAATATAAAAAAATTATTTTAAAACAAAAAAAATCAAGATTTTTTTAAAACACAGTCTAGAGTGTGTTTGGTATTGCGGTAGCTGTTGTAGTTGTGGTTTGAAAAAAGTTGTTTTTATAAAAAGTACTTTTAGTTGCGGCTGGTTTGAAAAAATAGGTGTTTGGTTAAAACTGTGGTTGAAATTGAGGTTGAACAAAAAGTAGTTTAATGTGTTTAGTTAAGAATGCTTTTGAAATTGAGGTTATAAAATAATTTAAAAAAATATATATTAATATTGATGGTTTTTAATTTAAATATTGTAGATTTAACTATTGCTATTACATTATGAAATAAATAATACTTTATATAAAATATTTTTTATTATTCCATTATACCATCCACAATTTCATTACGTACAAAATTCATCCAGTAAGAACTACAGTTTCCATAATTTTTTGAGCGTGCAATAAAATTAGATAAAATATTATCATGAATAAAATTGATTTGATATTACAGTGCGAGTAAATTTAATTCACTCTACACTAGTTTTTCAGGAAAAAAATATTATTTACATGACAATGCGAGTGAATTTAATTCACTCTAAACTAGGATTTTTTTAAAAAAAATTATACAAAAAATTAACACACTAAAAAAAATTCACATAAATAGTACACTGTTTCTGAAACGCTGATAAAAGAAAAGCAGTCAGGAGCTGCTTTGCCAAAATCACGGACAAAACTCACCATAAATAAATTGTGTTTTTTACCTAACTAAACATAACATTTGTTGTGGTTGCTTCAAACGTAGAAGCAACCATGCAAACAAACAGTCACGCGCATCTCCTGTAGTCAAAGTGTCAAACACGCGTTTGTATTCCTTTGCACAACAAAATAAAAATGCCTTGCTAATTTGTTGATCCTTTCGCCAGCAACCAACTAGTACCCGTCATGTGTTTGAGATTAAGTCAAGCAATACACGAACTCGAACTTTTTAAGAGGAGTCAAGTCACGTCCATCTTTTTTTATTCTACAAAAAACGATGTCAATAGAAGGATGATTCAGGCGCCTTCCATCGTGGAATATTGACTGCAAATCAGTCACCGCGCAAGTGGTGCGAACCTACCGAGCTATTTACTGGTGTGCTCATGAGCATGGCAGGACGGTCTAATTCCACTAGATGCAGGTACAGTAACTCCCCCCCGGCTAGAGATGAAGTTTTGATCCCAAAACCTGAATTGGTTCAGACTCGAGAAGTAGCTTGCCAAGAATTGAAAAGAGCACTTTTTTGTTGAATCGTTCAAGTAGTGGCCGATTCCTGTCACTTTTACATGTGCTGTTACATAACAGGGGAAGGGGTTGGAATTTGGAATCGCTCGGTAATTACAATGTTTTCTTGCTGAATAATCGATTTGTTATTAGTATGTTCTATTATCTTTTTTTAGCATTTGTAAGTTATTAATTCCAAATTTCACTTTACATGACGATTTTCCATTTCACCTCCCAAATGTGTTCGGTCAGTTATATTAGGATGATGATCTTTTTTAATCTAGAAAAAATGTTGTTATCAATAGTTTTATAAATAATGGATGTAAAACTTGTAATTATATTCAGTATAAACCTAAATCATGAAATGACTATAAATGGACAAAATCACATAAAAATATATATTTTTCATATTTTATATTTTTGAAAATACATGAAAAAAATTAAAGGTAAAAAATGAGTTATGTTTACTATAGAAAGTCCACACCGGGATATTTAAGGACATTTGTAAGGGGAGCAGTTTCATGGTAATCAAGATTGTAAAAATATGTTACATTATCCATTACAAATGATAAATGCATTGATCTTATTGAATGGGACAATGAGGTGTTATGAATAACAAAGTTCTTACATGGACTTAACCTAGTGGAAGAGAACTTCGTGTTGCACTACAACAGTTAGAATGCAATCCATCTTAGTAAGTATCCTACTTTTTATTCTCGATCAAAGCACATTTAGGTTAGATATCAAAAATTATAGATGCTATGGAAATAAAATCTTTTGTTGTTAAGAAGATTCATGCCAATGATAACGTGTTGGATATGACAACCAAGGCAAGCGGGCTTGGTCGAGCCCTCTCCAAATAAGGAGGCATGAGGGGAAGAATTATTGGGTTTAGTCCCTAATTTCTTGGGTCATAACCTATATAAACTAAAAAAAAAGGACAAAAACCTAAAGTCTTTTGGCTTATTTTCAAGTGGGCATATACGAAAGAGAAAAAACAAGAATAGAGTAGCTTGAATAATCTTCGTTCAAGTTTTTATAGGCAATTGATTTATCGTTGAATCAAGCTAAAATCTTGACAATAGGTTCTGGACACATAACTCTTCATTTAGTATAGTTGGATTGAATATTAGAGTATCGAAATTGATTTGTTCTTCACATAAACATGATTGTGAGTTTTGTAAGATTTTTTTAACCTTTTTTTATGTTGATATATTTTAAGAATATATTATTCACGATTATTTATGTTATAACTTTTATCTCTAATTAAGGAATAACATTTATTTACCCATTATTGTGATTGATAGTAGAGGCTTTTAGGTAGATTATGGTTCTATTATTTTTTCACATCTATTGCTTGTTTAATTGTGTGATCAATTAGGGTAAATAATGTTTGATTATTGTTGTGTTTTTGACGCTTCTTGCCCAGCAATCATTCCATCAAGGAGAGGTTCAAAGGCTGACTTGACTGGGTGATATACAGTTAGATTTTTTTCCATATAAATGTCCATTGAAGAGGTATATACATTTAAAAAGGTGATATAAACACCTCGTTTGATGAATTAATGCGATGGACCCGCAAGCATCCTGATCATGGCGTGCATATCGCATCAGATTGACCTCAAAAGAATAAAAAAATTTTCCAATAATATTGTCAGTGCCACGTAAGACATAAATAATAGTGTAGTAACAACCATATAGTAAAATCTTTTGTCAAGCTAAGAATAGTTTTAAATTCGGCAAGAGAGGCTGCGTGTGTATAGCTACTTTAGCATCAGCCTATTAATGTTGATGTGATTATACCTTCTACCAAACCAGGCTAACCAGCAATTTAAGATTCTGGAAAGATCCGTTCCCTCTCTATCCCATTGGATCTAGGAACAAGGATGAGCAAAAAAAAAATTAAAAAATCAATTAAATTATAAAAATTATAAAAAAAATAATATAAAAAACCGAAATATAAAAAAAACTGATTAAATTGATTATAATTTTTAAAAAACTAACCGGTTTGGTTTTGGTTTTATAAGTTTGAAACCGAAAAAACCAAACAAAAAATGAAAAAAACCGAGCCAAACTGAAAAAATCCGGTTTTGTTCTAAAATAACTGAATCGAATTAAAACCGGTTGGTTTGAGCCGGTTTCGGTTTGTTTTAAAAAAACCAATTTGATTATTTTTGTTGATAAAAACCAAATCAAATTAAAAATGATCATCTAGAGTACTATTATAACATATTTAAAGAATAATTACTCATAAGAGATAAACACCAAGATAAGATTGAAAAAAGATTAAATATGATTGAGAATATTCATATCAATTTTAAATTCGATTTTCTCTTTCATCGTTTATTTATATTTTTCTTCAAAGTAAATTTAATAAATGAGATTTTCCTCATAATTATTTTATAAACACCATGAGATTTTCTATTTGCCACTCACTTATTCTCTACCCATCAAATTAGCTAATGACTACAGATTAAATGAGATAAATGGAGTCTTTCTTGCTAATGACTATATATGTAGATCGTGGAAGATTATCCGCTTCATCATTATTTTTTTTTTATATATAAAAAAATAAAAACTTTTTATTTTTTTATCGACAAATAAGTATATATTATCAAATTTGTCTTCCAAACTAGTTGTTGTTGTAGTATTATTTTATCATGTGCAGTCTACAAAGTTCTTAAGGGACGTAGCGTCATGGTAAAGGACTCGAGATCTGCACAGCAGGACTCAAGTTCTAGTCAGGGTGTGTATTTTTTGTAAGAACCTGAAATAACTGGAGTTTTACTCATTTACCTGGATCCATAAAATACAATTTTCGGGAATGCATTTCCCAAAAAAAAAAAAAAGTCTGCAAAGACAACAACACAGCTTAAAACAGGGAGAGCGTTTTAACTTTAATTCATTCTTTACATATTTTAGTTTTTTCAATGACAAGATTGCATGTACATGCACGTGAACTTAGAAAATATTATATGTTTAGAAAACAATTGATTGCATAGTTCCCAGCCTATATGCTTATTAAATAAATAAACCAGTCCGTGATTTTTAAGATCTTGCTAATCAACTAAATGACCTTGTTTGGAATATAGTTTACAATTGAGGACGATTTTTTTTTTTCATTTTAAAAATTAGTGGATGGGGATCTTTGTATCGGTCAACTAGTATCGGATTTTTCATATGTTTTCTGGGAAATTCTTTGGAACTAGAATTTCCATGGTCTGTACCGATTCTGGTACTTTTATCATTTCCATATTGTAAGTAGGTTTTAACTAATTAGAATCAGAAAGATATGCTAATAAATTATTTGTTTTTGCATCTAAAAAATTACATTTTTTATTTTAAATTATTTTTTTTGTATTTCTAAACTGTTTTGACACGTTAATATCAAAAATAATTTTTTTAAAATAAAAAATATTTTAAAAATAATTTCCAAACAGCCTTTAATAAATCATTATAGCATTATACAGAGTATGATATAAATGGACAAGGGAACTGGTGAGGAAATGAGGTTGTCAGGATGCATTTTTATTTGTTTGAGGTGGATCCTAAATTCTATCGCTTAAATAAATGAAAAAAAGAAATGATGTACTCGGATCCATGGGCCCCTGTCCCTCAATTTGTACAGCCTTCATCGCATAAATATCAATCAATGTGTAAAGAGAGCAGTGCTATAAAACACCGACGGACTAACGTGTCAACTTGAAATTTGGCCGATTTGAGTTATTTGGGTTAAAGAAATTGAGGTGTTTGTGTTAAAGAAATAGTAAAGGAATGATTTACATGGTTTAACTTTGTGAAAAGCCCGACCTTGCCCATTAGAATGACCGACAACCCATTGTGGCCCAGGCCGTGAATCATATGAGCAATTGGCAAGGATGTTCCGGGGATAATCTATGATCAAGAGAAATGGCAATGGTATTGGCAAAGATGTTATGGGATAACTTCGTGAAAGACCCGAGGTGATTTATGACTTTATTTATTTTATAATTTTATTTTAAAAAATAATTTTATTTTAATTAATTTAAGTTTTTAATAGTTTTAAATTTTATAAGATTCGATGAAATGATCTCTAGAAAAATTTTTAAATATAATCAGTTAAATTAAATCTCTTAATGATTCGATCACCTATTCTTTGGAGGTAAAGAGGAAGAGGCGTGATGATGCCCAAAATTCTCTAGGACCGATCAAATTTAAATCGAAGACAATATCATACTAAAAAGCTTTTTGTTGTCAGACAACGACACTTTTCTTAAAGTTAATTTAGGGATGATACCTTTACTCCATCCTAAAGAGACCACGGATTTAAAATTAAAACCCTCCGTTCCCACTTTCCCAATGAAAAAAAAAAAGATCAATTTTTAATTTTATTCTGTTGATCTATCCCTGTAATTTCACTCGATCATCTGAGCATCAATGTTTTTCGATTTGTTTAGACCAGGTATTTACTGGTGTGATTAAGACAAAATTAAATACAAATATAAACTGACTTGGTTTTACTAAAATTGGACAAGAAAAAAACTTGAGAGGATGAACACGCAATGACTTGGCATCTCTCATCCGGCTGGGGACAAAATACACCCCGCTCGGAGGTCATCCAGACCCTAGTGAAGGAACCCGTGTACCTCGTCACCGAGGGGGAAATCCTCCGTTCAAACCATTTTTTTGAATTTTTTAACTGTTTAAGAACGTGGTGAAAATTATGTTTTTAAAAATATTTAAAATTTTTCTTATTAAAATTTAATATATTTTGAATTGTTTTGATGTGCTGTTATTAAAAATAATTTTTTTAAAATAAAAAAAGTTATTAATATATATTTTAACATAAAAAATTATTTAAAAAACAATATGATGTAAAAAAACAGTATATTCTGATTTTTTATCTCTATGATCTTATTCATATTCGACTCTGAAGGAATGGTTGCTTTTTCGCGAATAAGAGGTGGCGATCTCTGACTGGTTCAGAGGTTATTTTAGACAGCACACAAAGCTCTCTCTACCGGAAGCAGCTAAATTTACAGTAACTATACGATCCACTAGTCCTAAACTAATCGCCCGCCTGCAACACACTCACGTGACCTCTCTAATTCGAGATTTGATTAGTTCAAGGCTATACAAAATGCCTCGACTCGAGCCATAAAATAAGACGACATCTCCATCTTCTTCCTCCTCCTCCTCAAGCTATTCTTTACAAAATCATAGTCTTTTAAAACTTTCTTTTCTCCTCTGTCTTTATTTAACTTAAACATCCAAAGGTTTTGAATTTTTTTAAAATATTTTCTTTGTTCTGTAGACTTATGCAACCCGTGAGTTCCCACCCTTCCACAACTCTAGTCCATTTCGGTTTCCGAGGGAACAAACTTACCCGTAGAGGTTCATCACGACCTCGTGAAGAATGGTTTAGGAGGGTATCAACGAGCGTAAAAATAGTTGTTTTTTTAATATTTTTTATTTAAAAATTTATTTTTAACATATATATATATATATATACACACACACCAAAAAAACTAGTATTGTATCATACATCTTGTCTAATTTAAGGAGTGTTTGTAAATAGGATGATGGTTACTTTTAACTCATAAATTAATTAAAAAATTATTTAACGAATGTAATCTATAATCCAGGTCACGAGTTTAACATGTCAAGTCATGAGGCTTGAGTTAATTCAATACATTATCATTTTAATATTTATTTAAAAAATTATCTTAAACTTTTTTAAAACTAAATTATATATTTACTTGTTATTCAAATTATTTTTGAACAATGTAGATTTATAATACAACTTGAATATCATTTAATTTGAAAACTTGTGCTAAATAATAAGCTGAATTGAAATTTTTAAATTTTGACATGCTAGGTTATATTAAATGACAATAAAAAAATTCACAACCTAAATGTTCTTTTTTTTATATTAAATTTTCTTTTTATCCTAGTTGCGGTATAGTTCGGAGTCAAGGTTGTCAATTCTGTTTAGGTAGGTGTTTTGTTTTTTCAATTGGAATGGAATGTTTCAGTTTCGGAATGTTTCGGCGTGTCGATTCGGGGTTGTACTGTTCATATATATATATATATATAATAAACATAATTCAAATTTAAGATAAATTAATTATAAATTATGCAATACAAACACAATGCCAAACAAATATAATTTTAAATTTTAAAATATTTCTAAATAGTCAAGATTAAATAGATCTTTAACTTAAAGTAATTCAACTTAAATAAAATATCAAAATATTATGAAAGTAAAATGTTTTAACACAAATATTTTAAATATAAAGTTAAGTCAATGTTATCAAGGCTAATGAAATCTAAAGCATCCTTTGTTTTGCTCAAATTCCTACAAAGTATAAACATGAAAAAAAACAACATGAATATAAACCATATATATTAGTGATAAATCTAATTTTAAAAAATTAATATCATTGTTAATGAAAATAGTAATGAAAAGGAGTTTTTATAATTGGGTGGTTTAATTAATTAAATTGAATAAAGTTTAATTTGATTCAATGGCTTTTCAAGAGCGGAACGGAACATGTGGAATAAAATTGGAACATTCCGGGCGGAATTTAGCCGAAAAATCCAAAACAAACCGAAATTTAAAATAAAATAAAATTTATCCTGTTTTTTAAATTAATATAAAATATTTCAACCATTCCAAATGGAATAGAATGAAATTGAAAACCTATTTCGGACATCAACCTTGTTATCACTGTAGATTTTCTCATGATCGTGACCTCAGCAAAGTGGCATATTATTTGAAGTGCTGGAAGGAAAACAAGGCCGCCCATAGAGTTAAAGGCCCATGACTCAGTTTGCTATAGGGTCCATATACACAGGAGGCATAATTTTTTTTCTTCTTTTTAAAAAAACCGCCTCCGGTTAACAACTGCA
>Ga0325410_1005870_pt1 | contig 13530 bp, 7 predicted proteins | sample PopdelMetagenome_16_FD_206182 | JGI IMG/M metagenome (GOLD analysis project Ga0325410, IMG submission 206182) | Populus deltoides microbial communities from Bellville, Georgia, United States - Xylem-PdIQD-R3 | ecosystem: Host-associated > Plants > Phyllosphere > Stem > Wood/Secondary xylem... | reverse complement strand
CTCCTGCAACTTCTCCTCGTTCAAGTGCCCTATCAAACATTGCTAACGTGGGCCTTTCTTTAGTAGCAATCGTGGTGTTTAGTTCGCTGTCTTTGATGTGAAATTAGTTAACATGGCAAGGATTGTGTCTGATTTTTAACCTTTTCTTTTTACCTGTCTTCTAGCAACCTGATCAAATCTGTGTACGAGTTTCCATTATAACTCGCAAAACACAAGTTGGATGGCCTTCAGGTGCCATGCACGTTTTGTCCTTCAATCTCTCAATTCGCAAGGCAGCTGAACAGAAACATTAACTATGCAATGTAAATCATTTCTCATCATCCATGTCCAAGTTTCAAACCTCATAGAAACGAGAATTAGCAAGTTCATTATCATTTGGATTTCTTCAAGAGAAGACACTTCCTTTTTCTTTAATTTTTATTCTCATTTGTTTGATTGTAAATGTATAGAATTACTGGGCTACAAATGATATTTAGTTTATAGTGAATTTAAAACATAAAAGATATTTCGATAAAAGATAGAGTTCATATAAATTTAAATTTAAATGCATGCAAGATAAAAGTTTATGGAAAAAATAGTTTTAATACAGTTATAATAATAAAATTCTACCATATATACTAAACATATATTAAAACTTACAATCGATATATCAAATCAAAGTCTTAGTATACATATTAATAATAAAAATATCAATATTTAAATTAAAACAAAAAATAATATTTATTTATTGAAGTACTTTAAAGCACTTAAATTTTTTTTTTGTTAAAGATAAATCATTTATTCTTGAAATTTTATTGTTTTTTTTTTATGCAACTAGGATGTTTACTATAAGTTTCCCAAGATTTCACCAGCACTGTCTTAGTTTAAAAATATTTTTAAATAAGGTCTTTAAATCAAAATAAAATGATTCAATTATCTCTTAACAAAGTAAATCTAAACTCTAGATTTGAGAGAGAAAAACAAAGTATAAAAAAAAAAAGAAAACATTAAAATGAGGAGAGGAAGAGAGAGTACAAATCTGGAAAAACATGAGTGATGCTCTTCCTTCACCTCTTTTTACAGTGGATTCTAAAAGCTAAAAAGTTGAAAAATTAATTTTAGCAATAATTAGAATTAATTTCCTTCATTATCAATATCTGATTAGCCATCATAAATCAAGAATTAAACATGAATATATGATCATAAATCTGAATTTTTGAGTTGAGAAAATTATTCAGATTTGCAAAAAAAAAGACTTTTAGAAAAGACTATTAATATTTTATAGATTGGACAAAATAATGGATTATAAATAATAATTCTTCATGAATCAAGCTCAAGTCTCAGTTTTAGCTTGCAAAAAATAATATTTTATAGCCTAAAATATTATTTTACAATAAATTCAAACTCAGGCTCAACCCGAAGCACGAGCCAACATGCATATATGTGAATTTCACTTTATTTAGGATCTCTCTTTTCTAAAAGTTTAGATGTGTTTTGAACTCAATTTTAACTTTTTAACTTCTCGTATTATAAACCTTAAGAAAATTTTGTTTTTTGTATTTTATTTTTTTAAGTGAAATAGAATTATTTTAGAGTATTTGTATTTCATCAACCAAGATTATTTTAGATTAATTTCTTATTAATTTATAATTTGTTTAAATCATGTTATATATAATATGCTTAAATACATGTAGATTTAAATTTTTAATAAAAAATGAGTGTACTCAATTTCAAATATGCTTATGCTTTTTAGCAAATTTTCCAACAACATTCAAAATTCAATTCAACTGTCCATTTGATTAATTAGCGGCATTACTTGAAGACACAAAACCAGGTACAGGGTCGGAGTCTCTGAGCACAAGAACTTGGAAAGGAATTCTGGCTGCTTCAAAGGAAAACAATGAAAAGGCTAAATTTTGGTTAAAAAAAAAATACTTGAATGGATTTAATAAGCTTGTATAATTTTAATAAATAAAAATAAAAAATACAATGATAATAACAAAAAAAAATAAGCAAGAAGAAAAGGTTAAAGAACAACCCAAGTCTATCTAGGTTAGCATATTAAATCTATAACGTGGTTGTCATACTGAGATAATACTGTCGAAAACAAATTGAATAAACCGAGGAAACTTAATTATCTAACAACCCAAGGTTAAAAGAGCTGAGTCAATTTAGTTTAATCGATTAACCTAAAAATAATGGATACATGATTAAAATAATCTCGTAAATTTTTTTAAAAAAAAAACCTGACTTGTTAGCTGCCTGATAATTTCAACCTTTTGTTGAGTAAACATATTTTGATTAATTAACTTAACTTTTGAATCCATTTGATTATAATAAAGTAAAATAAACACTCACAGGTTGTGATTAATTAACTTAAGTTATAACCAGCAAGTAGAGATTAATTTGAGCCGCCTCAGTTCCTGAATTTGGTCCACGGTCTCCCCGTTGACGAGAAAGCCAGACAGCATTCTCTGGAAATGTAACATCAATGGTTGATTCATCCATGTTTTAGTTTCAATACTAAAACTGAGATTGAACAGCCTATCTCCAATTTGAACTCGTTCGCCGATGTTTCCTTTGATCTTTTCTCGTGGTTTGAATGTTTGGCTCCAAGCCCTAGCAACTAGGGTTCATTGGTATCAGCAAAGCACCAGCAACACAAAGAGGAAAGGAAAGAACTTCTTGTTCCATTTTGCAGTGTCGTGACGAGAGTGCACAACGTCCCATAACAAGAATTTGTGAATTCTGGCATTTTCAAAGTTCAACCCAGCAATCCATTATCACATTTATCAGATGAAATCTGTCGAAGTTTAAAATTCCAACATCAAATAATCATCAGTTGCAATCTGTGGTTGAAATAAACTAACAGCACAAAAGAGAACTTTTAAAAACCTTCAAATTGGCAAACAATATCTCAAGAAAAACACTTGTATAGGATTAAATAACATTCAGATAAAGGTTTAAAAAAAATTAGAGGAGGGGAGGGAACTGGAGGCTAAGTTTCGCAGTTTGTCAGCGCGAAAAGGGAACACGATCATGGCTGCAACAATGATATTTATGCCTACGAAACAATGATGTTTCGTCTTCCTAGCGACTTGTAAAACACCCATTTCATTTCACAGACCTAATAAGGTTACCCTGCCAAAAATTGCATTTCCCTTTCCATCTGAGTTTTCATTTCGAACACCATCACTGCCTCATATATGCATGCATAGAGCGAGAGCGAGAGCGAGAGCGAGAGAGAGAGAGAGAGAGAGAGAGAGAGAGAGAGATTGCATTGATTTCTTTGTCTTTGTTTTCGGTTGTCGAGCATATATATTGGATTTTTGTTTCAAATTATTGAGAAGAGTAAAGCATAAATTTTTTTTTTAATTTTGAAATTGCCTAGAAAAATATATTGAAACTCAAGAATATTTTTTGTTTCAGGTTTTGAGATATTTTTTAGGTCATGAATATATTTATTAAAATATCTAGGATGTTTTCTAAATATTTTATATTAAATTGAGTTAAAAATAAGTTTTTAGAAAGAAAAAAAAAACTTTCAGTCCCAATTTTCCGGCCACTAGCAAATTCAAATGACACATCTCTAATTTAATTTTTTTTCAAAAAAAATTGGATCAACTACAAAAAAAAATATATATTAAGGGCCCAAACATAGGTCTTTTATGAAATGGGTCACACAAGCTAGTTTAGCATGTCAGACCCAGCAATGCTTGGTTTTTTTTTATAATATTTTTTTTAAAATTTAATTTTTTAATTGGTGATTTTTTATATGTATTTTTTTAAAATTATTTTTTATATATTTAAATTAATATTCATTCTCTTTTTTATTTTGTTTATATATCCTCTTTTAAATTACGATTATTTTTTGGTTATTTTGTATGCATTTAATTTTTTAAAAGAGTATTCTAATTCATCTATATTTTTTTGTTTTATATAAATAAAAAATATTTATTTTTGGATAATATCTCTAATACATGTATCCTTACATAATATTTATTTTATTCAATCAATTTCATGTGTATCTATTTATATTATTATTTGATTAAATAAAAATTTTATTTTTGTAAACAAAGTCATTCAACATAATCAAGTCAAATGTTCATTTTGCAATGTCAAATATCTTGATCTATATATATATATATATATATATATATATATATATATATATATATATATATATATATAAATTTTTTCATTTTTGTTTTCATTTATTATTAATGAATTTGTTTTAATACATATAATTTTTAATTTATTTGATTATATCTATGCATAAATTTTTTAATTTACACTTAATAATTTATTTATATATAAATATGCATCAGAAAAGCATGTATATATAATTTGTTTTTTTTTATAAGAAACAATATTTGACTCGCAACATAACAAAGATCAATTAGCTAGTTTTAACTAAATCTTTAAGAAATATAATCACATCCACACTCTTTAAAACAGGGAGTGTTAATATTTTTTTAATTTCTTATTATTCAAATTATATACAAGATAAATATCCAGTAAATATGGTGATTATGGAAAGGCATTGGTTAATATGAAGGCAAAGTTCATTATGACCTTAACAAAGCAGTCCATAATCATGCATCCAATCACTTTTTCAAGCTGGAAGTCCCTGTCCAAACATCTAACGTCAAATCTCAACATTTTGCTAGAGGTGTGCCGTGAAATTTAGATGGTACTCAGTCAAGCAGAGGAATACGGTGGGTAGCCCGTTGAGCTTGGACATAGACCGAACGGTCTTGTCCTGATGAGAGTGAGGCAGTTGGGAGCTGCCCTGAAGGGCTAGGGTTTTTTTTTTTTTTAATGCGCCATAGATATAATTTAGCAATATCAAATACAATGCCTGCAACTAGTTACTAGTTCATTAATATGATTTCTGATTGCCATTTTTTTCCGCTCTAAAATGAAACTTGAGAGTTTGCTTGACAATCTATGTTCACATGATCAGAAAAAGCTTCATATATACCACTATTTTTGGTGCTTTAGACGTTGGCAAAATATCGTATATAGAAATCCTGTCGTCCTCTCAATGTAGGAAGCTAATATAGGGAATGCCAATATGGACGCAGCTGCACCAAGGCTTCAATAATGGATGCAGTTTGGTCCTCTAAATTATTAATTTACATGGCCACCTTACCACGCTGTTCGATTACAGCTTTATTCACACTCTTCCCTGCTGAGCTTACAAAATAGGTTGTCTGCAAAAAAAAATGAAAAGTTCAGACGTCCTCTAGAGGAACAGAGCGTATTTCAATATTCAGAATGTATCGAATTAGTCCATTATGATTCACAAAGTGCATCTAAGAGGAACGAGGAGGAGAGCATTATATTATCATTTTAGAATGATGACTAGTGCATATCATTAGGATTTGTTGAAGACCAGCAAATTTCCCCAAATGAACTCTAATCTACTGCAAAAAAGATGGAATACATACAATCTCGAGGGAGCCAACTCTGTGGAGAAGAAACCAATCATTCACCGTATCTCTGTGGAAGCTGAAAAAGAAGATGGAAGAACGTAAGCTCAACTTGCATGAGTGGAATGCATGTAGAACGTAATGTAAGGAGAACAAGGTACTCACTTTCGGAAAGCCAATCTTCCATTTGAGGAATTCAAAGGTTCACTCTCAATAGAGTCTGCAATGCCTATGTATGCCACACCATCTTGAACGGTATGACTACTGCAACCCTGCCTGCTAATGTACGCATTCTAGAGAGAAACGGAAAGAAACACAAATTACCTTCATAAATGTGCCACATGCAAGTTATTAAATTTTGCTATATTCAAAAGTCATTGATATTCAGCTTCATCTAGTTTGCTGTGAGTTCGTTCTTAAGGAAAATACATGCAAAATCAAAGTTAATATGATGCACTTTTAATTTGAGTTAGCAGCATTGCCTAGTGATGGGATCCTGAGTTTTAAAACCACAAACATGGGAGATTCACCCATAGATGTCAAAATGTGAAGACATTCACTTCTTACCACTCCATATTTCATAAAGATATAGTGTAAAGCCCCATAAATTTGCTTTGCTTCCACTCGCTCCTTGTCACAGATAACCACAGGGTGATATCCAGAAACTATGATCCTGCATAAGTGTGAAAGAGTAAATAAGAAGAGCTAGAATTGTGAGTGAGTCAGATCCCAGTTCAGTTTGAAAACCTTTTGTGTATTACAATAATTTCAGTTCTTTTTGAAATCATAATACGAGTTATCACAGCTTAAGGCTTTAAACATGAATATTAAAATGACCCAACTTTGGACAACATCCAAATCTTCAAAATTGCGTTCCCTTTTACACAGCCTGCTGGTGCTTGAGTTGCAAAGGCCAAATAAGCTATAAACAAACAATATGATAAAGACTGATTTTACCAGCTATTAGTGGTCGCTTCTAGTGTTTCTGTCAGCCAGTTTAACTGACCATTCTTAAAGCCACTCGTTGATCCCATGAAATCCTTGAAGTTTCAAAACAGGCACATGTCAGGAAGAGATAAGGAAATACTACAAGAAAAATAAGAAAAAAGAATCTACGAAGGTACTCTTCCAAAAACATCAAATGTATATCTACACTTTCATTGAAAAGAAATTAGCTAAGTGAATGTTCTGATAAAGTATATAGAATGTCTCTTTAAAGTGAAAATGGAATTCATCCTTTGTCTTTTCCTTTCCATTCACTCGGATCTCTTCCATTCCATCGATTTTGTCAGGATTCTCCTTTTCTTCTGAAAAGAAGGAGGAAGAAGGATCTTCTTCGATGGATCCCTCTTGTTCCTGTTTAGTCATCTTCGTTTCGGGAGTTGCTTCTATTTCTACATCTATTTCTTCCTCTCCCTTTCTTTTGTTTATGAGATTTCTTTCAGTTTCTTAGTAAAAATAGGCGACGGTATTCTACCTAAAGAGTAGACATAGGTAATAAATAAGAGAATACTAAAGATTCGAACCATGGAATTTCTCAATTCTGACACAAGGTATTTATTAGATCAAATGTACTTATTTCTAAGAGAATTATTTTATTATATCCAGACTAATATCAATCCAACCCATTTCATAAATAAAATGTGATCAATTAAACAACCAACAAAACTACTTGTTACAAAATAACACTATTTGGCATTGCAATTCAATCGCGCTTTTAAAAATTTTTGAATTTGTTTTTTAGCTTCAAATTAAATTTTTATGTTTTTAGATTATTTTGAAATGCTGAGATAAGAAATGAATTTTAAAAAATAAAAATAAAATATTATTTTAATATGTTTCCAAACAAAAATATTTTGAAAAGCAACATCTACCATACTTTCAAACAGACTCAAGCAGTTGAAATTTAGTGCCCTAAAACTGAAAAATGCATTGCAAGTGTCCCTGACAAATTTCTTGCTAAGTCTGTAAAATCGATAACCATGTTCCTACTTGTGCTTTAAATCCAACTTCAAAAATATATCTCTACATAATCCATAGCTCGATTTGATCTATTTTCACTGTCGAACTTGCCAAGGACCTCATTGCTGAAGGCAAACTGTGATACATTAGACGAGTAGATTAAAGAGGAGATGCAATAATTGTTAATAGTTAATCTATTTAAAGAATTGGATGAGGGATTAAAGAGGAGATGCAATAACTTCAAATCATAACTATTGAAAGTTCAACCAAGCAGCATCAGAAAGATGCACATCCCAAAGGCCTTAACAACTGACACTAACAACTTTATGTTGTGGAGCTCAGATATAAATCTCGAGGAATAGTGCAGACAGATAATACATCATTTACGTCACAAGCAATTGCAAATAGTGAATTTCACAAGCAAGTTTATACCTGTAACAGCCCGGTATCCAAACCAACAACTGTTAATGTTTTCCCACAAGTTATGTTGATCTGCTCCAAGAAGCATCCAACTTCCCTGCCTTTTGAGACTCTCGTAGAATACCTACAAGCATTCCTTTTCAAAATTACCATTTAACAGGGATTTGAAGCAATTGGATTAAAAAAGGTTATCATCTATCACAATCCAAGGAAAAAAAACATTTGCATTGCCGAAGACGGGTACCAATTGCGTGAGTAAATACCAGGGGATTTTCTGTGGTGGGAAGAGCCTGCTTGCCTGCAAAAGATACATGTAGGATTGTTGCTACCTGTTGATTTCAATGAAAATGTAACCATACTTGATTCTATCATAAAGAGTCCATAGTAAGCTTTTGCATAACAGTTTGATTTTCACATGATCATGAACCAAGTGTCACCAGAAATCCATTTGATAAGTACGAAAAAGTGTACATCAAGGCTTCCCATAATTGAAAGTTTCGTGGACCAAGGAAAGAGACTACAAATCGATAAAAACAGGAAAAAGAAAGAGATCTTACATTCTGGGTGAGTGGATCATCTTCTCCCAGCTCACTAATGTTCACCACAAACCTTGCCTTGTAAATGTTAGCCACCTTCTCCATCTTCGTCAATAACAGGATATCCAGTCAAACTTGGTACAGCGTATGAAAATAAAAAAGAAACACCCTCCGGTGATTTGACTACCTGAGTAAAGTTAACTAAACGCAAACTCAGAACATAAACACCAACTACTTCCTATGACATCAAATAAGGATACACACCAAATCTCTTTACCACAAACAGAACCAAACCGGTAATGCCAATACAACCGAGACAACTGAGAAAATTGTAAAAGAAGCCCACAAGGAAAAATAACGAGAAAAGTTGAAGCTATGATTTCATTTCAAGAAATTTGGATAATGAAGCCAGGATCATTTAACATGTGAAAAAAGGGAAATAAGAAGAGAATCCAACCTCCATTAGTAACATTAGGAATTGGTCATTATTATGATAAATTCTAAAATATAAAGAAGCGTGCTTCAATGTTCAACGAAGAAAAGAAGAGAAATTGACCTGTTTGAGAAGAAGGGCTCGTTGTTTAAGGGGTCTATATCCTCCTCTAACACTAAGAAAGTAAACATCAAGAGGTGTTCTAGTGCCTTTTCTGCTATTATAAAGGGACGTTTGAGGCTGATCCATGTTGAGAGCAAGGGAGAAGGCAATAAAGAGAGAAACTTGCAAAACAAAAGTACAAGCCCAAGATCGTTTCTTTTCCAATTCTCACACAAATTTCTCTAAAATCCCACTTCTCTTCTGCTGATAAATTCTTGTTGATCACAGTTTACTTGTGTAAATCTAAAGCTTGTACATGATATGATTAAGGAGAATCCACAGAAATATAGTTAGCAAGATGGTACGGGCGTTGTTCCCAGTCCACTGTAGAAACCTGTTTTAATTCATTAAATTTAAATGAAGAAAATTAAGTTTGCAAATAAATTATGTGAAAAAATAAATGAACGAATTTTGCATTAAATTAAAAAATCTTAAGAATTCTCCTGTAAAAATTATTTTAATCACATATTTTATATTCATTGGACTATACCACTTAATTAAAAGAGTTATTAAAGCTAAATTATGATTATGAGAATTTTAAGATTATCACATATATATAATTTATAACAAATATTTTCTTATATTATATATCAAGAATAAATTTGGTATCGACTTATAGATTGTATATATAATATTAAAATCTCCATCATCACAATTTAGCCGTTAATAACTCACATGTGATAATCTAAGAGTGTTATTTTAAACCCTTTATTCATTTTTTTAATATTCAATATAATCTTTTTTAATAAATGATTTTAAATAATGCATATTAAAATATAAATTATTAATTCTCTACCCCCTTCCCTTGTCAAATAATAAATTAATGGTAGTTAAATTGAACATTTGTTACCGATCCCATAACATAAAAGGTTTAAAAATCACCTGAGAACATAATGAAAATGATAATTTTTAACTAAGAAATCATTTGCTGTTGATATGATAAATTTGATTGGAATTCTTTCATTATATTTAATTAGAGATTAACGTATATATGAATAATATTAAATTTTAGCGTACAAATTTTTTAGAATTAAATAATGGCTTAATCTAAAATCGAATTAATAAAAATACTTTGTAAATTATACAGAATAAATTGATCAATTATTAATTATAGATTTCTTGTTGATATTAGCAGGCCTAAATTGATCTGTAATTATGATAGCACGTTATTTGTTTTTATTTTTTAAAAAAGAAAGAGTCATGTTCAATTTATATGCTATATTTGAGCAATTTAATATTTAATATTTAGTTTATTTTGTAATGTAATTGTAATTTGTAATGCTTCCAGCAAGTAATGTTACATGGTTAATGGAAGGATGGCATACAATTTTATTTGCAGTGCTTTGGCCCTCGAGCATGAGGAGGGAGGGTGATTCATGTAACTGTCGGCCGGCGGTGAGACTCTTTGAATTGCGCTTAACACTTTCTTCAACACGAGTGAGGGCATCCGTGAATATGTAGAGGTGACAAATCATTAACTAAAAATCCAGCAGACACAACATCAGAGTCATCCATTAACTAAAAAAGGGGTGACAAATCACAGTTATGTGTTTATCAGTAATGAGAAGAACAGGATTCTTCACCATGCGCACTGGTTCTTCAGTTCTTATGCGTGCATTAGGAGAAGCAAGCGTGGGTTCAAAAGGGATTTCCAGGCCTTGCTTCTCTGAACTCCTCCCGTTCTTTGTGAGTAGGCATCCTAAATGTGTCTTGACCAGCTAGAGAATTGTTAATTTTGCAATCCATTGAGTTCAATTGCCAAAAACAAAATCAATCCATTTAATTCAGTAATCAATATTAATATCCAAAATCAATCAAGATCGGAATGTCACGACATACCATCACGAGTAACTTTGCAAAGAGTGCAGTTCCAACAAGATTGAGAAATATCATGGGCATAGTTGCAGTGTCAAGAAATGACATGGATTCTGGAATCTGGACAAAAATGTCGTTTTTTTTTTCAAGTTCTTCTTTGACCTCCTTATTTTCTCCAAGTCCGTGATTCTTCTCTTCAATTTTTCCTTGGGACCATCACGGGACACTATTGTATGCAAGGTGTCTCCCAAATGACATAATTGCTTTCCTCAACCCTAAACCAATACCACCATATATTATTTTTCAAGACCAATCACGCACATGATTCAGCCCCAATTGAAAAGGGGAGAGAGAGAGAGAGCGAGAGAGAGAGAGAGAGGTGTGCCTTGCGTCATGTACAGACCTCCGTTGCCTTGAGCTCGAGGTTTTCTTTAGGGTTTTAATGATCTGAGAACGAGATGCAAGGGAAGGAGAAAGCTCTGATTTTTGTACTATTTAGCGGGCTGTATGCATATTTAATTGATCTAAATTTAACAAAACCTTATTTCATAAAATTTATATCTAGTTGAAGTAATTTATCAATTTAATTAATGTAATTTATTTCTAATTGATATAAATTCAACAAAACCCTAACCGAATAAAAAAAACTTTAAAATAATCAATAAAACCCTAATGCATCAAATCCATATCTAATTGAAGTAGTTATTATCAATTCAATTGATATAATTTATATCTAATTAACATAATTTTACCTATTTGACTAAACCCTAGTATAATCACCTAAGTCCTAATTCATCAGATCTCTGTCTAATTGAAGTAATATATCAACTCAATTGATGTAATTACTTTCACATTCAAGGGCATGGTCCATGTTAATTTTTTTCTTAAAATATTTAAGTTTTGCAAATGTTTTAAAAAAATAAATAAATTTAATAACTTGAGTTATAATTCTAACCGGTTAATTAGCCCTGAAAAAGTTTAATCAAAACTCATGATTTTTTTCTTAAAAAAAAAAAACAATGTCATTTTTAAACATTTATTAAAAACAAACTTGACCTAAGTTAATCCATGTCAACTCATCTAACTCGTGACCTAGAACTCGAATCAAGTTTGGAAAATATGTGATAGATAACTTTTAAAACCAGTGATACAGGTCATTAGAACGGAAGCATTATACAAAAAAAAAAGTCAAATTCTTAACAAATCAAATGTCAAATGATGAAATAAAAAATATTACACAAAAGGATCTAAAAAAAAAGAACAATTAAAATAATGAAAGTGAAAATCAAAATAAAAAAATAAATTAAAGAGAAAGAATAATTTTTTAATCGAATGGTTCAATTAAAAACAAAAATTAATATAATAAAAGGACAAAAAAAAATAAAAGAAAAGGACCAATTTATAGTCTCGACAGGTTGAATAAGCCGATTTTATTTTAATGAGACGATAAAAAATTAGCAATGACGTAAACATACATTTTCTTTTTTAAAAAATGAGCAAGTCAACTCGAGTTAAACAACAAACCTATAGCTCAGGTAATAAATTTGGATAACCAAACAAATCACTTATTTAAAACCCGACATGACAATTTAACACGTGAGCCGGGTGATCCAAGATCGAGGCCTAGGTTGGGCTGGTATCCAACAAAAATAGGGGGATGATTGATCTGGTATAATCCAGTAAAATAAAGGGTTGACCCGCGACCCAATTAGCCCTTGAGAAACCTACTTAAAATCGTTTAACCTTTTTTATTTTATTTTTTTCAAAATGTTGTCATTTTTATATGTTTATAAAATAAAAAATGGGTTGACTTGGGTTATCCAACTTGACACAGGTCAACCCATTTGACCCGTGACTTACCTTGGCTCGCCGCTCAGGTCGAGTTTGAAAGTTATGTTATATATAACTTTTAAAACTTGTGACACGGGTCATTATACCGGAAGTACCATACATGAGAAAACCTAGATGTGAAATCCTCAACAAATCAAATTTCGAATGATAAAATTAAAAAAGAAAAAATCACACAAAAAAATTTAAAATAAAAAATAGCAATTAAAATAATGCGATTGAAAATCAAAACAAAAAACAAATTTGAGAGTAAGAACAATTCTTTAATTAAAGGGTTCAATTGAAAACAAAAAAAAAACACAAAATGACAAAAAAAATCAAAAGTATGAGAATCAAATAAAAAAATAAAACACAACAAACTAGGATTGAATGAAGAAATTAAAAACCATAAAAACTTTAACAAAAAAGCCAAGGAAAAAATGAAATTAAAAGAAGAATGACAAATTTGAAAAGATAAATTAGAATTGAAGATTAAATTGAAAATACACAAAAACTTCACAAAAGGATCAAGAAAAAAAAAAGAATTATCAAAACAATAAGGACTGAATCGAAAAGGATAATATATGCCAAAGTGGAATTGAAATACTAAATTCAAAACAAATAAAACTTTTATAAAAATATCAAAAATAAAAATTTAAAAAAAAATGTGTCTATGGCTACAAAAAGTTTATCGTTGTAATGTGTCTATAGCTACAAAAAAATTGCCTTTGTTTTAGTAATTTTTTATTTTCATTTTATTTTTTATTTTTTATTTTCAATGAAAGATTGAAAAACAAAATTCATTTTTTGAAAACAAAATTGAAATTTTTCAACAAAAAAAAAAAGAAGAATAAATACATCAAGAATAAAATTATTTTTCATAATAATCAAAACCTTAATTAATTCGTAATAGTCATCTTAATATTCTTATATTTGTGATAATCTAATTATAATATATTAA
>Ga0325410_1005868_pt1 | contig 13532 bp, 5 predicted proteins | sample PopdelMetagenome_16_FD_206182 | JGI IMG/M metagenome (GOLD analysis project Ga0325410, IMG submission 206182) | Populus deltoides microbial communities from Bellville, Georgia, United States - Xylem-PdIQD-R3 | ecosystem: Host-associated > Plants > Phyllosphere > Stem > Wood/Secondary xylem... | reverse complement strand
AACTTCAGTAGCCTTTTCAATTGCTACCTTTCATAGTTCCATCCATTTTCGTCCAAAATTTAATTTGGAACCCTATAAAAATATAGGTAAATTTTATTTTTTCCCCTAAGGTTTTTAAAATATCTAAATCTCACATAAGAAATATTAAAAACTAACAAAATTTCTTAAAAAGAAACATAAAAATTAAAATATATAAATCTCACCGAAATATACTAAAAACTAATAGAAATTAAAACAAAAGGCTGTAAATTTTTTTTTCTTGGAAAACAAATTGAATAAGGTTCTCACACGTAACTTTAATTCTTAATTTTATTATTGTGTATTTTTTTTTTGAGTAATTTGCTTCTATAAAAAGTTTGTAATTTCTTAAATAAATCTAAAAATTAATCTAAATAAATTACAAAAGATAAAATTATTAAGTATGATATTTAATTTCTTAAGCTAAATAGAAAAATATAAAAACAAATAAGAAAATAAATAATTTTTTTTCTAAAAATTCTTTTCTTGAGTTGAAAAGAACTTGTTATTAAATTCAAATTATTTTTTTTAATCTCATAAATATCCAATCAAAAATTTTCATCTTTTTATATATGCTCCGTTTTTCCATTAAAAATATTATATATATCAACATGAGCTCACCTGTAATTCAGCAAAAGAACTCCAATCTTTGATTGCAATCGCCATTGACCTCTCCTTTCCCTTTTCATTTCTACAAAATTAAAAAGATAAAAATAAAATAATGTTTCTTAAAACACATTCTATAATCTTAGATTAAAAAAAACAATAAAGGATTACCCCCCTAAACATAAGATAAAACTAATTAAGATCTCGCTTTTCTTCTAAAATGTCATCCTAGTTAACCTTTTTTTTTTTATTCAAGAAAACCTTATCTACCTGGAAAGCGTACTTTGTGGGTTTAGGTGAGGAAGTAAAACCCCGGTTGTTTCAGACTCTTACAAGAGATACACGCCCCGACTCAAACTCGAGACCTGCTGTGCAGTTCTCAAACTCTTTACCATCACGCTACGCCCCTTGGAGATCATCCTAGTCAACCGCTAACCAAGATTCAGTTTAAGGTTTTGTTCTAATAAAATTTATTATTATAACAAAAAAAACCTCAAAAAAGTATATAGGCATCCATATAATTAATGAACCTTTAAGAAGTTTGTCTATAAAACTCTTTGCAGATGAAAAAAAAATACTTTGATCAGTAATTTTTTAATTAATTAATATTTAAATTAATAAATTATTAATTTATTTAATTAATAAAATTTCAAGGTTATAAGAGTATTAATTTTTAAAGATTTAATTGTATATTTTACTTAAATCTTGATTTGGATAAATTGATTGACATGTATATATGATAATAACATTGTAAAGTTTTTTATTTTTATGTAATTAGGTTAAAAATGTTTTTAACGCTATTATTCTTGACAACTTATTATGTAGTATTTTTTAGAAAATAAGAAAAAACCAGAATATTTTTTTATAAGAATTCAAATGATTGTAGAATAAGTTACAAAAACGAGAAATAAATGATAGAGAAATCAATATTGTTTAAAGACATTACAATATATTAATGCTTAAATAAATATTAATTTAAAATTATAAAAATATTTATCAACACTTAATATTATTAAATAATTTATTATGAATTTCTATTTTACTTTTATGAATAAGAGAAAATAACAAAAATCACTTGCAGAATATTTTACATAACTAATAGTTAAAAATGTAGTATGCGATAGCTACACGACAAAGGTGGGTCCCACTAACAAACAATAGCCACAAGTCATTCCTCCGTGGCCACCCCAAGTCCTTGCAAACGATATGCCAAGCTTTCTGCAATGGCTTCCTCTGACAAGAAGTCAATGGACATAAACATAATGCTTACTCTTTCCTCTCTTTATATTGTCTTCACTTACGAAAATTACAGTTCTTTCTTCGTCCCTCAAGAAAAAATAAAATGGCAAACTTAACACTCAAAGCAAAGAGCTTTTGCTCTCTCTCACACAACACAAACACACAAACCTCAGTCTTCAAAACAACCACCTCATTCAAGAACAATTCTTTACATTTCCTTCACTCTGGAAACAGCTTGAAGTTCAGGGTTTGGTGTGGTGTTAAAGAGAAAGAGAACGTGAAAGAAAGTGAGAGGGTCCCTGATGTACTCGCTGGACTAAAAAAAATTGATGAGTTGGACCCCAAGAGGGGTTCAAATTTGGATTTTGAGCAGAGATTGGGGGATGATAGTGGGTCTAGTGAGGTGGGTTTTGATTGGAAATGGCCTCCGTGGAAGAATATCCCTCTGAGATATAAGCTTATTGGCACTACATCACTTGCCTTTGTTATTTGTAATATGGACAAGGTAAGTAGTGGTATTTTTGGTCTAATTTCATATGTTCATATGCCTTGGTGTTTTTCTGTTAGTTTTAAACTAAGAATAGTGATTTTTTAATGGTGCTGCTAATACTTGGTTACTTGTCTTGTGTTTGTGGCTAACGTATGTTTTGATGAATTTGCTAAATTGGGTAGGTGAACTTGAGTGTTGCAATAATTCCTATGTCTCACCAATTTGGATGGAATGCATCAACGGCTGGGCTAGTGCAATCATCCTTCTTTTGGGGGTATGCTTTGAGCCAATTACCAGGAGGTTGGCTTGCTAAGATTTTTGGTGGGAGGTTAGTTCCTCATGGCTTGCTGTATTTACAATGTCTTTCACATTAGAGGAATATGTCATTTTTCCCATCAATAAACTATTTTTATAGGCTCCGGCAATGGGAGACCACTTATTTAAGCTCCAGTAATGGATTTATTACTTGGAAGCATGTGGAGGGTGGGGTCATATTAGTATCTTTCAGTGCAAGATTTTACCTTGAGCTATTTAACTTCTTCTCCCATACACTTACTTACACTGGTCAAGTAATGCTAACTTCTTCTCTTGATTGAGATCTAGTTGAATGATCTTCTATGTTTGATTATGGGCCAAATGATGTTACTGATCACAATAAGTTTAGCCAAGAATTGAACATAGCAGGGAAAGAAAAGGATTTATATAGCTGATTTAATGAGTTGGCATTAATGTTTTGGGCTGAGTTGTTTAAGTCGAGTGCTATTTCTAATTTTACAAGCTTAAATTGCCTTAATAAAGGTGGAGTTTGTTCTGATTTGACAAAAAATCAATATCAGGTCTCTGCATTCCATCAATTTATTTGCTCTATTCAAGTAGTCCTCCCTTAAGATTTAGAGAAATATTCTTTCCACTCGACTGTGATCCTAACTTCTGCTAATCGATGCAAATACTATGCTTCATTTCCATTGGACTTTCTAAACTCTAAATGCTACACCTTAACTGTAGCATTTTGGGAATATGAACTGCATACACTTTCATTATGACTGTAGATTTCATACTTATTTCATCCCCTCCAGTGCTTAAATGTACAACTGTTTACATTTTTTATGTTTGCACAAGTAATTTTTTCCGCTCAATGTAACCGAATGCTTGATCCATGATTACCCTATCCACTAAAGCAGTAAAAATCTATATGTTTTCGGAAATATGGCTGACTCCACTTGGGCAGTTCATGGTTTTGATAGTCACACTAGGTCTCTTTGAAGTTGGAGGGTAATAGGTTTTTCTTTCACCTGTCTACTGGGTCTGGTGCATTTTGTGCTATACATGCCTCATGCCTTTATTATTATTATTATTATTATTATTATTATGCAGAAAAGTTCTTCAGATTGGAGTATTGACATGGTCAGTGGCTACAGCACTTCTTCCTTTTCTTGCTGGATATATGCCCGGATTTGTGTTGTCAAGGGTTTTGGTATGTGCAGCTTCCTCCCATACTCCTTATGTTGAGCAAGTATTTCTATCCAACTTGTACGCACCTTTTCATGAATCTGCAACTCATTACTAGTTAAATATGCAACATAAGCATTTGTGATAGTTTAGAGATTCTCCCTTACTGAATTAGTCTATGTCTCTCTCTATCTTTTCATATTACTCTTATGCATTTTTCTTTGACGTTCCTTCAGTTAATGTTGAATTGCATAAGTTGTTTCGTGTATCTAATTGAGTATTTCTCTTATGTGTTCCAAATCTAGGTTGGAATAGGAGAAGGAGTTTCCCCCTCTGCAGCAACTGACCTCATTGCCAGGCATGTATGACATCCAAAGCTCTATAGGAGCATGTTTTAGTGGACCTTTTAGATAGTATCTGGCTAAACATAATCATCCATTTCTATGTTTGTGTTGGGTATTTGGTTTTCATGTGTTTCAATGGGACCAGTATTCCTTTGCGCTTTTTCTTAGTTTTTCCTATAGTCATGTTCATGAACAGATTGCATTCTTTTTCATTATTATATAAATTGGTAGTCTCATGGAAAACTTCTTAAAGATTTCATTATGGAAATATTTGGAAGCTAACTTTTCTGTGTGGAGCTTTAGGACTATTTCTGTGGTTTATGGAGTGTCCTGCTCACCTTGAACAATTTATTTATGTACAATAATAATCAATTAAATGTGTATATCAATTCATGTTTCAACATAGAGACTTATGTTTCCTATCTCTGTATTTTGAGTTTTTTCTTGGCTTTCTTCTGTTTCATGTTAACTTATCATCTGTCTCAGACTTGTCCTGCCTCTTTTGTGGTAGGCTGTGTCCTGTTTTCTTGTTCTCCGCTATTGAAATTATGCTTTTTGGCTTGTTAAAACTGCAAACTCGTTGACTGCAGTGCCCTATGGCTTACTTTCTTACATTGTACATTCTTTTGTACTGCCAGCATGTCATTGGGATAAAGCCAATTTCTGATGAAGAGCTAGTGTAGAGTTCTTTTCTCCTTTTGATTTGCATTGACCAACACTGCATGCAGGTCGATACCTTTGGAAGAGCGATCACGAGCTGTAGCATTTGTCTTTGGGGGACTAAGTGTAGGAAGTGTTACAGGGTATGTTTTGTTTAATTTGGTGTGTGATAGCAACAATTTTTTCTATTGAGGAAACTGCTTGCCTCTTAATTTGAGTCACCCAGAATGTTAACTGTAGAAATGTCATATTCAGCTTATTGACTTGTGTGATTATCGATAAGTAGAGAAACTATTTACAACTTTACATCTTCCTGTGAAATTGCACCTAAAAGGAATCAGTGTGTGAGGTCCTAAACATATTTAATCGACAAATTTATGCTATTATTACTATTTTCTTCTTTCTGTGTCTGTTTTGTTTTAGTTAAAGTGCGTTCCTGGTTTCATTTGCTGGTATTTTCTAACATTTTTAAAGTTCTTGCAGGCTTCTTTTAGCTCCTCCGCTTATTCAAAATTTTGGTTGGGCATCTGTATTTTATATATTTGGCTTTCTTGGGGTGGCCTGGTAAGTATCTGTCCCTAATCTCATGGATTTCAATGCTTACCTGCTTCTGCCTTGAACTAAAGGAAATTACACTTTTATGATACCCATAAAGGCTTTTGTTTTCATGTTAAATACAAGATGATATTTCATGGCTTTTTGGTCCACTTTGGTTCTGAACTGACTGCTCAATTGTTGATTTGATTATGTTCAGCTTTTTAAGTTGCTAGTATTAACAACTGACTAAGAGTTGATTTTATAATTTTGGCAACACCAAAAATTATGAAGGTTTTTGGGGTTTCAATATCTTGAAGAGGGACAGGCTTCATTCGCTGCCAAACCTACTTCACGTGAGCACTTTACTTGTATTGATTTTTATTATTCTATATTTGATGAATAAAGCTTCTGAGTTTATTGGTATGTAGATGATGATTAGGTGACCACTTGTGTGTGATTTTCCAAATCATATGGTGTCTTCTTTTGCATCTCTTTTTGCATGCTGATAATGCCTTATTCTGCTCTGCCTTTCTGATAAAATTATATGGTTAGTCTACCTGACATTGCACATATGAAAAATATTTTGCCTAATTTATACATATTTAGCAATTCACAGCAGAAGATATAAAAAAAATTTTAGCTAAAGGAGTCACATTTCTGAAACACCCTAATGTTTAGGGAGCCTTGTATAACTGTTCATATATTGAGTTGCAAGAGAATAACCCACTTTATATTCCAAATATCATTTTGATCATAAAAAGATGTCCTCCATATTGTTCAAAACATGCTTAGTATCTCATTTCAGCTGCGTATACTTTAACTGCTCAATATCGTTGCCGTGGAGACCATCTTGAAAATTCATCTCATCTTTTCCACTAGAAGGATGATATCTGAAGAAAAAGTCTTGTTCTAGAGGCTGGAGAGAAAACTTCTAATTGGACTTAGTGTATTATTTTTAAACCAGTAGCATGTTTCCCCAAGTGTTCAGCTGACTTTCTATGCCCAACTGCAGTATTGACCTTTCATTGGAGGTTATCCTAGGTAAGGCTCAATTCTTAGGTGATGTGCTGATATGAACTAAATAAAAATAATTTGTTGTAAAATTGCTGTTTGTCTTTGTGTTCCCTTCCTCTTATTCATAAGTGCACTTTTCCTTGATATGTTTGACAGGGTCCCAATCTATCTATTCGGAAAAATCATCAAGTAATGCTCTTGCAGAGTTGGGTGGCTCACTGAAGGTACAACGCTTTCTTCTTTTTCTTTGTTCTCCTATATAATATTAGAAACTGTAAGGATGGAGAAGGTGCTGATTGAGGAATTGAATGTATCTTAAATGCAACACTTCTTGAAGTGTGGCATGTTTCACTGATTTGTCAAGTTAAACCCAAGTAACTAGGCTTAAGGGTCATTCAATACTCTAATACTCGATGGCAAAAGTGAATAGATCTGCCTGAGTTCCAGCATCATATGTTTACTGATATTTATAACTAAATGGGTAGAACCATAGTTCTCCAGGAAGCGCTATTCGCTCAGATATTCTTGATTGTTCTCTCATGAGTTTAAATATGTATAGCATACAAGTGAAATCTCCTGAGGGAAAGTACCAATCCTCACTAAAGTATGAAATTGTGAGGAAATTTAGGAAGTTTATTGTTTTCAAAATTATTGTGAACTGTGTATAATACCTGATTTTGAAATTAAGGACCTTCCCTTAAAAAATGTTTTAACCATTTGCGCTTACTTTTCTTAGTGTCTCTATTGTGACAGGATGTTCCATGGAAGGCATTTTTCCAAACCCCAGCTGTATGGGCAATGATATATGCTCACTTTTGTGGAAGTTGGGGTCATTATACTTGTTTATCTTGGCTTCCTTCTTATTTTAGGTATCTTTTCAGTTCTACTCTCTGAATTTCTTTGCTCATTCTGGAAAAAGAGAATTTAGCAACTGCTATATCAATGTCTTCAATGTGCCTGCCATTATGGCTGTAATGCAAAGAAACCTAACTTTCAATGGAAATGCCGTGCAGTGAGGAGCTGAGCCTGAATTTGACAGAAGCTGCATGGGTAAGTTTGAAGATCTATGATTGTCTCTCTCACTTTAGTCGAGTATAGCACTCAAATTGCATGAACAAGGAAGAATGATTACCTTAAAGTTTGATGTACATTAAATTTTTGCATCTTGAAATGAATATGGGAAGTCATACTTGCTAAAAATAAAGAACTCCGTTGTACAAGAAATCACACATTTCAACATCTCATTTATTGTTATCGGTATCCTATTTACCATGTACATAGAACTAGTTTGAAATCATCCATCTACAAGCATCTTTTGATGCAAAAAATTGTTATAGAGACATGCTGGTGCTATAACGCGCCAGAAACTTGGGTATATTATGGTACCATACCACGAAGGTGTTCATTTTTACCTGTGAGGGATTGATCTTCCTTGCAGTAATTTAGATAACATGTTGTAATCTGAAATTGAGTACAGTATGAATGTTTTATCCTAAATTTTTATGGTAATTTGACTGGTCAGGTCCTGAGGACTTGAACTTTACATGCAATACTATTGAAGCACTGGTGATAACACTTGAACTTGGGACTACCATGTCAGTCCAACGAGTCTGAACATTGGATAGCCATCAATCTTTTGATTTTTTAACTGCAATTAGATCATTTGACACTTTATTTTCCTATGAAGTAACTATCAACAATTTCAGGTTTCTATCCTTCCTCCCTTGGCTTCAGTTTTCGTGACTAGCATTGCCGCACAGCTTGCTGACAAGTTAATTTCCAATGGAGTTGAAATCACTACGGTCTGCAAAACCAAACGTCTATTGTTATAGTTCTACACTTCTATAATCATCATCTTGTCAGAAACTCTTCACTATGTCAACAAGCTTGACCTTTTTGACCTTGCAGGTGAGAAAGATTTGCCAAACAATTGCCTTTTTGTCTCCTGCTCTTTGCATGACTCTCTCCTCTGTGGATCTAGGATTGCCTCCCTGGGAGATTGTGGGGATTCTCACTGCTGGCTTAGCCCTCTCAAGCTTTGCCTTGTCTGGTAGTGGAGTACTTGAGAGAACTCTTTTAATTCATTTTATGTGTAGGAACGTATTGACTTGTGCTAGGTTAATTTCTAATTCAAAGTTTTATCATTTTTGCAGGACTTTACTGTACGCATCAAGATATGTCTCCTGAATATGCAAGTATACTTTTGGTATGTAAGCCTACAAATCCTAGATTTTGTTGCATATGCTATTCATTTTCTAATCGGCCTCCTGTATAGATTGATAGTAGGTTTCATTAGCACGTTCCTCACTCTCACTTGACTTAAAATCAATTCAGCACATGGTTCCTGAATTATGTGCATCATTATTTATGACATGGAGAAATGATACCCAGTCACTCAACAATATCTTTTGCAAGGCGGAGTTGGTTTTAGTGTGAAAGTGCAAAGCAGAAAAGAGAGAAAAAAAAACTATGCTGATTCACTGCAATTAATGGTTTTGTTCATGGATCTGTCATCCTTTTTTTCCAGATAGCCACTTCTCCAATTAAGGTTGATCCCAGGACAGGAATTCTAATTATGTCATAAATCCCTTTTTTACATGGATTTTGGTCCTATCATCAATGAGTATTTGTCCATGTCTGCCTTCAGATTATTCAGGAAATTATGCAAAGTTGTAATGAACTGGCAGTTCTAGATTAAACTTTCGTGAAACATTCTTGTGTCAATGTTTCTAATTTTAGCTCCAGGTCAAGTAAATAATTCATTCATTTGGATCCATCTTGACTACTGTAAGCTTGCCACCGTTTTAAGGCCTTTGCTTGAATTTGTAAAGCAAAAATAACTTCCTTTTAACCATGTTGATCTTTTTTTTTTCTTTTCAATTTTATTATGCAGGGCATTACCAACACTGTCGGAGCAATACCTGGAATTGTAGGGATTCCCTTGACTGGTTATCTACTTGATACAACTCATTCATGGAGTGTAAGTTGCCTCTTGACCACTTTTAAGTTTTAATATATGTACTTCTTTGGACAGGTTTCTATATTAACTTCTCCCTAGTAATTTTTTATTCCTTGTATTTTTACCATGCAGATTTCATTGTTCGTTCCATCAATTTTCTTTTACTTGACCGGTACCATTGTATGGTTGGCATTTGCCAGCAGCAAGCCTACAAACTTTTCCAACACGGATTGACTTTGGATGGATATTCCTGGATGAAGCATCCAAATTAGAGAACACACCATTGAATATGTTGTTCATTAAACTTCTTTCCATAGCATTTGGTGGAAATTACCTCATCTCCTCTAGTTAGCTTCTTCATTTGTATATTGATACCAAGTGTAATCTACTAAACCTAATGCATAGTTGACTTTGTGGTCTTGGGTGGCCACCAACATGTAATTGACATGCTTGTTGTCGTACTGTGTTTTAAGGCTCGCGTTTTATGGTATGCTTTGGAATGCTCAAAAACTTTGTTATACCAATCTCTCTTATCCACCGCGTGATAAATAAATAAATAAAGAGTGTCCTGGGGCAGTTCATTCCTGTAGGACGAGCAGCGCACACTGCAGTAAAGAAATTTATGCTATGTGCTTGCAATTACAAGGGACACTGGTTTTCTTTAAAAGAAGAATGAAAACTATGGCTTCCCAATTTACCAAAACAATTTTCATTGTATTATTCACCAAGAAAGAATGTAGCATTTACTGCTTGTATTCTGTCTTATTTGATCAATCACTATTCACTATATGGAACTAATTTCAGTTCCATTAAGTGCTACCACCTAACTGCAAGCAGGGAGAAAATATGACATTTGAACGAATACAATAGAGAAAGGAGCAACCATTATCGGCTTTGATGAATTTACAAGTAGTGGCTCGAAGGAAGGTATGTCCCCGGATGAATTTACTGTTAAAATGTTCCCATTGAGTAGCATTATTCGGCTGTGTAAATCTCCATCTTTTGCTGTTAGATGGTATTCTTCTCTTGTTATCTCACTTGTGGATCCTTCAAGCAGTCGAATGACCTTTGTTTCATGAGACCTGTGAGTCTTGTGTTTACGGTGCAATCCCAAAGTGCTGTTGAATTTTACATTGACATCAACAGTCGTGCTACTGTCAAGGTTGATTAGTAGTAATGTGATCCCTTTCTGCAAGATCATGAATCTAATTAGATCATAAAGCTCTCTGCTTGTGTGATGATTGTGTTGTGGAACTTACAGATTGTTTTGCGCAATGAGTATATGCACGTATTTTTTTCGTTCCAGAAAAGCTGGTTGATAGAACATTTCTTCCCATTAAGCGGTGCCAAAGAAGAGCACTGCATTCAAGAAAGCAAAACATTAGAATTTCTGAGAGACCTTATTACTGAATATGAGATTCCAGAGTGGGAAACAAGAGGTTTCATCTTGGTATGAAGCCACCTTGGTTGAAAAAATTCAATTCATAATGAGCATAGATACCTCTCTTTTGGAAAATTATCACTAATTTAATCCTCTACCTATTTCAAAACTTAATCCTCTTTCTTCTTGCGGACAAATGAATTTCTTAAGAATTGCCATGATATTGGAAAGATAATTCACTGCACCTCTTCATTTCTATCCTGCTATCTAATTTCAGAGCAACCTGCCAGTATCAGTAATTTTCGAATACCTGTAGTAATCCGGATTTGGAACAAAAGTAGTAGTGTTGAGTAAACCATAATTGCCACCAATCAATGACTGTCTGCAGTACGTTTTTGTATCATAAGATGATGCCATCCCAAGCTGATCCAAATACCTGTTTTGACATCCCTGGACTTAGAATCCACAACAGAAAAGCTGGAGTTTTTTTAACATAAATTTTGACCTCCCTTACCAGAAACTAAACACGAATGCATTGGTAACAAGGTTACGGCCACTGTTGTAAGCCCCTCCTGATTCACCAACCCATGCAACTGCTGAAGTTGCAGAACTCTTGAGAGTGCTTTGGAGGCTATTGAAGGTCCTAGCCTCACCATCAAGATAGGATGGATTAAGGATCTTTTCAATGAGATGTGTATCAACTCCTGCACCAAAAGAGGATATAATCATGTCAAGTTAGACCTATTGTCCAAGGTGTGAGACCACAGAAGTCAGGTCGTTTTCTTCAAAGAGATACCTGGACCAAGATTGTATATGTGGTGGGTGATCGCATCTACAGAATTGCCTGTTTTATCTACAAACTCTTTGAACCAATTTGCATCATAGAATCCTCCAGGTGCTATAACTAGCGGTTTCGGTTCAATGCTACTGTAAATCTTTTTCACTATGTTATACAGGGAAATTGTATCAGAAGCATACTGAGCTGCTGCAACTCTTGTTCCAACACCACTCCCGCATAATTCATTTCCTGATCAGCAGAAAAGGACTTGTTGTAGGTTTAGATAAATTAATCTCAGCAAAATATAAACTGATCGTAGTTAGTTCACATTTCCTTATAGCCAATAAAGCAATGATACTTTCATGGATTTGATGAAACATCAATCATTAGCATCAACGACGAGAAAGCATTGGAGGGTGTTCTTACCGAGCTCCCAGCCATAAATAGAGAAGTTCTTCTTGACAGTATAGCTTATAAATGATTCTGCATTAGAGTAGTTCCAAGCTCCTACTGCAGAACCATCAGATTTCATGGACCGGCCAGTGAGAGCATTTAACCCAAATATAATTTCAGCCCTGAATTTGCAAAATTAAGAGGACGTTCAGCTGCTAGAAATTGTAAAGTAAGGTTAACAGGAAACAGAAGAGAACATCGTTGTTACCCAGATTTCTTGAAAAAGGCATTAAGTTCATCCCATCTATACATTGGTAAGCAACCCTGAGTGAAACCAAACATCTCCCTGGTGTTTTTGACAAATTGGACACAAGGTTGCTTATTATCTTCGGTGTCATAAATGACCTTATCTTGCAAAGTGCCCCCTATTCTGATTTTCAATGGCGAAAAAGCTGGACCATAGTGCCAAAAAAAGAGAGGCAATTAGGACTCCGAAAAGCATTAAAAAGAGTTCTGGCCAACAAGAAGAAGAAAAGGTTGCTTTGGTTCAAAGGGCTCTCACCCTTTATGGCATTTAACAAGATGCTGTTGTTAAGATCCTGCATGAGAGAACATAAAAAAAATTCTAAAAGATTAAATATTTAGAGAATAACTTCTTGAAATTTTAAAGAACAACTCTGTATCTAATAGTAAAATGCCAGTTAAGTTTTGAGAAGTGCAGGACAGGACAAGCATTTCAAGTTCAGTTGCAACTATCAAACAACATATTTAGATATTTAATCCTAAAAAACAACCTCAGAAGTATGCTAAAATGAATCATTACCAGATTAATGAGAGAAGCATGATCCCAGCTGCATGTCCCATAATCACATTTCTCAGGTGGCCACCAATCTAAGGTGGCACAAATGGAATTTTCATCAATCTTTCCAATGGAAGATTTTCCATCTATGAAAACAGTTCCTTCAACAACACTGTTATTATCATTTCCAGCTACAGCACTTTGTGAACTCACAGAAAGGAAGCAACAGCTAATGATAGAGACCAGCAAGCACAGCCCCATTTGCCAGTTCTGCAAATAAATCATCTTTTTGGAAGCAAACACAAGTTCAAGATCTAAGGGTTTCTCTATATATGTGTAAGGTAGCCATGAAAGTGGCAGAGGAAGTGTGGTTGCTAGAGGTTAGCCACAGCAGGCTACAGAGTTTAATAAAAGACATTAAATATTTAGATTTTCACGAGTAAGATACATTTACCGTAGGGGTAGAGATTGATTTTTAACTGTTTTTATTTTTAAAATTTTATTTTTGATATTAATATATTAAAAAAATTTAAAATACTAAAAAAAATAACCTAAAGCTAAAAAAGAATTAAATCTTTTTTATTGGACCTTACAAAAGTGATTATGGTATAAAAGATGGGAAATTTATTGGTAATTATTTATACTTTGTTTGATTAGCAAATACTTAGCTTTTGGTTTGCTTTTCTTTTGCCTTTGGAACCTCGCTGGTTAGAATAATGAGAGGTTTGCTTCAGAGTGGGCCATTGCTTTTGCTTTGCTTCGTGAAAGCAGCTAGTTGCCGATCAATTTTCCAAGGGGCTTTGTGCCTTGCCTCCCTGTGAAAGTGTGATCTTGGGACCCACTTGTTTGGTTAATTTCTTTTTTT
>Ga0325410_1005867_pt1 | contig 13532 bp, 4 predicted proteins | sample PopdelMetagenome_16_FD_206182 | JGI IMG/M metagenome (GOLD analysis project Ga0325410, IMG submission 206182) | Populus deltoides microbial communities from Bellville, Georgia, United States - Xylem-PdIQD-R3 | ecosystem: Host-associated > Plants > Phyllosphere > Stem > Wood/Secondary xylem... | reverse complement strand
TATTCTCTTAAATGACTTTAAAATTTAAACAAGAAAAAAAATTAATCATTAGGTGAATTTCTTGAAGTTAACTGTGGTGGCAGCTATCAATACTACATACGATATGACACTAATGCGCTAATGGCATCCCCATCTTTCTTGGTCGTTGGCCCCATGAAAAATGATTTTTTTATTAATTTATTTTTGTTTTTATGAATTATTCTATATATATATATATATATATATATAGATGAAAGCAAATTAAAACTCCCTTCTCTTATTACTTATAGATAATGCTTCTTGTACATTGCCATAAAAAAAGAAAAAAAAACCCTGTGGTTTTTATTATTCCAAATACACAAATCCTGTATTCCAACTATGTAGGAAGGGAACACCATTAATTGGTTTGCCGGTGCTTTTTTTCATCTGAGAGAAGCTGAGCAAACTTGGCAAGAGCTGCTTCGTTCGTGCGTCCCCCTTCAATTTCTTCATACTTGCCAGTATCCAAATTCACTCTTGACTCTGTCTTCTTTAGGAGTTCAGCTCCAATCTCTTTAAGCCTTTGCAAGTTCTGGGTAGTTGCAATGTCAACAGATGCTGCATCCCCGCTCAATTTGTCATCCTGTCAATCCCACACCAGCAAACTCCATTTTAGTTACGATTGCTTTTCATATAATCATGTCACCCTGTGTTGTTGGAATTGTTTTGGACTAATTAATTCAAAAAAATATTATGGTCGCAAAAAAATAATCCCTTTTATACATACCTGAATACGCAGGTAACATTCCTTTGAGTCCAGAGACTGGAAGAGGGTGGAGATATGATAGTCAACCATATCAGAGCTTGCACTACTAAACATGTCTATAATTGGTGTTTTGCCACCGTTATAAACCCAATTGATCATGCTCCACTTAGCGGCTGTGGATGCATTATATTTCTCTTCATACTTGGCTTCTCCAGTTCCTAGCGATAAGACTAGCATACCCTTTTTCTCTGTGGGTTCCACGCCAGGAAATTCACCGGTATGCATCCTGATCTGATTGCGGATCTCAGATATGGCCAATAATGCCTGTGGATGATTGGATTGAATTGGTTACTCTTAGCCATGCTATTGTAAACTGTAAGTACTTTTTCATGTAACCTAGCTAGATACTTACAGGATTATTTGCGGCAATCGCGCCATCAACCAGGTCGAAATTGCGAGTGGACGTTCCATTGGGATCCTTGGTCGTGAAGAAGTGTGCTGGCAAGTACGTAGGAGCTGCAGAGGTGGCCACACAAATGTCTGCTAGCCTAGCATTTTTCAAAGCATTAGTCTTTCCCTGTAAAACAAAAGAAAAATTAAAGATCACTTAATTTGTGACTTTCAAAGTACAGAAAGATTTTTCTAACTGGCTTAATAGATACTAGCATCATACTTCAGTGGTGGAGAAGATCACTGGTTGAAGGAGCTTCATGTCAAAAGTAGGCAAAATAACATTTGTGAGGGTCTGTGCGATAGTCATGTCTCCTAGCAAGTTGTTCGTCAATGACCTCAGATACTTCCCATCATACTTTGGCCCACCAAAGAAAACTGACAGCGGACCTAACAGGTTACTATTAAACGGATCGAAGTGAACATCCACCACAAAAAAAAAAAAAAAAAAAAATTATTAACAGTCAGAATACTTCGGAACAATGCTTCATCATGCTAATATTGAACTTTTCTCTTACAAGTCCTGTACTGGCAGCTAAAGCATGTGGAGAAAAGAATCGATCCAGTACTGGAATTCACCTTTTCTGAGGGAAAATCTTGGGGGTGTGCTCTAAATAGAAGCCATTGATGTCCTTAGCTGCATACATGGGTCTGTTTTCCTTATTAGGAGCTGCAAGCATGGCGGCTACCAGTCCACCAGTGCTCGTCCCAGCAATGATGTCAAAATAATCTGCAATCCTTGCCTGTGACCCGTCCAGCTCCTAACAAATAACAAAGCATAAGCATAAACGAAAAGATGAAAGGGAAGGACATGGTTTGGTTAGTAAATTAACCACCTGAAGTTTGGATTCAAGAAAGGCAAGAAGGGAACCCGGAATTATGCCTCTAATGCCACCTCCATCGATGCTTAGCACTGTTGCCACCCTTCTCTTACCAAAACCAGTTGCCATATCGGTTTCAACTTTCAAGAGAGATGGGCGCTCAATTAAAAAGAAACAGTACTAGTTATGTTCCAGTACTGGTTGCTGGGTATGAATATGCATCTAACCGATCGATTAGTCTTTATAAAGGAAAGACACCAACGACCTCGCCATAAAGAGTCCGCGGCCATCTTTATTTTTATATTTTAAAAATATTTTTAAAAAAAATTAAATTTTATTTTATTTTAAATAATATTTTTTTATATATTTTAAGATTATTTTCATGTAAAAAATAATTTTTAAATATTTTAATATATTTTTAAATAAAAAATACTTTAAAAAGTAACTATTACAACACTTCTAAACATTTTTATTTATTATCATGAGCTATTTAAAAGAAATATTTATTTAAAAACATATTAATATAAATTTTTTAAATTTATTTTTAATATTAGTATATTAAAATAATTAATTTAAAACATAAAAAATAAAAAAAATTAATTTTTTTAAAATAAAAAATAAACAAACTCTAAATTACATTTCGTAAACGGAGGCCTTGGATCATGTATGTGCCGACCCGCCTTTGGTAATTATTGAACTTCTTCTTTATTTTCATGGCTGTAGTACAGAACACCTTTGTTGAATTGCCAAACTTTCTAGCTATGTATCCTTCCTTCCTTCCTTGATTGGACACTGCCATTGGTCAATGCAGATAATTAACCAGGCTTACTCTTAGCATGCAAATTCATGTTGTTATGATTATTATTAGAATAAATTAAATCAATGAACAAATCATCTTATATAATCAAGTTCTTAGAAGAAATTTTAACAGATGCACAGTTCTCTCTCTCTCTCTCTCTCTCTCTCTCTCTCTCTCTCTCTCTCTCTCATAGACAGATTAATCAAATATATATGGGACTACTTTTGAATTAATTTTTCATGGACGTATATGAGATAAAGTAATCCATGGCGGCTTTCTTAACTCTTAATAATTAATTTCTGTATGTATGTGTGCTAGCGTGGCAGGCGCGTTTATAAAATATCATTTCTTATAGATATGGTGTCCCTGTTGTTCTTGTTCTTGTTCTTGTTGAGGAAGATGAGACGGCTAGGATTTAACTTGTTATGCAGGGAAAAAATCTTACTGATATTTTTATTATTTTTGTGATTTTGGTGTTTTCTAGTTATCATTTTAAATATGATGACAATCTTATAAAAATATATTTTTTTATTAATTTTTTTGCACCAACTCTTGAAATATATATATATATATATATATATATAAAACCAAATTATAGGATACTCATACTAATTTACCCAGTTACTAATCGTTAGCTTTCTTGTATGCACGAGGAATCTAGTATCTTCGAACTAAATTAGAAAGTATGGTTCCCTGTTACGCACTGAAAAGGGATCACTTTATCTCCATGGTTGAACTAAATTAGGAATTATGGTTACCCTAAAATGTATTTTGGAATTTTGTGCAGCATTCTTACGAGGTTGAAGATGATGAATCTCATTTTGATAATTAATTTGTGTAATTTTTATTTTAGTCCCTTCATTTTAGAGATTTACAATTTAGTCACTGAGCTTTGAAAAAATTACAATTTAATCCCTATAAAGTAAATTGAGATTCTGGATATTTATATGATGAGTACAACTAGTTAATTTCTTGAATTTTATATATGTTACCTTATTTTTCGAGTACTCATCTATTCTTGAATTTGCACTCGTATTTTGTTAAACTAAATTCTATTCGATATGATATACATTGCTTTGATAATTATGCGAATATCTATTATACCTTGATATGTGCACATAGTGTTTTGTATACATAGCTGATGAGAGAGACATCAGTCTGTGGCAACTAATCCTCCTATAGTAGTCACTTTCGAGTATCATCTGGTCACCTTTGAGTGTCATCTGGTCACCTTCGGGTGTTATATAGTCATTTCTATGTGTCATCTGGTCTCTGACATGTATTACATTATTTTATGATAATATGCTTAGTATTTATATGTATATCAAGATAAATCGACTTGCAAACTATTAATATCTAAAATGTATATTAAATGTTATTTCCTCTCTGAGTTGGTTGAAGTTACCCCTTATTTTTAATATTATTTCAGATTTTTAGTTTCTAGCAGATGAACTTTATTGAGTGTTCCTACTTCTTCAGTTTTAATCGGTATGCCTTGCTTATTTCGCGAGGCTTTTCTTTTAGTTTTGATTTGATCTTTTAGATGCTCCACTATTACTCTGTTTTAATCAAGTTTGAATTTTGACAATGTAATGAGTATTACGGATTATTGTTTTTATTTTAATTATTGATAAGAAGTTTTGAACTATTATTTGTTTTCATTAGTTTTGAATAATATAATATTTTGAAAGATTATAAAATGTTGCATATTTTTAAATAACTTGTTCTTTTGATATGTCCTTTCTAAGGCTTAGCATAGGTAGGGTGTCCCTATGACATCGATCTTGCATTACCGATCATGGACCTGAGATTTGGGGGAAGTTTTTCTCCCCTGCAACACCAATCTCTCGTTCTCTCTCTCTCCCTTGGCACAACCAATACCCCCTTACCCTGTGCTTGGGCAGGGTAGGGTGGCCCTTTCCCCTAACCTCCTATAAATACAAGGGGAGAACCAGAAAACAAAGATAGGGGAAGAAAGGAGAAGATAAGGAGGATTTTTGGGGAAAAAAATAAAAAAAAGGGAATTCTGAGAGCTAAAAAACAGGAGGGGACGAGACTGAAACATGAAGAGAAAGATGAGGTGAAAAACGGAGACAAACAGATATGGAAAGAAGGAGAGGGAAAGGAGAAATACTGGAAAACAGAGAGGAAAAAACATAAAATAGAAGAAGAAAACAGAGGGGAGAGAACAAAACAGAAATAGAGAGGAGGAGGGCATGAAAATACAGAAAAGGAGGAACAGAAGCAAAAAACAAAAGGAAAGGAAAGAAAAGAACAAATTTGTGCCTCTACATAAAAAGGGAAAACGATAGTGGCCATCGTTTTTCTTCTCACCACCGTCATTCTTCCTCTTTGCTGCCACTAGCAGCATCGTGAGTCACCGCTAGGTCTGCTCTCCCCGACCCTTCTCCTCTTTCACTTCTTTTGCTGCCTCGCCATCTCCACTATTCTGCAAAGTGAACAGTGGAGAGTGAATTAATTGAGTCCATAGACTTGCAAATTCATTTAATTAAGCTCATAATTTCATTAATTAAACTAATTTTAAGCTTAATTAAGTCCCTAAACTTATCAATTCTTCAATTAAACTCCCAATATCATTAATTAAACTAAATCAAAGCTTAATTGAAACCCTAGATTTGTTAATTCTTTCAATTTCTTTCAAAATTAACTTCCAAAGTCATAAATCCAACATGATTAAACCCTCAAAGTTTCCAATTTGTGTTGTCTTAACTCAAATTTCAATTTTCTTTATTTTTTTGGTGAATTTATGTTGTCAAAAATTGAGTTATGACAAAGAGTATTATACCATGCATTTTTGTAATCTTGATATGAAAATGTTTGAGAAAAGTAGTTTTGAGAAAAATGTTTTTCTGTAAAAATTTTCTGATTTGACTCAAAACTTCTAAAATCCTGCATTTTGAATAGGCAATTATGTTTGGATCATTATGGTTTGGGATATGATATACTTAAATAAAATCAATGTCTCTTATAATAAACTCATAAAACTATCTAGTTTTATCAAGTTTTTTGGTAAGTTATGAAAGTTTATTGGGAATATTGTTTTGTATGTTTCTTTAGAAGTTTGTTTTAAGGATTCAAGTTCTAGTATTGTAATGGAAAGAGTTTGGTCTTTAATCTGGTATTTGTATTTCCTATTATTAATATCAGGAAGATTGTATATGATCTGGTCTCAGGTTGGGTGGTAAGGTTGAATTAGTAGGGACTAGTGAAGTATTGACAGCCTGAGAAAATGAATAAAGTCTTGGTGATGAAAGGGCATATGGTTTTGATATTTGGCCAAGATATTGCTATATGATCTAGTTTATCTTAATGGTGCTAAAAGTCTTGAACTTTCTTGATGAAAGTTCATTGCATAGGAAGATTTTTTTTTTCTTTGGAGAAGGTGTTTGTGGCCTTATAAGAGTGTCCATTATTGGCTTCTATTGTTGATAATAGTCTCGATCAATTTTTTTGAAGAATTGTTTCTAAAGATTTACAATCAACTTGTATTAAAATGTTGACAAGATTATCTTAGAATTTTGTAACACATAAAATAATATATAGTTTTAAGTAGAATAATTCTTTTAAGATCCAAGCTAAATACCTCAATGATATCTGCTCAGTTGTTGTTTGTCTTTTATCTTTTGTTTTAATATTACTTCATATCTTATACAGAGACATTTGTCTCAACTATGTGAAATGTTTTAAGGTTTATTATTTCTAAATACGAATGTTGGACTATTAAGGTGTGGTGAGACCACATTGGAGGATTCTTTTATAATCTTTGGTACAAGGATGCATAAATTTTTCTAAGGTCTTTGAAGAAATCTACTATATAATTGAGACATAAAAACAAACCTTTGTTATTGATTCTTGTCTCTTTAATATATTTAATGGTTCCTAAGAATATTTTTGCATTATATAAGGTTTTTTTTATTAGTTATTAGATATCTAATCCATTTTAAAACTTCATTTAATGGTTTGTAATTAATTACTAATATTGGTATTTCTTGTTATATTTCTACTTGTTTATTGGCATAAAAAACCTAGTAATTCTTTTATTTCCTTTTTTTCCTATATTAAAAAAAATAAAATTAAACAGCCATTTTTCTTTGGGACTTTCAATTTATGAAGGCTGGAGTCACCGTGAGCCATGGGCTACTCGTAAAATGGGCCCAAGCCTAGAGACGAATTGTCCACAGCACAGGAATAAAAATGCTGATTTAAATCGAAGCCTCAAAACTAGGTTTTTTTATGAGTGCATTGTCCAGGGCAAGTGATACCACCACCTGCCTCAGCCTCCGCCTCCCTTCTTCACCTTTGCATTCAAATTTAACTAACACCGTTCCTCTCTGCAGCTTCAAATTCCATATCAATCATAGGTGTAGGCATAGGCATAGCTTAATCTCACCTCACCTACTCAAAACACCCAACCCATTCCCATCCATGGCCCACTCTAATAATCCCAGGCAGGCGCATTCACCCATCCTCCCCCCTCCCCCTCTTTTCTTTTTTAATTTGAATTGATTTTTAATTTGTAAATATTAAAAATTAAGATTTCTCTTATGGTACAGTTCTGATACTGTGGATCCTACTTGTGCTGAGATTATTGTAGTGCGTCACGGCGAGACGGTGTGGAATGTTGACGGAAGACTTCAGGTTTTTATTCCTCAAGTTTTGAATTTCTTTGCTTAAACCAGCTTAATTAGGTATTTTTGGTTAATGATTCTGTTGTAGCAATCAAGTTGTGGTTGATTAATTCCAGTGAGACTGGATTGTGTGGAATGCAGCAATTATAGTTTAAACAAAAATAACAATAACTTTAATCTGTTATTAAATCATTTTTTATGATATGATATGATTGCATTAGAATTCAGTGTTATGAGATTGCATGTTGGTTGCTATGTTTTGGCAGGGACATATTGATGTGGAATTGAATGAAGTTGGGAGAGAACAGGCAGCTGTGGTACGATACCAATTTGTATTTCATGTGGGGTTTATTAGCATTAGCGTTTCTTGTTCTCATGTTGGAAAATTTTCTTTGTTAACTTCTTGCAGGTGGCTGATAGACTATCCAGGGAGTTTAAAGTCTCTGCTGTATATTCTTCTGATTTGAAGAGAGCTTTTGAGACAGCAGAGAAAATCGCTGCTACTTGTGGTATTGCTGAGGTATATTACTGACATGATGAGACTATGGTTTTGAGTTTTGGGTTTGATTTATATATAATTTTTGGTTAGTTATGTATTCATTAATATAAATTGTTTACCGGCCGGGTTTTTACCTACATGGCCAAGTTCAATGATGTTGTTTATGGTAGTTCTACCCTGGCAATCCTGAGCCATGATTTGGAAAGTATTAAACTTTGTGGAATGCATTTTAATTTTTAATTTTATTTTTTTCTACTTATTCAATTGAAATTCAATTACAGGTTATTAAGGATCCTGACCTACGGGAAAGACATTTAGGGGATCTTCAAGGCCTTGTCCTTCAAGAAGCTGCCAAAGTTAGTGCTGTGGCTTACCGGGCCTTTAAATCCCACAGAACCAATCAAGATATCCCAGTATGTCAGACTGATCTCTTCTTTCAAACATCCTGATTATTTGGTGCAGTATCTCTTTATTGGAAAGTCCTGTTGGGTCCATTACACATTTCAACCTTGGCTCTTTGTAGGCATCACATTGCTATGTTTAAAACCCTAAATTTTGTGAAACTTATTAGTTCAATGAGTTCCCTTAATTGTTTGTACTAATTGTCAGTCTATCTTGTCAATTCTCACGGCACAGCTGTTATGAATATTCAGCCATATGTGCAATCTTCTCGTCTTTCTTACCGATCATCCATATTTTTCATCCTAGCAAGATCGTCTCCTCTCGTGAAGTCTCTTCTTAACTCACCCGACACTATACTCAGACATTACTTGTGCATAACACTACCTCTTCATGCTCTATTACCTCACCATGCATACTTTCTCAAAAAATCTATGCAAAGGCATGTGTCATGCTTGAGGAAAGTGACTAGCCAAAAAGCAAAGAAGTTTATAAATTAACTTTAGGAAAATGAGCAAATGCAGAAACAAAATGCATCGAAGAAATTTGAGCTCTTTTGAATCTCTTTGAGTCTTTATGATGAAACTCCTCTAAAAGCCCAGGAAAGTGTACTAAAAGAAGCCCCAAAGCTAGTTTATCCCAAAGCAGTTGCTTTGATGTAGGTTGATTCTTTAAAATTCTTGAATTTGATTCCGAACTAGTAGTTACTCTGATTTACTGCATGTCAGGGTGGTGGAGAAAGTCTTGATAAACTTTACGATCGCTGTACATCTTCATTGGAGAGAATTGCTGCGAAGCATACAGGTATAGTATCAGTAAAGAGTAACAACATCTCGTCTTTAGTTTTGGTGGAAATCATTTGATAGTATGACTTTCTTATTTTCTAGTACAAGTGTTCGGAAAACTTTGCATTTTAGGTGCAAGTTAAATATATAATGTTTCCTGTTTCGAATTGCAGGAGAGCGAGTTGTTGTGGTCACTCATGGGGGTGTCATCAGAGAACTGTACCAACGAGCTTGCCCAAATGGAAAGTCTGGAGGAAGGGTATTGAACACGTCTATCAACATCTTCCACATATCTGATGGGGATCGTTGGACCATTAAAACATGGGGTGATGTTAGCCATCTCAATGAAACAGGATACCTGAAGTCTGGTTTTGGTGGGGACAAAACATCTGGTTAGTTTCTTCATGGCGTGCTGGAGTTCTAGGATGAGAAAGAAATAACACCATAATGGAAGACACTGTTCTCATGATCTTTCATACACTTTAGGCCCTAGGTATTTTTATGACCATGTCAAAACGTGCACAAATCAATTCTTCATGCTATGATAATTCTTTATCTGAAGCATAAAAGGGGGAATCGCACCTGGCAGGCCATCTTTTGATTTCTAGTTCTTTTATAACATGGCATTTTCCAATAGTTGCGACAAGGATCTGCATTGTGCTTTGTGAAACACGTTGGTAGAGGTTGCTTGAAACCGACTGTTTACCTGAACCGCATGGCACCCATAGATGGAAAAATTACAAGGGGAAGACAGCTCATCGGATTGCATGCGTTTCTAATCATACAGGTTTTTCGTTCCTTGATATGGAAAGATGTGTTTGGGACGAGTGGGAATAAGGTGTACAGTAACCTTGTTACAGTGTATAATCAACACAGCTAAAATTTAGTTTAACTAAAGTTATAACCTGGAAAGTGAAATATTTTCATGTTTGTTTATAATTAAAAAAAAAGGCTAGTTAATTAAAAACTTTCTTCAGCTTTGGTTTTTGAAAAAATACTTTTTTTTATTTTAATATACTTTTTTAAAGTTATAAAAAAAAATCAAAAACATCTTCTAATTTGTTGATTATATGAAATTTAATTTTTAAATTTTTTATTATTATATATTTTGTTTTCAATTTTTGTATTTTTGTTTTCAATTTCATTTCTTATAATTCTTTATTTTTGTGATTGCTATTTGTTTTTTTTAATTGTTTTTTTAATTAGAATTTTTCTATAAATATATATATATATCTATTATATTTAGTTTTTATTATTTTAAGTTTCTATTATTATTATTATCGTTATTGTTATCTATTTTATTTAAAATAATTTATAAAATTAGATTTTTTTTTTAATTTCATCACATTTCAACCCTTTTTTTTTGTTAGATTTAAACTTTAATTTTTTGATTGTTTTTTATTTTATTTGAAATAATTTATAAAATTATTTTTTTTAATTTTATCATCCTTCAATTTTTTTATTTTTATGTGGTTTTTATTTTTTAATAAATTTTAAAAAATATTAATAAGTTATTTTTCAACTTATTTTTTATGGTATGGTTAAATATTAAAAAGTATTTTTCAACTTATTTTTTATGATATAGTTAAACATTGAAAAGTTTTTTTCAACTTATTTTTTTATAAAATTATAAAATATTAAAAAATAATCTATTTTTGTGAAAAACTATTTTTCAAAAGAAAATTATTTTCTAGCAAATAAATTAAAATTGAATTTGGTTTATGTGGGATATTGCACAACCTCCTCCTCCTATTATTATTATTATTATTATTATTATTATTATTATTATTATTATTGAGTTGGGGAAATTATTGTTTACTAGCGTTACTTTTTTAAAAAAGATATATATATTTTTTTAATTTTGTTTTTTAACATTGAATTTATTGGAGATTAAAGTTTATAATTTATTTTGGTTTTTTTTTAGGTTATCTTAATTTCATAACCTAGATTACTTATTTTGCAAGTTAACTTGATTGAGTTGAGTTTTTTTTTTTTTTTTTTTTTTAAATTATTTTTTTTATTTTATATTTTAAAATTTGAGTTGATAAAGAATTAAATTTCATAATTTATTTCATTTTTTTCTATGAGGTTATTCTAATCTCATGACTCGATTTAAAGGTTTGCAGGGTTAGCTTGGGTTGACTTGAGTTTTTTTTTCTATTTTTATTTTGTTTTTAATTTTATCCTCCAATAATAAATTGATTGGTAATTGGGCTTTATAATTTGTTTTGATTTGCTTTCTATTGGACAATTTCATGATCCAGGTCTGACAAGTTAACCTGGGTTCACTCGAATTTTTTTTATCTTTTATTAATTAAGTTTCTCAATTTTATTTTTCAACATTGGGTTAATCAAGAATTGAGTTTCAATATTTTTTTTATTTTCTTGCAATGAGATTATTACGATCTTATGATCTGGATCATAAATTTCATATGTTACCTAAGTTGACTCGAGTCGTAGATTATTTATATGAACTTGGATTGACTCGAGTCGATTCAATATATTATCATCTTAATATTTAAAAAAATAAGATGTTGTCTTGAGATTTTTTAGTTAAACTATGTTTTTTTTTTCCCGGTTGTCTAGATCACCTTTGGACTTGCTAAATCGATCAAATCATATCGAGTCGATCCCTATATAGTTTTTTTTTTCTTTTTGAAAACATGTTACAATACTTAAATATATTTTTTTTAATTTTTTTAAAAAATTAATCTTACGTCTAGTGAAACGTGGGTAAATGATATACTAATGTTGTAATTGGCACAATAATTTCAATGTATTGGACAAATTTGCACCTTACTATTATTTTCATCCATTCCTCCCCCAAAAGTAGAAGCAAACAAGGAAAAACCATCACACAACCAGAGGGTTTATTTATTTATTTATTTTTTATGACTCGCCAAACATGTGGTGTGAATGCTAATAGTTAGTTGTCACTATTTACTAGGGGTGACTTGAAAATTTAATCAAATAAAAAAACTAAAAAAAATTAATTGAAAAAACTAAACAGAAAAAAAATTAAATTAACTAATTAAAAAACTCAAAAAGAATTTCTAGTTTAATTTGATTTGATTTTAATTTTAAATATCTGAAACTAATTGAACCGAATTAAATCGATTGAACTAGCATTTAAAAAAAATAAAAGAGAGTATAAAATGTAAATAATTTAATACTAACCTAGCCATCGTCCCCAATTTATCCTCTCCTGTCCATCACACTATCTTCTCTCTCTTAACCCAAAAGATTTGTTTTCCTTTTTATCTTGATTAATTTCAAGTTTTTATTTTTCTTAATATTTTATGGGGTTTTTTTGTTTTTTTCATCTTGTTATAATTTGCAACTCTGGTTTTGCTTATATGTTAAATAAAATTCAATCACGTTTTGGCCCATGTAAACTAAAACAAGTTCTTAAATTTTGTTTTTCCTGCCATTTTTCTTCTCTTCATGGTTCTATATATATTTTTTGCTTTTGTTCATGTGGATTGTAAAAATCATGAGGTTCAAAAAAGGAGTGAATAATTATAAGTTTATCTTATTTATCTCGATCACATTTCTTGAAAAAATTAGATAAAGTATTGTTTTAGAAACTATGATTCAATCTATGAATTTCGGTTTAATTGATGAATTTCTTCTGGGCTTACAAGTTTCTTCTCGATTTTATTGTTTTTAAATAGTATAAACTGAATTAAAACTAGTTAGTTTGAATTGTTTTTGATTTTAAATTTTAAAAATATTAATTTTAATTTAGTTAATTTTTTCATATAAAAACCAATCAAGTCAAAAATAATTATCCCTAATATTTACTACCACTGTTACAGGCCTATAGCCGTCTGAAAAGGAACCCCACCATGTTAACCCCTGACTTTCCTTGGCCGGTTTTTCCAGACAAAAAAAAAAAAAAAATCGTTTCTTTAAGAACCAAAAGGAATTTTTTTTCTTTTAACCTTCAAAAGTCAATCTCTTCAATGCTCAAAATATGCAAACAAAGATTATTAAATTTTTTTTTTTTATCTCTATACATGTATTACATATTTTTTTTTTTATCACACTAAACTAAATTAACATTTTAAAATTAAAATAACGAGAGATTCAACTCTTGAATCTGGTTCAATTTTTTTAGGTGGTAGTTTTTTATAAAATGCTAGTTTGTTCCTTATTGGACCATTCAATCTTCTATAATTAAACTTAAAAATTATTATTTGGGTTAATTTTATTATTTTTCTAGGATTCTTCCAATTTATTATTTTTATTTTGGACTATGTTTTAATTTTCTTGACTACAGGTTGTTTTCTAGTAGAGATAGGTTTTCACGACCTATTTAAAGGTCATATAAACTTCTTGATAAGAAAACTATCATATATTTAAATTTTTAAAAATAAAATTACATTACCAGAAAATTGATAAAT
>Ga0325410_1005865_pt1 | contig 13533 bp, 6 predicted proteins | sample PopdelMetagenome_16_FD_206182 | JGI IMG/M metagenome (GOLD analysis project Ga0325410, IMG submission 206182) | Populus deltoides microbial communities from Bellville, Georgia, United States - Xylem-PdIQD-R3 | ecosystem: Host-associated > Plants > Phyllosphere > Stem > Wood/Secondary xylem... | reverse complement strand
CCCTCGGTAGTTGTTGGATTGTCTTTTCCAAGACAGAAGCCCACTTGTCCTTGCCTAAAATTTTAAATGAGAAAATTGCGTATTTAATGTCTAATTTTTTATAATTTTTATGTTTAAGTGTCTTCTAATTTTATTATCTATTTGAGTTATTAACTTTTTTATTTTACTCCATATTGTTAATTTATTCCGTTAACTACTGCTTTTCTTTTATCTCATAATACATGGGAAAAAAAAGTGCTATAAAATACTAAATAATGCATATTTAGTGTAATAACTCAATTTTGTATCCCGAAATTAGTTTTGTATGTGTGAGTATATACTCAAAAATATAAAAACAATTGTAAATAAACATATATTTTCAGGATATGAAGAAAAACAATTCAAGTTGAAAAGATCAAATACCAGAAGAATAGCTAGATTAGGAGCATTCGACAAAATAAAATGAAGAAAGAAAAAATTCAAGTTTGAAATCCAAACTTGACCAAAATCAGAAGAATTTATTAAGTTTAAAGACTTAATTAAAAGTTTAATAACTTATTTAAGGACTTAATTAAAGAAAAGATTGTGTTTGAAAGTCATTTGGATAAAAATTAGAAGAATTAATTAAGTTTAAAGACTTAATTATACTTCTAATAAGTTTTGTTGATTCAACCAATGACTAAATTGAAAAAAAAAATCAAGTGTGAAGACCTAATTCGAATCAATTTGTAAAGGGACACAATTGAAACTTTAAAAATGCCAAATTAGTGCAATCAATGGTTCAATTGCAAGAAGTTTGAAGGCTAATTAAAGGTCAAATTCAAAAAATTCAAAAACCAATAACCTTTCTACAAAAGGCGTGCAACATTAGAGGTTGCATCGAACTTTTTCCAGGGACCAATTTGAAGAAAATCAAAGTTTAAGGCTTAATTAGGACTAATTTGAACAAAATAAAAATCAAGGGCCACTTTATAAAAAGCGCCAGACTTGAAGGATCTCATTTGATTTTTGGTAGGAGCCTAACTGCATAAAATTAGTCAGTTTTGTCTTAATTATGGACATTTGAGCTTAAATTGAAACAACAAGGACCAAATTAAAATGTATCAAAATCCCAATCAAAGATTTAGGGTTTAAATAGATGATATGTTGTTCGTTTTTAATTAATAGTTTGAGTGACATGTTGTCTGCCCTTGTTTATTTGTCTTCCTCAGCTGAGAAGGGTAATCTAGTTGCCACTTTTATGCGAATGAACGTGACATATACAGTCACCTTGGGGGCTCTAACCACCACCATTTGACAGAGAAAGTTTTCCTCTTCAAGTTTGTGCTACCCTTGTTTGATGTTTGTGCCCCACTTATTGCATGGAAGTCCTTAACTTCTTGTCCTAAGGCAGCTTGTCTAATTCAACAAAACTTGGTAGAATTACACCCAACTTTTGGATTGATATTGAGAAAGATACATACCACCAAATCAATCATGGTTTGATTCTAGTTGAAGAATAATGCCCCCTCTACAGGATCTATGGTTTGTTTGGCTTTATTAACCTCTTATTGGCCATGATTAATTCATGGAAAGTACACTATCAGTCAACCATTTTTTGACCAAAGTTTCGACTATGAAACTACTAACTTTTTCTAGAAGCTCTAAGAGTTTGTTAAATATTTAAGGAGCAGGAAAATAGAAAAAGAAAGGAGAATAATCGTCTATTAACATTTCAGATTCAAAAAATAGAAAAGAATCCCATATAATCTAGTTTTAAAAAATCACATTCAACCCACAAGTGGTTTTACATTTTGAAGCTGTAAAAGAAGTAGGAAAATAGAAGAATAGATCTTGTGTAGAAACCTTAAGAAAAAAATCAATCCAACAGTTAAAAAAAAAAGAAAAGAGAAAAGAAAAGAAAAGAAAAAAATAAGATATTGTGTAGAAAAAGATTAGAAGCTCTTCGAAAAGGCTATTAGAATATGCTCAAACCAAGCAAAAAAAGACAAAAACCTGTCACAATCATCTTTTGAGGGTAAGTTATTCAACGTGATGGAAGGGTATAACTCACTGAGAATACCCCACCTTTCTATTTCAAGTTTTGATTCTTTTATTCAAGTATTGTTCATAATGTTTGTGAAATAATTTGACTATAATTTGGTTTGTTTTTAGCATGTATTTTCAATTTTCTTGAAAACAAGTTTGTTACATAATTAGTTGTTTTGTTGTTAATCAAATGTTTAATGGTTGATTAATGACATACTTTTGATAATTGAATACTTGTTTTTAATACATAGAAAATATATTTATAGTTTGACGATTATATGTACAAATAGTACATATAGCAATGCTTGGCCATTCTAGTGTTTTTGTTCAGTTTTAAAAGTTCATATAGGTCATTTAGATGCTGCTTGTGAAGTTAAATGAGTTTTTAGATGGATAAAAACAATATAGATACATGTTTGAATATTAATAGTAGGTTATAGACTTTGATTTCTATATCTTGCATGTTTTTTGTTGCTTCTAAAGGTTTTTTAAGTATGTAGATATATGTGTATATGACTTGCATGAATAGGGTTTAGTCCTTTATTTTGGGTTTAGATGCTTTTTTTTTTCCTTCCAGGTTTTAGCTTTGCTGGGCATTCTGGGTTGGTGTTTCCCTGATGAACTTTGCCTTAGGTCATTGATTTCGGTGTCATTTTGGTTGATTGATAGTTATTATATGTGCATGCATACTTGTTGATCTTTAATCTAAGGCTTTTACGCCTTAAAATATCGATTTAATAGCTTTTGATTTTCATTTTTATCATTTCTTTTTTGTATAAAAATCAAATAATCATGATTTTTGTTTCATTATTGTAATGATATAGCCCCAAAATCTTACTTGAATGTTGATTTCACACATGTTTATTCCTTTTATTAGATATAATATGATCTATTTTTTAAATCATGTTTCTGGGTTTTATCATCATGTTCTTCATGATCTTCGTCAAATTCAAGCCAAAAAATTTTGTTTGATCTTTAAATTTCATTGTTGTTTCTAGGCTTGTTTTAGGCTAGGAAGTCCAGCACATGTGGCTAGGCTAAGTCTATTCTCCAAAAGGCTATGTTTGGCAATGTCACTTTTTGTCAAGAAAAATAATCTTTTTCATGTTCTTAAAACGTGTTTGAAAAACACGACCTTAAGATATTTTTTAAACCTTTGATTCTTAGTTAATAGTGTGTTTGGAAAACATGCCTTACTCGCTTTTCAATTGTGTTAATTTTCTTATTTTTTGTGTTTTTGTCAAACAGACCTAAAATAATTACAAACAATTCTAAAAAAAATAATCAAAGACCATATTAAAATTATTTGTGGGTCCCTTGTATATTTTCCAACTATTTCACTTAATATTGGAGTTGTAGACTTATACTGTAAAATACTGACCCGATATTAAATATACTTGATTTTCTTCAAAATCACCAAAAAAAAGACAAAAAATCAAAAATTCCTATTTTGAAAAAATACAATAACAAAATGTTTTATTTTTATGTATATGGTCAAGTCTCTCAAAAATAAAAAATAAAAAATCATATTTGTATAAATAAAAAAAATACAAGACCTTATTTAACATCTTTAAATACAAAAATTCAAGAAAAATAATTAGAATAGTTAGGTTTTAAAATGATAAGATAATAATCTTCTTATCGAGGAAGATTTTTTTTAAACTTTAGACAAATCAACAATTAGAACACACAATAATATCATAGTTTATATCAGACAAATAAAGAATGTAACTTAAACTACGTAAGGTGAACTGAATAATATGTCCTTCTTGTAATAATCAGTCCCTTTATCCAGACTCTATGACCAATTATATCTTAATTAAATCTCTGATATAATACTCAATATAAAAAATATCAAGATATCAATTTTCAAGCAAAAAAAAAACATTAATTCTTAATGTTGCACCTTAATCAGAAATATAATTCCTAGAATATTAATTTCATTCATAAGAAATTATTTTCACACTCACTCTTTAACATGCCATTAATTCCACTAACCCAAAAATTACTAATTCCACTAACCCAAAAATTAGTCTATCAATATGTCCATTCACCAAGACACTAATTCCATTAAGCCAGGAATTAATTTATCGCATCGCATATTTGTTTTCCTCAAGAAAAAATATAACTAATTGTTAATTAATTAACAACTCATTAGAATTAAACTAAAAATACAATTTAATCATTAACAAATTCAAAACTTCTATATATATAACTGATGATTGAACTCGTACTGAAGTTCTCTGCTGTGGTAATGATTTGGCAGCCTCTCCTCCATCGACATAAACATGCTTTTCTTTTATTATTTTTTTAATTCAAGCTCAACTTCCATTATCATTATTTTCGATTACAATTCTCCACAAACGTATTTATTTACATTAAATTTTCCATTTTCTTATTTCCCTTTCATTTGACCGAAAATAAAAACTAAATAGATAACACAAAAATTTCTTATTCCAACCATCTATTTAACATTATTTCATTATTTTCCTATCAATTTCCTTCCACTACATCAAAATTTTTAATTTCCTAGTTTTTTTTCCTCGATCGAAATTGTTTAATAGATGAAGGGAAGAATTTTTTTTTCTTCTCATTCTCTAATTAATCATTTCTTCAATAAACCAATTCTAATGCAACCTCATATGTGGATTTATCACTTAACAACATTTATTCACAATTAAATCCCCTAAAATCTTCTATAATTAGCCAGCCACAAACTCTATTTAATTATAAAATTTTTTACTTCAATTACAATAATTGAATTATTTTACTCTAGTTTTCATAAATTACAATGACTTTTATTTTCTCCAAATTTGTTTAAAAACCCTAACTTTTTAATTTTAAAAATTCAATCAATTAAGAACTTTAAGCCATTAAAATTAGATCAAGAGTGTTATCATGTCACATATAATATTCATTAAATTTATGAAAATATAAGTATAAAATTATCTTTGAATAAAATAAATTATTGATACCATAGAACCCTTGCTAATATAATTTGAATATGTTTTGTTTTCCTAACTTTTACTTGACACATTGCAACTATATAAGAATTTGTCTCCTAATTTATAATTTTGTTATAAATTTATTAGGTAAGGCTAAATAATATGTTATTAGGGCCTAACTCCTAAATATGGATTTCTTGTTTCAAAAGAGGAAAATACTGTAGATTTGCTTTCCTTAGGACTGATTGTCGCAGAGACAGGAAGCCTCTCTCCCCTTATCCTGTCATGTTTTCACCTCAATACCAACAAATAACATCCCACCTATCTCTCTCCGTATCTTCCTCTCCCTCTCTCTGTTTAAATTCCAAATCTTTGTCACAAAACAGATAAGAAGGCTTCTTCTTTCATGGATTTCTTTATAGAAAAAACACTGAATTGAATTGAATTGAATTGAATGATAAAAGAATCATACAGTAATAATAATTATAGTAGCTAGCGGTAGACTAGTAGCAAAGTGGAGGATGTCTTGTTTACTGCCACAGTTCAAGTGCCAACCAGACTCTTTCTCTATTCAGTTTAGAAATCTCCAACATCACAGCACCAACCATATCCAGCTCTGTGAGTTGCTCTCTTGCATTCTTTTCTTTTTTCTTTATTGTTTACTCACCAATGCCTTCGTTTCAGTTAGAATTCAAATGGGTTTTGTGCGTTTGTTTTGGTGTTGCCTTTTCTTGATATTTTATCACAAATGCCATTGTTTTGACAATAGTTGAACTGGGTATCTCTTTGTTTTGACCATAAAGCAATTTTGAGTGCTTTCGTTTCTATCAGAATTGAAATGGATGTCTTGTTTTGGTTTTGTGTGTTTTGAATGCCGTTGACTAATGGAAGTCTTGGCTTCGATAATAATTTTTGAAGATTATGTTTTTGTGTTCTTATGGTTGATATCTAATGACAAATGCTTTAATTGATATCAGAACTGAAATGGGTGGGTTTTGGTTCAATGTGTATTTGATGCCAGCAATCGTAGACATTTTTGTTTCCGTAAGAATTGAGGTGGGTTTGTTTTGGTGTTAAGTTGCATGATAGGCATCCTCAATACATGTCTTTGTTTCAAATAGAATTGAGATGGGTGTGTTCTGCTTCTCCATTCCTGATCTTGTGTTTTCACATTATTCCCTGTTTCTAGAATTTGGAAATAGTGTTTTAACTAAACTTACTTTCTATGGTAGATCTGCAGCAAAATTTAAAATATCTACCCAAAGAAAGTGTGATATCTCTAGGTCTAATCAGGATTTGTTTTCCAATCATCATTCTTTTCAATTTGTGATGTTTTTCCAAAACAAATTGTTTCCCAAATAATTTAGTAGTTGATCGAGTGATGTTTGTTTGTGTAATTTAGTTGTTGAGCTCCCAAGGATTTCAAGATATGGGGATTCTTCAATGTGAACTTTCTTCTTATCTCCAATATTGATAACTGCAAGACATATCTTGGACCTTAGGACAATGGATTTTGTTTTGTGGGTTATCCAGTGTTCCTGCTGTGTCAGCACTATATTCAAGAGCTATTGTTTTTCATTGGAACAGATTCCTCTCTCTTGTCAATATGGGCCATTACCATTTCAGTATCCCCCTTCTCTAATAGCAGAACCTTGATTGGAAAGGCCAACAAATCCATGCAACTGACCTCTTTTACTTGGGAAAGTCTAATTTGTTTTTTGCAAAAGAAATAGCTAGGCAAACAATGTTTTTTCAAAAGGAAGGCTCAGAGATTAAAAAAAAATCAAATGCTAGATGGGAACTGGAGGCAAGTTTTGATAAACATTTTCATGTTAAATTTTTTTCTACTGTTGAATTATCTTCTTTAATCTCCTCTATTCTGATTTTAGAATCATCATAACACACTTTAATTACCCTTGACAAGATTTGATGACTTCATTACAGATTTGTGTTATTTTATTATTACCTTCCACCTGAAACAAAAAGCATTTGCATTATCCAAGTATCATGTTGTCTGCCACTTCCTCCAGAGCTTTCCCATCTAGAAGCTTGCATTTGCTGTTGCTCCTAGGATTAGGTTACTCCCATGTGTTACCCTCATTCAAAGTGTCTATTCCTACAACTCCAGGAGCTAATTTTACTTCTCCTTCAGAAATCATACAGATGTTTCACTTTAACATGAGGAAACAATTACTAGCAAACAGACAGTCTCTATAAACATTTTAAGTTGAACCATGCCTGCAGAAACCTGTTGCTTTATTCAGCGGCACAATTTCCGAGTCTCATTTTTCACAGGGACCAGCCATTCTTATTTCCCCTTTCTTGTATCTGCTTTCCACAATAACAGTCTTTCTTTTCTATGGTGGAGGAATCTCTCTCATCCAGAACCATAATATTACCTCAACATACCTCTTTTCCAGAGTAACATAGTTTTGGCAATTAAGGAATGGCGATATGGATTTTATTCACTAAAAATCCAGATTAGAAAATCCTATGAATGGTGAAATTGAAACAAATTCTAATTGTATTCCTATGGCCACATGGAATCACCGAATATTTGTAATATAAGTTTATGCTTTGAGAAAACATAGTGTGCTTGCTGTTTAATTTCCTTGCTGACTGTTATGCAAGTTTATCTAGCATCTACTGGTTATTTTATTATTTAACTTGTTGCAATTGTAGTTTGTATAAGGGTGCTATTACCACTTGTTTGCATAGATGTTCCTGGTTTTAGTTTGATGTTGTTGCTCCATGTAGAATATTGATTCTAGGGTTGTTGTTAAGTTGCTAAACTTTTAAGATTATATTGGTTTTATGTTTATTTATGATTTGAAGTCATAGAACTTATTATCTTTATTTTTGGTCATGATTGCTTTGTGGAAATTGGCAGCAAAGAATGGGGAGCCATTTTGTTTCCGAGCACAATGCGCTTTGTCTTCTGCATCACCATCAACATCAACTGCAGTGCTCAATCTGGAGAAGTTGAGGTTGCCTTCTTTAGAATCTCATTCTGATTCAATCGCTGCAAACAGGCCGTGGACATATATAGGGGGGATTGGTCCCCCCAAAGAGGTGAGACTTGCATTATTTGGGATATCACTGCAACTACAGTCCACTAAGTTAGTAGCAAGCTCCCTAGATGCTTTGTTTGTCATATTGCCAATCAAACCACAGTCAAAAAAATTTCTACCATTCATCCAGGGCCTCTCTAATCAGATTTTTAGTTTCTATTAGTTTCATTTCTTTTTCAAGCTATTCATGATCTTCTTCTTCTTTTTATTTTTTTTGTTGATCCCCTGCTATCTAAGTTACAAAATTGTTTGGCCTAATTATTGAACAATCTTTTTGTATATATGTAGTTTCTGCAGTCTGTTTGTTTCTGATATAATCTGTTAATGATCTGTATAAATGGTGATGTAATCTATTTTCTACTTTGATATTTGTGCAGCCACTCTTTGGAACTAGTTTAGCCACTGAAACACTTATTATAAATGATGAGGCTGTAATTGCTGCAGCTGCTGCTGAAGCAGTTGCTCTTGCAAGAGCTGCTGTCAAGGTTGCGAAAGATGCAGCTGAAATGGCCAAAAATTACTGTTCTGTGAATACAGAAACTAAAATTCCGATTGCATCCACAGCAGATTCCTTTTCTTCAATGTGGTCTCTGCTTACTGGAAAAGAACGAGCTGATATAATTGGAGTTTCCTTCTCAGCTGAAACTGGACTAAGAGAAGAATGTTCGACTCAATACCCTACCGAAGAATCTGATTGTTTCGGACCAACACATGAAGAACTTGCACTTTTGGAGAAACAGCTTTCTGAGAGTATAGTTGTGCGATCAAAGCGCCAAACACAGAGAAAAGCTAAACGTGCAAGAGCAGCCGAAAAGGCTACTGCAAATTTTGTGTTCATGAAGTCCGGTTCTGCTTGCAAGAAAAAGCGTGTGCCCGTGCAAGAGGTAGACCAGTCTGATCCATTGCGTTTTTTTAGAGGAGCTAGCACCTCTTCCAGGCTTCTCAGTGCTACCGAAGAAGTGGAGTTGTCAGAAGGAATACAGGTCTGATTTATGAATAACCAATTTTAATGTTATTTAAAGAACACTTCTTTTTTTATGGGGGTTTGGTTTAAGAATGCTTCTTTGATAAATTCCAGATGTCAACCACTGAAATACATTTTTACAGGAATGAATATTCCTGGTAATTCAGCAATTTTTTCTCCCATGTTTTGAGCTTTTTCACCCAAGAGTGCAGTGTAAACTAATATCTGCTAAAGCTTTAAAGGACCTGGTAGAAGGGAGGTAAATTATCCTAGATGCACTATAAATGGGAGCTAATTTTGTTAGTTGGTTGTTTGAAATTGAAAAAGAAAAATTTCCCCTGCTATTTTGTGTACCTGACAATGTCTTCCAGCGCATTAGGTTTCTAGAATAGGAAGCTTCCAACATGTCTTCCTCGAGTTTTTATGCTATGGGTAACTGGAAAAACTGTTACTTCATTCATAACAAAAGAAGATTACTATTATGTGACCATTTGCGAGGAAGTCGAGACTTAAGTGTTGAAATTTGTATTTTGTATAATCAGAGATAAGTAAGGTTATTGCTGCACTTATATATTGCATGTCAATCAGATTTGTGATGTCTCATATTTTGTTAATGTTCTTCAGGACCTACTAAAACTTGAAAGGATCGAGGAGGAGCTTAAGGAGCGATTTGGAGGCAAGCCCACCTTTGCACAATGGGCTGCTGCAGCTAGAGTTGATCAGATAACTTTGAGGAAGCGCTTAAACTATGCTATCCTTTGCAAAGACAAAATGATAAAATCCAACATTCGGCTTGTTATTTCAATTGCCAAAAATTATCAGGGAGCTGGGATGAATCTCCAAGATCTTGTTCAGGTGTGTAAAACACCAAATGGGGTCAGAGGGTTTTGCTGTATGTTCATCACAAAATATTTCTAGATCCCAATACCAGATAACTGCCAATAAGCGCAAGCAAGAAAACACAATATGCACCCCAGCCACACTTTTATGAATTCAAATACTTGGATTCGTTATAGTTCCTCCTGTAATACTCCAACTACCCCATAAGGTTCCAAATAAATAGAATTAATTAATATAGAAGAAACAAGGAAACTGAAACTTGTAATAATCCTTGACATCATGCGTGTAATTTCTAAAACTTATTCTTTTACTTATAGGAAGGATGTCGAGGCCTAGTACGTGGTGCAGAGAAGTTTGATGCATCAAAAGGTTTCAAATTCTCAACATATGCTCACTGGTGGATTAGACAGGCAGTACGCTGGTCTCTCTCTGATCAATCTAGGACAATTCGCTTACCTGTAAGTTCTACTCCAACTCTCAGTTTTCCTTTTGTCTGACTAAGTTTAAACAATTTGCCTTTAGAAAATGTGATCTAAACATGAGGTAGTAGCTGTATGCTTGCTGTGACCAACTCATTTGCTTATGTCTGTACTAAATACATATCTTTTGTTCTAACAGTTTTTTCAATATTTTGTGTTTACAGTTTCACATGGTGGACGCAACTTATAGAGTGAAGGAGGCTAGAAAACAATTTTATAGTGAAAATGGAAGACATCCTGATGATAAAGAAGTTGCAGAGGCAACTGGGCTCTCGATGAAGAGGCTCAGTGCTGTACTACTAACTCCAAAAGCCCCAAGATCTCTTGACCAGAAGATGGGGTTTAACATGGATCTTAAACTTTCGGTCCGTAATATTCTTTCTCTAATGTACTCTTGGGGTTGCAGTTTTTGCTTAAACTTTTGCAGTCATCGTTGCATCTTTCAGCTTGCTTGGTTTGCTGAAAATTTTGTGCATCATATTCCCCAGGAAGTCACTGCGGATCCCGAAGCAGAAACAGCAGAAGATCTGCTAATGAAGGAATTTATGAAAAAGGACCTGGAGAGGGTTCTGGAAAGTCTCAGTCCAAGGGAGAATCAGGTCATCAGATGGAGATTTGGTATGGAGGACGGAAGGATGAAAACATTGCAGGAGATTGGGGAGTTGATGGGTGTCAGCAGAGAAAGAATCCGGCAAATTGAGCTGAGCGCATTTCGAAAGCTAAAGAACAAGAGTAGAACCAAACAGTTGAGGCAGTATTTGGTTTCATAAATCACATTCATGCATGAATTGGTTTGCCGAAGAACCTCGTAACCAGCCTAGGGATCCAAAGGGCCTGTCTTTCGTGTATATTTATTTCTTAATTTTTCTTAAGCAATTGAAATTTTATGTTTCAGGATCTTAGAAAGTTGTTGTGCATAGAAGCAAATCATTTTCTTGAGTTTTTTTTTTTTTTTTTTTACAGTGCTCAAAAGGCAAGCTAATTGAAAATGTTTTTCAAAAGTGTGTTTTTCCCATTTTCCCTTTTTTTAAATATCGGCTAGCTTTCTCCTATTAGCATCTCTGTAGCCACGTCCATCAGGTAATTTAAACTTCTTCTTTTAACGTCTTGTTCATGCACGCACCATTGAGAAATTCCAATTGAATGTGTTTCGGTCCATGTTTGTGATAGTTTCCATTTTTGGCTTTTGAAAATTTCAAGAAATGGCAATGACATGGAGGGAGAAGGAGTTTACAATTCCTCAGAACAAGGCTTGAATCCAAGCTCCCTTTCCTTTCTTTCACTAAAACACTTTACATTTTTGTGTTTCAAAAATTTTTAAAAAAAAATTAATTTTTTTTTCTTTGCTTTAAGTTAATATTTTTTTAGTGTTTTTAAATTATTTTAATGCGTTGATATCAAAAATAATTTTTAAAAAATAAAAAAAAATTATTTTAATGTATTTCCAAGTAAAAACACTTTAAAAAACAATTACAACCACACATCCAAATTGACTATTAATTTTGTAAAAATAAGATTGAGCCATGTCTGAACCTATCAAATCAATTGAGAGGACAAAATCTAATTTTAGTTTCTTTAGAAATAAAATTAGAAAAGATAAAATAATAAAAGAGATGAATCTTTTGGTTGGTTTTTTTTCTAGGTTTAACAGTGTTAAAATGTCCTAAGAAAATTTTGTCTTTAGAAATAAATTTTTGCCTAATTGGATGTTTTTTCTTTTTTTGCATTAAGAGTTTAATTAAAAGATAAAGAATTGAAATCAAACACGCGTGTAACATTGATGGTCCTTTAGAATTTTCTTGGAAAGTTCATTTTCATCCATTGTCTTTTAAAACTATTAAGTGATCAGTCATTATAATTTTTTAAAATAATATTTTGATACAAAACTTTATTTTCCTCAATGTTTAGTTTTTTTTTGGTGGAATAGAGGGGATCGCCAAATTACGGCATAGAGAGAGAAGGTTGTCGTTGGGAAAAATTTAGACCACCAAAACAATTGATTTCAGTGTCAAATGGTTTCATATGATAAAGTAAATTTCTATTCAATGTTTTTTTTTACCTTCAAAACACCTAAAAAAACAGATATGAGCTCAGAAAGATTTATGGTTTTGGGTTGATTTTGGGTTTTGGATTGATTTTTTGTGTTTTTAGAGGTCATGCATTGATTTAACAAGGTTCATATGGTGTTTCCTAGGTGTTTTGGGTTAAAAATGGATTCAAATAGGTTTTTTTGATAAAAAAACAAGAACCTTGTTTTCTGATCAAACCAGTGGTTGGATTCTAGGATTAATAGACGACATGCCATCTGTTTTTTGCTGCAATCAACTAGGGTGGACGACACATCGTTCATCCCATTAATTTTTTTTTTTTAAAAAAAAGAGCATGGATGTTAACCTTTTTTTTATTAGGCTAGGTTTTAGGCCTAGCTTACCAGGTTCAATAGCACTTGACCTTATTTTTTTATTTTTTTTAATTTGTTTTTATATTAATACCTTTGTGTGTGTGTTTTTAAATAACTTTTAAATTTATATTTTAATTAATACCTTTTCTCTATGATTTTTTAGGGTTTTTATCCTTTGTTGAATAGTGATTATTTTTAAATTATATTGTATGTGTTTACTTTTTTCTTGGGTTAGTATGATTCATTTTTAATTTTTTTATATATCTAATATAGATTAAATATTTATTTTTTATAATATTTTTTTCTTTTCTTTTATTCAATAAATTTTATGTGTGTCAATCTCTATTACAAATTGATTTTCATAAAAAAAAATCATTAAACACAACTCAGTAAATAATCCGTGTTGAGATATTGAATATCTTGATTTAGATTGGTATCTTGATTTTTCTAGTTATTTTCTTTTTTAAATTACTTTTTTTTTCATTTATTTACACAATAGTTTATGATTTATGCATAAGATTTTCAATTTACATTTATGATTTTTTTTATCTAAAACAATGCGTTGAAAAATTCTACATATTCAAGTTTTTTTCATCATATATTGATGTTTTCAATTTGATCTTTATTCTTCATGGTTTTTTTTTTCTTAACTCTTTTATAAAAGTTTTATTGTTTTTAATTTTACCCTCCAATCCAAGTTAATAGAAATTGTTTTTTTTTTTTAATTTTGTTCCTCATTTGTCAGGTTTATATATATATATATATATATATATATATATATATATATATATATATATATATATATATATATATATATATTTTTTTT